>Ga0210052_1000969_pt1 | contig 18033 bp, 25 predicted proteins | sample CryGeymeta201508_FD_183976 | JGI IMG/M metagenome (GOLD analysis project Ga0210052, IMG submission 183976) | Groundwater microbial communities from Crystal Geyser aquifers in Utah, USA - Crystal Geyser metaG 2015-08 (SPAdes) (version 2) | ecosystem: Environmental > Aquatic > Deep subsurface >...
AACCTCGTCAGTTCCCGTTGCCTCATCTCGGTCTCCCGACCATTGCGATGAGGCCACTATCCACCCTCATGGGCTCATAGCATGAGCCTGTCACTACTTAACGCGAACTGAGCCATAAAAAACCCCGCCAGGTCAGAGACCGGGCGGGGTTGGGTGAAAACTGATGCACAAGCGCATGCTCACCAGGCGTAGGCATTGCGGCCGACGACCGGCACGATGACTGGCGGAACAGGAGGCATACCGGTTTCGACAAGAGTCTCGTTGTCTACGACTTCCAGCGCAACCTCATCCGTTTCGGCCGAGGGCTCCTCTGCCAGGATGATCTCCAGTTTCGACTCGGCCAGCAGCCTGCCGGGATCGGACAGAATCTCCATCAGCCCGGAGAGCATCAGGAAGTCCCGGCCAACGATCCTGCCGTTGGAAGGCAACGCCGACGCGATCTCGTCCACGAAGTGAGCGATGCGACCGACCTTGCCATCCAGGAACGCCAGGCTGTGGCACTTCTCGGCAACCCGGTTGAGCAACCCCCGGATTTTCTGAGTCACGCCATCCACCTTCGGACTCCAGGTGTCCCGGACATCCTGGGCGACCTCGTGGGCGAGTTGCCCCACGATGCCGCCTACCTCATGGCCGATTGCATCCTGGACCGAGAGGCTGACGGGAATGGCCTGGGGCTGCACCTTGAAGACACCGATGCCGAAGCGCAATGCCTTTTCCACGTAGGGCAGGGTCTGCGCCTTGGCGCGGATTTCCGAAGCCTGGGAGGGATGAGCATTGGCCCAGTCCTCGACGGCAGTCAGGTACTTCGACAGGAAATCCGTCCTGGCCTGCTCGAACTTCGAGGCGATCTGCGACAACACCTGAAGCAGCGGTTCAACCTGGGAATCCGGCACGGCGAAGCCGTTCAGGAACCCCACACCGGTATTGCGGCAGGCCCGCATCGCCGCCTGCTTGTAGGCTGTGAAGGGCCTCAGCAAGGCCGGGTCGATCACTTTCAACGACCCAGAGGTAAAGACCTCGGGATCGTCGGCCAGGTCGCGCGAGACCTTCCCTGAATACACGGCGGCGTCCACCGCGACGACGTTGACCTTCTCGATGAACTCCTGGATGTTGATGCTCATGACGACTCTCCTTCTGGACGCCACCCCCACGGGCGGCTGGTTGGTTGAAGCCGGCGATGGAAAAACCCCATGCCGGCGCTTCGGTTTCAGAAGGGAGTAGGGAAAGCAGCAGGCGATAAAAACCCCGCCAGGTCAGAGACCGGGCGGGGTCGAGGGGTATTTCAACAAGAGATGAATGGGCCGAAGCCCGCTACCTGACGCTGTCTGCAACGCAACCCCGCAGGGCATCGACATCCTCGCCAAAGAACAGCGGATCGGAACGCGCTTGTTTTGCGACGGCATCGCAAAATCCGGTGATTCCGATGCCGCGTGTTTCCACGCTGTACTTGGCATGCTTCGGATGGTCCGTAAACCAGAAGCTGTCCCCCGCAACCACCAATTCCGGCATGGTGAAGCGCATATCCTGTTCAACGTCGCCAGGCCCCCAAGTATCAGGGCCGTCGGACACCCGCAGCTCGGTGAGCTGATGTTCGGTGCCGATTGCAGCAAGGCGTTGCAGACGGGCGCAGAACTCGGGCGTTACATCCAGCTCCGCGAACGTGGGGCCATCGCCGTAGTCATCGCACGCATAGGCTTCCAGATAGACCTTGGCCATCGTGTTTCTCCTTCTTGAAAGTGAGGAGGAATCCCGGCCCGGAGGGGCCAAAGACCCCTCGTGGGTGGATGACGCTCAGAATTCAGAGCGCAAATACTCGACTGCGATGAACTTCGACCATTGCTCGCCGGATGGCAAGCCACTGGCGATCTCAAGCACCTTCGATTCCCCTGGGTAGTGGTCAATGAAACCACCGCTCAGGATCGCGTTCTGCAGGAACATGAGATCGGCCAAAGTACGCACCCCGTGTTGTTCAGCAATGCCTGTCAGTGTTTCCACCGAATCCAGCAACTCTTGCATGAACAACCTCGCACGGTCATGGCCTTGGGTTTGATGTTCTTCATCGTCCTGCGAAACAGTTGATGGTGGCGCCAGGTAGATTTCGACCGGAGCCAAGCGGTAAAGCTGGATGTCGAAGTCCCCATCGGGGTCGTTGATCTTGATGGCGTTGCCGTCCACGATGGCGTTGGCCAGGTCTTCTTCGGTGATGCGCTCCGAGAATTCCGTGCCTTCCCAGTCGCCGACCCAGGTGAAGTACAGCACTTCGTTTTCCGGGTCGCCGTTCGGTTCATCCATGTTGGTGATGCTGCCCAGCAGCGGGCTGCCGGCGATGTACCAGGCGTCGGCGCCGACGATGGCGTCGAAAAGTTGTTTCACTTGTTCCATGATGGTGCTTCTCCTTGATATGCGCCCCACGGCGCGTTGACGAAGGCCTGGCGGATGCCGGGCACTGGCTTCAAGGAGGAGTAGCGAGAACGCCAGACGATAAAAACCCCCGCCAGGTCAGAGACCGGGCGGGGTCGGGATTGCCAGGCTAAACACCCCAGACGGCGGCTATGCCGCCAAGGCCTCACGGTTATCCATGCGGCATTTCACGGCGTCGAGAAACTTCCGGTAACCCGCGCTGAATGACGCCGGTGATTCTTGCGGCACACCTGGCAAATGCGTGCTTACGGTCTCGCCATCGATCTTCAGGCACATCCAGCCACCCGACGTAATGCGCCCGCCCAGCACCAAGGTTTCATACGAGACCGCCAGCGACGGGGCCACCACATCACCGCGCCTCAACAGGGATGTCGGAGCGGACAAGTGAACCACCCCAAGCGCGATCAACTTGTTGATCTCCGCCACGCAGGCTTCGTGTCTCATTTCCATGATGACTCTCCTTCCGAAAAGCGCCCCCACGGGCGCGGTTGATTTCGAAAGGGAGTAGGGCAAACGTGGGTTGATAAAGGAGGGGAGGGCGACTACCCCGTATCGAGACGCAGCCAGCCCTCATGCAGCCTGCCAGCAGTCGGAACACGGATATGCACTATCCATCATCGACTACAGACATCAGTATTCCGAAGCAGATTTCCGAAGCAGCATTCCGAACGATCATGAATCACTCCAGTCGTCGGCCAGCCCAGCCTGCTCTGTGGCTGCTTCTGCTTTCAGGCGCGCCCGCACTTCGTTGGCCAGCGCCATGAACTCCGGATCGCACTCGCCATGCCGGCGGTAGCTTTCCAGCATTTCCTGGAAGATCGCGTAGTGCTTCTGGTCCATGCCACCGATCCAGTGCAGCTTGAAGGGGTAGTCATCGCCATTCCACAGGCTCAGGACGCACATTCGCAGCCGGTGTGCCGTGCTGTAGTACCCAAGGATCACGTCCCGGTGGCGTTTGAACGGGCTCTCCATGCCAGTGCCTCCGTTCAGAGCGACGGGTCTGCCCCGATGGCCGACGCCACAGGCTCTCGTTTCACCGGACCCGGCCCGGCGTCAGAGCCTGCCCCCGGCTTGAACGGGGGTTGTGCATGTGCAGCCTTCTCGCCCTGCGACTCCTCCCGACGACGCTGAACCATGTCGTGCCACCACTCCGGCAAGGGGAAACGAATGTCGCCAGGGTGTTCCTCCGTCCCTCGCTGCACCACAGAAAACTCCCCGCAGCGGATGTAAAGCTGCCTGCCCAGGATGACGGGGCCATCGCCTACCGATTCCGGCTCTCCATGAATGAGCTTCACCCGGATCTGGCCCACCACCTTGACCGGCGCGCCGATGCAGATGGACGACAGGTGGGACTGGGGTTTGTTGGAATACAGCCGGACCGGGATGCTCTGGTCCGGATTCTTGTGCTGCCGGATCAGCGCGGCGATATAGCCTTGCTGGTGCTCGGTGGGCTTGAGGTAGGCGGCCCCTTCCATCACCCCGGCCAGCATCGCCACATTGGCGTTATCCCCCAACCGCGTGTCCAGTCGTCCGCGAGTGGCTTCCAGGACCAGGCGCAACGGGTCATTCGGCGCTTCATCCTGCCCGGCATACTCGGACTGGATAGTGCCAGCACGGAACGGGTTGAAACCGTCCAGCTTGATGCCCTCCGGCATGGACGCATTCCAGGCCAGCCACAACGGCATCGAGCGGGTGGATGGGGTGCGCATGTCGATTACACGCAACTCCGCATTGCGCAGCCCGTCCGGCGACTTGGCCCCATACACATGGCAGGTGGCCGTGATCGGCGTGAACTCGCGCGGCACGGCGATCCCATCGCCGACCTGCACGGGGATGGCGTGAACCAGGTCGGCCGATTCGCTTTTCTGCTGGATCAGGAAAGAACGCCCCTCGGGCCTGCGCACGAACCCCGTGATATAGGCCACGTTGAGCATGGCGTTGACGTACTTGTGGGCCGCCGCGATGCGGGAACTGCCACTCTTGAGCATGGTGAAACCCTCCATTGATAAAAAACGACCGTGAATTGACGACCGTGAATTGCATTGCCTAAAAAAACGTTTGCACGTATGGTTTTTGCACAGTGGCCGTAGGATTTCTTGCTGAGACCCCACGGCTTTCCTGCCACGACGAAGGTGACCGGTATGGCTGCTCCAAAGAAACAACCCCCCTCCAAAGCGCGCGCAACCAAAGCGCCCCCGGCTGAAGCGCAAGCAACGCCTCCCGGTGCGGCCCTGATCGCCCGGCTGTGGGAGGAAATGGCCAAGCGTGGCCACACGACCCATGAACTGGCCGAGGCGCTGGGCATCACCTACGTCTATCTGATGAAACTCGCGAGTGGCGAGAAACCCATCTTTCAGCTCGGGCGTGAAACCCTGTTGCGCGCCGCCGAATACCTGGCCATTCCCGCTGCCCAGGCCTATCTGCTGGCCGGCGCATTGAGCCCCGAGGACTTCGTGTTGACGCCCACCCTGGAAGAGCGGATGGCGCGGGTGCGGGAAGCGATGGTTCATGACGCGATGTGGTGCGGGCTCGCCCTCAGCGATGCGTTGTGGGCGAAGACGCCGCAAGAGGCACGCCTGCTGATTTGCCTGCTTTACGAGCAGGCCGCGCAGACGACCTGGCTGGACTGGACGCTGATCCCGAAGGGGACGACCCAGGCGAAAGCGAAGAAGGCTTCCTGATCCGGGCATGGCCCCGCAACCGCGCCAGTTCACAAACACCCCGGCTCGGTACGTGAATACGCAGGGCCATCCCTCCCGGCCCTGAAGCGCCCGATCGCCTGCCTCTCCCGGTAGGGGAAGCACGGCTGAGCAGGGGGCTTAGAACTCATCGTCCATCTCCCGCATCAGCTTCGCCACGGCCTCGGTCATGCCCTCCTGGCCCAGCGCATTGGAATCACCCGGCGCGCCATTCACCTGCGAGGAAGGCGCCATCGCGGCAGATTGTGGGGGATTCGAAGGCGTGCCCGCAGAGGCCGCCGACTCCGGCGCCGGTGAATCCTGTGGGGCATCAGGCGTGACAGCCGCCGGCACTGGCAGCCCCAGTCGGCTGGCCGCTGCGCTCAGGATGTCGCGCACCGACGCGGAAGTCCCTCGGTAGGGCAGCGCCCAAAGCCAGGCGGCCAGTTCGGGGTCTTTCCTGGCGTTGACCACGAAGGTGACCTTGATTTCATCAGGGGGCTCGCCGCCCCGGACCCACTTTCCCATCATCGTCCCCGGTTCAGACGCTCACGCCTTGAAGCTCGCGCGCCCGCATCAGCGCCATGCCGAAGCGGCGCATCCCTTCCGCCACGGCCAGGCGTGGCTTATCGGCCAGGTAGGCATGTGGCCACTTCGCCTGGATGTGGGGGTGAACGATAGGCGCGCCACCCCCCGCCAAGAGGACGCCATCCAGCTTGCGGACATAGGGCTCCATGAGCCGGGTAGCGGTGTCGATGACCTCGGTGACGACCAGCGCGACGGATTGATCCACTTCATGGCCCACCTCGGTCTTGCGCCCGAAATCCAGGATGCGCCGGGTCTGCAACGCCTCTTCGCACTCGGGTAGGTCGACGGTCAGCCCCTTCTCGGCCAGCATGCGCGCCAGGTGATCTGCGGCGACGCGCACCCCCGCGCAGGAACCGGAGGCTTTTTCCACCCATCGCCCCCGCTGCATGAGCATGAAATCGGTGGAGTAGTAGCCCACCTCGATGACGCCCCAGGATTCCTCCATCATCGAGCGTACCGGTGAGGGATTGCCCAGTCGGTCGAGCATCATCATCTGGAACGGCGCGAAGGGCTGGGGAACCACCTTGATTTCGCCCTTGTGGGCCTCGCCGGCCAGTTGCTTCAGTCGGTCACGCTGGCGCGAGAACAAATGCGTCGGCAGCCCCATGACCAGCATGGCGTTTTCCGGCAACCCGACTTCATCCTGGATGCGCTTCAACGCCCCCTTCAGGAGCGCCATGTGTTCCGGGGTGTCCACCCAGTCTTCCGACAGGCCCGTGGACGTACCGCCCTGGGTGCGAGCGGTCTCGCCGAAGAAGTAGCTCCGGCTGCCCACCATCACCGTTTCCCGCGCGGCACGCCGGGCCTCGCCGTCATCCGAGATGGTGAAGGCCGGCACCGCGATGGACGGGAACAGGAGATGGCGCTCCTTCTCATCCTGGCTGTAGCACGCGATCTTGACGGCGGAATGCCCGATGTCCAGGCCGATCACGCTGTTTGCAGTTGGCATTCGATGCTCCTCATGAGGTGACTTGAAACGGCTTCGGAAAGCGAATTCCGAAACAGACGACCGAGAGCGTCGTCAGATGCTGAAAACAATACAGCATCAACATATACCGTTGCAAGTACACACAACACAAGATAGCATCATCATTGCTCTGGACAGCCTGAGCCCAATCCCAAAGCACATAACCTGTTCTTCTCCTGGAGCCCCCCCCCCGAAATGGATTGCCCGAGTAACCAGGACCGCATTGACGAGCACCGACTCTGGCTGGCCGGAATCGCCGAGGAAGGGCGCGCGCTGTTTGCCGATCTCGGAAATCTGCTTTCCGAAGTCGATGCGCTGTTACTGAAATCCGATGACGTGCTGTACTACGCGCAGCCCCCGATGGACGGCAAGCTGGGCGTGCGTTTCTGGCGGCGCCAACGCTATGACAAAGTGGAACCGGTGGTGGTTGTCTGGCACAAGAACCAGAAGGGGCGTTTCTGGCCGGAGCAAGTTACCGGCTATCTGACGCGGCGCGTATGCCGTCGCGGGACGTTCAAGGTCAACGCCGAAGTCACGGCGGAGACGGTGGTCGTCGTCGATAAGCTACTGGCGATGCGAAAGAGCCTGACACTGCTGCTGTACCGCACTCGGCAATCGGTGCACAGCCTCAAGACCCACCACAGGCCGGTGCTGAACTACCAGAAGAAGCGGCTAGCTGAGCTACAGGCCGAAAGCAAGAAGAACCTGAACAGCCTCTATGAGCAGCAGGATGAACATGAAACCGCTTGATTGCTCACAGGCGTCCAACCTTGACGATGCCATCGTGCTGCTGCGGGTGATCGCCATCGCTGTAGCGCTTTCGCTGGCGGTCGTGACGCTGTGGTGGTCTGGCTGGGTGGGTGGGCTGGCCATGGGCGCTTTCCTGATGTGGATGTATGGCCGAAGGCGTGCATTGCGTAGCGATTCAGCGTCATTGAAGAACAGCAGGGGGTGAGCGATGGCGGATTTGGAAGTGCAGGTTCGGCTTTCCGAATCGGAAGCCTGGGACTTGGCCCAGTTCCTCAAGCGGGTGGGCTTCGACCAGTTCTACGTCAATGCGCAGGACAGCGATGAGGCCTATCGCATGATGTTCGCTGCTGAGAAGGTCCGGAAGGCGCTGGCCGAGGCAGGTTATTCGCCCAGGTGATCGGTGAAACCAACCGGAGACCGAGCATGTGGTCGTGGAAAGTGCGGAAGAAAGTGGAGCCGTGGGCTTGCGTGACTGCGGATCGAGCGCAGTGGGTGACGGTCCTGATGGCGACCAGCCGGCTATTCGGTCGGGGCGTTTTCAGCATCCTTGATGTCGCCTGCATCACGGGACACAAGACCTTGACCATGCCAAGCGCTACACCCATTCGAGGGACGAGGATCTGCCACGGAAATCGGGGTAGGATTAAATCCTATTCGCTTCATTGGAGGTTAATCATGCGTACAACCCAGCAATTCAGCATCACCCTGCCGAACGAGATGGCGGATGCTGTGAAATCCAAGGTCGCGGCCGGCGAGTATGCCAGCGAAAGCGAAGTGATCCGGGACGGACTGCGCGTCCTGATGGCCCGTGACCGCGCCGTGGAACACTGGCTTCATGAGCAAGTGGGTCCGGCCTATGACGCGCTGAAAGCCGATCCTTCGCGGGCCATCACCGTTGATCAGGTGCGGGCCAGGCTCGCGGCTGAACACAAGACCGCCAAAGCCAAAGCGTGATGCCTTACACCGTCGTTTTCACGCCAGAAGCAGGGGAACAGCTCGCGGCGATCTATCGCTATATCGCGGCGAAGGCATCGCCTGAGACGGCGGAGCGCTACACCAGTGCCATCGTCTCGTATTGCGAGGGGATGCAGTTCACCCCACATCGAGGCACCCGCCGCGATGAAATTCGCTCCGGCCTACGCATCACGAACTACAAAAAACGTTCCGTGATCGCCTTTGCCGTGGACGCAGAACAGGTATCCATCATTGGCGTGTTCTATGGCGGCCAGGACTACGAGACTGCCCTGGAGTCCGATCTGGACGACTAGGACCAAGAGGAAGGGGTAACAGTTTAACCAGGCCAGTACAGCGCCCATGCAGCAAAGCTGGGCAGGCCAGTGTCGCCGGTAACTGTTTAGCCAGGGCCTTCACTGTCCTATGAAATAACCTTGCTTCTGCGAAACATAACAACACGCAACGGTATAGCATCGTATTATTTGCTACGATGTTAGCGATAAACATACGCCATGAATCAGCACGATGAAGCACTTTCCGCACGCATCGTTCGCGTCCACGTCGTTGTGGAAGGACGACGGACCTCGGTGTCGCTGGACGAATTACTGGTCAAGTTGGTGATGAGAAAACTGGGTGGGGCGGAGCAGATCGTGATGTGGGCGACAGGGGCGGCCGAGCGTGCCGTCCAGCGACTCCAGTCGTGTCCGGCGTCCAGACGACAGCGAATAGGGCTATCTCGGCTGGTGCAGCGCGAGGCCATCCGGCTGATCGCAAGGACGGATCTGTTGTGACCCAGGACGCCACCAGCATCCCGACCGGGAAACGCGCGGAGAAACCCGCACACAAGGCCAAGTCAGCGAGAAAGGCCCGAACGCGCCAGGTCAGGAAATGCGTCGAGGCAGTCCACATCACCAACAACATCACCCTGGTTCAGCGCAAGCTCATCAATGGGCTATTGCTCAACGCTTACTACGAGCTGCCAAACCAGAGCATCACGATCCACCGGATCCAGGTCAGCCAGCTCGTGGACCTGATCGGCTATGACAGCAACGATATCGCTCGCATCAAGGTGTTATTGAAAGCCCTTACCAACACGGTCATCGAATGGGACATCATGAACGAGGCCGGAAAACGGGAGTGGGGCGTGTCCGCGTTGCTGGCCAGCGCGGACATCATCGATGGGGTCTGCACTTACGCCTACAGCCCCCACCTCCGGGCAAAGCTGTTCAACCCTCAGTTCTACGTCCTGCTCGACATGGACATCGTGCGCCGCTTCCAGTCCGGCTATGCCCTGGCGTTGTACGAAAACTGTGCGCGCTATCGCAGGCTTGGACAGACGCCCTCCTTCCCGATCGAGGTCGTCAGGTCGCTGCTTGGGGCACGAGATCCGTACTACGACGACTACCGGAAGCTCAACGAGCGAGTGCTCCAGCCGGCGCTCAGAGAGGTCAACGCGGTGACCGATCTGGCCCTCAGCATCGAAGTGAAGCGGGAGGTCCGCCAGGTTGCCGAGATCCGGTTCCTGATCGGCAACAACCCGCAACAATGCATGCAGATCGGGCCGCCGAGGGATAGCTCGGAGGGGTTCGAAGCCGCACACCCCTCAACTTCATCTAGTCCGGATACCGTTACGGAATGCGATAAATCGGCCGCCATTGCTTCGAATACGGGCAGCCTAAATGAAGATGTTCCAGAGGCGAATACCCCCGCTCTGGAGGGCAACGGATCCCTTGCCGGGCCGAATCCGTTGCTGGTGCGCCTGCAACACGAGTTCTGCCTCTCGTCACGTGTTGCCGCCCGGGTATGCAGCGAAAATCCGGAAGCGGCCATCCAGGGGGCGATGGATTACGTGCTGTCGCGTTACAACGCCGGCAAGGTGAAGGACATCGGCCCCTACTTTCTCGCGGCCCTGAAGGAGGGCGCCGCCATCAGGCGGAGCGATCTGGAGGCGAACCGCGAGGTGGAAGCCAATTCCAGGCAAACCGCCAAGGAGAAACGGGAAGCACAGCGCCGCGAGAAGGCCCAGGCTGAGATGAAGCGGAACCAGTCGTTATGGGCGCACTTCGAAGCGTTGCCCGAGGACGGCCGGCAGGATGTTCTGGAGAAGTTCCAGGCTTGGCTGTGTACATCGAAGCACAAGCAGAACATCGTGGACATCTTCCAGCGTGGCGGGCTGGCGCATCCTTGGGCCAAGTCAGAGTTTCTGTTCTATCTGGGCACGCTCGACAACTGAACTACCGCAACATCGCGGGCAAAGCCCGCCCCGAGGCTGCTGAGCGCTAAACCCGCATCATCGTCTCGCAGCGCCGCTGTCTTGTATTGCGAGGGGATGCAGTCCATCCCACATCGAGGCACCCGCCCACCCGCCGCGATGACATTCGCCCTGGTCTACGGCATCACGATCTACAACAAAGCATTCCGTAATCGCCGTTGCCGTGGACGCAAAACGGGCATCCATCGTTGGCGCGTTCTACGGTGGCCAGGACCATGAGGCTGCCCTGGAGTCCGATCTGGACGACCAGGGACACCGCCCATCTGGCCGCGTCACACGATACCGTTGCATAAGCCCATAAGACGCCCGCCATTACGTCTAACAGGGTTGATGTAGGTCAGGGTATTCCCAGGCCAGAAAATCCCGCCCAAGAGGGCGATAGGCCCCTTGCCGAGCCAAATCCGTTCCCAGGCTCGTCTGCAAAACAGTGTTCTGCCCATCGGTGCCCGGTTGGGCCACTGGCACATCCCCTTGTCCACCTTGCCAATTGTGTCTCGATGCAGACTCGGATGCGCCGAGAGGAGTGGAACCCCTTCTCTGTCTTCCTGACGGTCGGTACTGTGGGTGTTCTGGACGAGCCTCGGAGGGTGATTCCAGGAATTCAAAAAACAACAACAACAACCCCCTGCTTTCCCGGCCCCGGCGTTCGCGCGCGTGTTGTTGTTGCTTTTCCTTTAAAAGGTTTAATAGGTTTAGGGCGAATTTTGCAGGTCGATTCAAGGAGTGGCTTGTCCATTCCTACAGCCACCCATCGAATCGTCGTAAACCCGCATGAATACTGGTTTCCAGCAGCATGTGGAGCAGCCCCTCCAAGGTGGTTCTGGGGGTGGCTCTGCCTGTGGATAACTTTACGAGATGTCCCCGTTTACAGGGGCGTGAAAATCGAAATGTCCCTGTTTATGGGGAGACGCCAGATGGCGGCTTTCTGTGCACTGTGGATAACTTTCAATTCACCATGCCGGGCGATGAAGAACTACAGCGCGGCTGATCGGCGGGATAGAGCGTGGATAGAGGCTTTGCACGGTTTTGATGTGGCGGCTACAAGGCGATTCTCATGGTGGCTGTGGGCGTGCAATGCATCGCTAAATGTCCCCGTTTATGGGGCGAGATGTCCCCGTTTACAGGACGGAAAACGGACGAAATGTCCCCGTTTACAGGGAACTAAATATAATATAATCAATGTGTTATGTAATTTCGGTGCTTGATTTGCATGATGTAGCACGGAAACAAGGCAGTCCGAAAGAACGAATAGAAATCCGAAACCAGTATCGGAAACCAGCCTGGCGGTGCTATTCCGCCGTCGGGCAGGGATAGCGGAGGTAGGCCGGGGAGGCATTGAGACGCTGGCGAAGCGGGCTCAAGGAAGAAGCGCTAGAAAACGCGCCAGTCGAAGAAAACAGGCGACACCAGCCCAGATCACCAAGTTCTCACCAATGCCGCGCCCCGTGCCCAAACGGGCTACGTTGCGTGGACAACGCTTCACCCATTGCCCGATCCTGTCGAGCATCCATCGGCCCCTCCTCGCCGTTGGAACCTCCAGGACGAAGCTACTTCTGTGCCCGCTGCGGCGCAGAGGTGCTTCTCTGTAGCTGTTGCGACCACGGCCAACGCTACTGTACCGACGAATGTGCCCAGGCGGCCCGCGCCTGTTCCCTGCGCGCGGCCGGCAAGCGCTATCAAGCGAGCCCGCGTGGCCGCCACGCCCACGCCGAGCGCCAACGCCGCTACCGTGCTCGGGAAAAGAAAGTGACGCAGCAAGGTTCCCCACCCCGGGCTCCGACTGCTGTACTGCCTCCCCATCCGACGACACCTACGGAAAGCGCCTTGCCGCAGTCCCGGCACTGCCACTTATGTGGCCGGCCGCTAGCCCTGGATGTGCGCCAGGGCTTCCTGCGCCGTCGGATTCGCCGACCTTCACCCCTAACCAACCGGAGAGAGACATCTCATGGACCTGCCCCCTGAACGCGAAGCCCCTACGCGCATAGACCCCGCTGGCTACCTCGCCCAATTCAACATACTGCCCTATCTGGTCGCAGTGGCCGATGAAGTGCTTGACCTGGGTATCGAACCGATCACTCCGGCGCAACTGGCGCGCGCTGCATCACGTGCCATTCGCAAGATGCCCGTACATGCCCTGGAAGCGGCTGTCGTTTCGATGGCGATGCTGGGCGAAGGGCTGGTGGAGACCGATGCCGCCCGCGATCTGATCCGCCTGCACCTTGCCGCAATTGGCGAGGCGCTGGAGGCGAACGACCGGGATGCCATGGGCGATGCCTATGGCAAACCGGTGGTGAACCTTGACCAGGGGAAAGGGTAGGGCGTTGATCACACCCGCCATGATGGTGATGACCGGCGCCGGCAAGCACGCCATGGACCAGGGAGAGCGGCTATGGCTGGCTGTTCATCCTGGGCGACAAGGTGACAATCGAGGTTCTCGAATGGCGGGTAAAGGCCATACTGCCGACGCATGGCACGACGGATTGCCGCTGGCCGGACCCGACCCGGAAGAGTCAGCCAAGCTGATAGCTTCGGGTGACTGTTTTCCCGGCCATTGCGGTCAGCCGCCATATTGGAATATGGATCAGTCCCCCGTTATTCTGGCCGAGCAAGCATTCCATTGATGGAATATTTTATTGTGACTATAGTGGCGCCATGAGCTGGGAAGTCGAATACACCAATGAGTTCGGCGACTGGTGGAGCGGTCTGTCCGAAGATGCACAGGAAGCGCTAGCTGCCTCCGTGCGTTTGCTCGAAGAGCGAGGCCCAGCGTTGGGCTTCCCGCACAGCAGTGGAATCAATGGGTCAAAGCACAGCCACATGCGGGAACTCCGCACGCAGCATGGCGGTAGGCCATTGCGAACCCTGTACGCATTTGATCCGCAACGATCGGCAATCTTGCTCTTCGGTGGCGACAAGACAGGGGACGACCGCTGGTATGACGTGCACGTTCCAATCGCCGACCGACTCTACGACGAACACCTGGAACAACTTCGCAAGGAAGGGCTGATCGATGGCTAAGAAATTTTCAGAACTGCGCTCGCGTATGTCACCCGAGTCTCAGGCACGGGCTGAGGCCAAAGCTCAAGCCATGCTGGCCGAGATGCCGCTCAACGAACTGCGCCAAGCGCGCGGACTGTCGCAAAAGATGCTGGCAGATGTCCTGCATGTCCAGCAGCCCTCCATCGCCAAAATGGAGAAGCGCACGGATATGTACCTGTCCACGTTGCGCAGTCACATCGAGGCCATGGGCGGTCAATTGGAGGTGGTCGCGCGCTTTCCGGACGGTGCGGTAAAGATCAGCAATTTCTCTGATCTGGAAAGCAACGCCACAACCTGAACTGGTGCGAAGGCCGGATCACCCTGCTGTTGCTGGCAGGCTGGGTGCCCGTCCATGAGACCGTGGTGCGCTCAATTACTAAACATCTGAACAACAACGACGGATTACTCACATGAAAACCCAGAAATACGCCGTCAACCAATACCTGATCGAGAGTGTCCTCTCCAAGGTGCGCGAGGGGGAGATTGCCATCCCGGAAATTCAGCGCCCATTCGTCTGGGATGCATCTCAGGTGCGCGATCTTCTGGATTCGCTATACCAGGGCTTTCCCATTGGCTACCTGATCGCTTGGCGCAACCCGGATGTGAAGCTGAAGGACGGTACGACGGCCTCCGGCAAAATGATTCTGATCGACGGCCAGCAGCGAATCACGGCGCTGACGGCTGCGGTGCTTGGCCAGCTTGTGGTCAACAAGGAATATCGCAAGGTGCGCATCTCGATTTCCTTCCACCCCATCGAGGAACGTTTCGAGGTGAGCAACCCGGCCATCGCCAAGGATACCGCCTGGATTGCGGACATCGCCCCAATGATCGGTGGTGAGATCAAGCTGACCAAGGCCATTCGCCAGTACCTGGATGCCAACCCCGGTGCCGACGCAGACAAGGTGGAGGAGTCGCTGTCCAATCTGACTGACATCGCCAAGAAGCAGATCGGCCTGATTGAGCTGTCTCACGACCTGGACATTGAGACGGTCACGGAAATTTTCATCCGCATCAACTCCAAGGGGACGGTGTTGTCGCAGGCGGACTTCGTCATGTCCAAGATCGCGGCCGACCTGCGCTACGGTGGCCAGCAGATCAGGAAGTGCGTCGACTACTTCTGCCACCTGGCCGTGGCGCCGGAGTTCTATGGGTTCATCAAGGAAAACGACACCGAGTTTGCCGCCACACCCTACTTCCAGAAGATGGCTTGGTTGCGCAACGAGAACGACGACCTCTATGACCCAACCTACAACGACCTACTGCGAGTGGCCTTCACCAGCGAGTTTGGGAGAGGCAAGCTGGCCGACCTGGTGAGCCTACTATCCGGTCGGAACTTCGAAACCAAGAGCTTCGAGGAGGCCATCGCCGAGGCATCTTTCACCAAGCTGAACCAGGGTGTGCTGGACTTCATCAACGAGCACCATTTCAAACGCTTTGTGATGATTATCAAGTCGGCCGGCTTCATTTCACGCGAGTTGATCCGCACCCAGGGGGCCTTGAACTTCGCCTACATCGTCTACCTACGGCTGCGGGCTCAGGGTGTCCACGATGGACAGATCGAGTCCCTGGTGCGCCGGTGGTTTGTCATGTCTGTGTTGACAAGCCGGTATTCCGGCTCATCCGAGACTCAGTTCGACCAGGACATCCGTGAGATTGCGGCCGGAAATTTTGCCGACATCCTGGCCAGGGTGGAGGAGGCCAAGTTATCGCCAGCGTTCTGGGAGGTTGGCTTGGTGCAGCAGTTGGAAACCTCTGGCACCAGCAGCCCCTACTTTTGGGTATTCGTCGCTGCTCAGGTGCGCGCCAATGGCAAGGGGCTCCTATCCAAGGACATCACGGTGCGTGAACTGGTTAGCCACCTCGGTGATATCCACCACATTTTCCCCCGCGACCTGCTCAAAAAGGCCGGTCTCACCCGCAGCCAATACAACCAGATCGCCAACTATGCCTACACGCAGGAGGAGACCAATATCAAGGTCGGGAACAAGCCGCCACGCGCCTACTTCGCCAAAATACAGGCTCAGTGCAACGGCGGCCCGCTGAAATACGGTGCGATTGCCGACATGGAGACCTTGCGCGGCAATCTGGCTGCCAACTGTGTTCCTGAGGCCATCATGGAGATGGATGTGGAACAGTTTGACGAATTCCTAAAACGCAGGAGGGAGCTGATGGCCGAGAAGGTGCGGGGTTATTACGAGGGGCTTTGAGCCAATCTTGCCCCTCCACAGGGACGTGAACATCAGGGGAAGGTCGACTGCTGTCGATTTGCTGTCTCCGAATGCCCGCCATCAGTCTTTTTCCTGACCGTTGGTCAGGCCTTCTCGACCGTCTGAAGCTGGCCGACAGGCGACCTACAAAAACGCCGCCTTCCGCATGCGCTTGCGACTGCAACCCGGCTGATAGCCGTCGTTCAGTAACACCAAGGCTGGCTTCGATGCGTCCGGCAGTTTGATCTGGAAATCGTGGCCATCGCAGGGGAGAAGGCCTCATTCGCCAACCTGATAATCGTCAGGCGACAGCGAGCATCAAATGTCCGAGTGGTTCAGCAGTGGGCATCACCTTGATTTCGATGTCGTAGCCGAGTCGATTCAAGCAGTCCATCAACTTGCGTTCGGATAGGTTGGCGAAGTCGCCACGCAGCATACCCGACACCTTCGGTTGTGAGATGCCCATGCGGCGGGCTGCCTCATCTTGGGTAAGGCCGAGCTTGCGTACAGCCTTGGTAATCTCAATCACTAAGCCGGACTTGATCTTGAGTTTGTCTGCGTCAGGTAGGCCGAGATCAGCAAAGACATTGCCGGACCCGATTTCGACCTCAATTCCATCAATGATTCGCTTTTCCATTTTGTAGCTCCTTCGCAAGCGCCTCAGCTACCTTCAGCCTGGCGCGGATGATGTCCATATCCTCTTTTGGCGTGGAGATGCCGCTCTTGCTCTTTTTCTGGAAGCAGTGCAGGACGAACACGGCATCCTCGAACTTCACGGTGTAGACAGCGCGGTACGTGCCGCTGATATGGTCTTCGACCACTTCCAGGACGCCGGCACCGCCGAAACCTTTCAGCACCTTCGCCGCGCCGTGCTGACCGCCGCGTTGCGCGAAGTCCAAGGCGTGACCGAAAAACTTCCGCACATCGGTAGGAAGGGCCATCAAGTCCTTCTTGCTGCCCCCGATCCAGATGAGCGGTTTTCCAAGCGTGATCATACAAATATCATACCAGAAATGGTATTAACACAAGCCCTATCTCGACAGCCTTCTCTGATCTAGTGGGGTCTTTATCGCCCGCTGCACTCGCTACTCCCTTTCGAAATCAACCGCGCCCGTGGGGGCGCACATCGAAAGGAGAGTAGTTATGAAAACCATCATCTTCGAAGGTGAAACCGGCTCCCCGGATTGTCCGGAATGGCACGCCTGGCGTCAGCAAGGAATCGGGGGCAGCGATGCCCCGGTGCTGGCGGGCGATGCCGGCATCGTCCAGAAAGCGAAATGGATGGACTCCATCCAGGCGCTCTGGGAGATGAAGACTGGCAAGCGCGGCCCCAAGCCGGCCAACCCAGCCATGATGCGGGGCCGCAAGTACGAGGAAGCCGCTCGCATCGCCTACGAGAAGTCCACCCGGAATCTGGTGAACTCCGCGTTTGGCGAGAACGACAAGTTGCCCTACGTGCGTGCGAGCTTTGATGGCCTGTCGTTCGATGGCAACCTGATCGTCGAGATCAAGGTTCCCGGAGACCGGACCATGCAAATGGTGCGGGAAGGCAACATCCCGGAGTATTACCTGCCCCAACTTGCCCACCAGGCTGTCGTCGCCTGGGGGGAACCTGGCCCGTCGTGGCAAGGCAACACCTGCCATTTCGTGGCCTACGTCCCGGAGACCGGTGAGCTTGTTCGCCTTGATGCAAGCATCCTGCGTCTGGCGGACATCGCCCATGGCCTGCTGGAGGCGGAGTCACGCTTCTGGGAGTTCGTGCGCCTGGATGTGCTCCCGTGCGGGGATGTCTGGCAGGGGGCCTCCGCCATCTGGTTGTCGGCTCATGCGGCGCTCGAAGCGGCCAAGGCCGCCGAAGAGCGTGCCAAGCTGCGCTTGGTCGAACTGCTCGGTGAATCCGAGAAGCGCGATGGCGCGGGTGTGCTGGTGTACCGCTCAACCCGTCTGGGTGCGGTGGACTACGAGCCGCTTCTACGTGAGTACGGCATCCCTCCTGAGCGGCTGGATGGTCTTCGCAAGAAGTCCTCGCAGGCCATCACGGTCAAATCCCTTGGGAGGGCCTGACCATGTGCCATGTGCCTGAACTGGGTGATTTGGTCCTGGCCTTGGAGTGCGTTCGTGAAACCGGAGGGACTTGGGATGCCGCGTGCATCCTGC
>Ga0210052_1000980_pt1 | contig 17937 bp, 17 predicted proteins | sample CryGeymeta201508_FD_183976 | JGI IMG/M metagenome (GOLD analysis project Ga0210052, IMG submission 183976) | Groundwater microbial communities from Crystal Geyser aquifers in Utah, USA - Crystal Geyser metaG 2015-08 (SPAdes) (version 2) | ecosystem: Environmental > Aquatic > Deep subsurface >...
CCGCATCACCCACCGTGCGGGCGAGCGTGGTCTTGCCGCATTGGCGCGGTCCGTGGATCAGCACCACAGGCGTATCCTGTAACGCCTCGGTCAGGCGAGGAAGCACAAAACGGGGATGAAAAATTGGACTGTTCATTGCGTCCAAGTGTAACTCAAGATATCGGCCAAATGAAACGTTTTAGTCCGGCCAAATGAAGTTTCCAAAAACCAACCACAGCCAAGAGTATCGAATTTGCGGCATTGTGGAAGCCCGATTTACGGGCGATCGCAATCTTCATAATCGCCTGATAAATCGGGCTCCCGCCTATCACTCCTTTTTTGCGGCATTAATTTCTGGCTACCGGGCAAAACATCTCACATCTTTTCAAACAGCAAATCGGCCTGAATGCAATTTCCGCCACGGTCATATGACGGGTTGTATATTCCGGACAAGACGAAATCCAGCGCCCCAAGATAGGCGATCACCTCGCCCGCCAGTTTCTGTCCCTTATACAACTCCACGAACGAACACTCGCAATAGATGCAGTCGAAATTGCCGATCAGACTTTTGCATCCCGCCAGTGCCTGCATCTCGTACCCCTGCACATCGAGCTTCAGCATGGCCGGACGAACGATCTCCTCACGGGTCACGTATCGATCCAGCGGCCCCACCTCGACCTCCAGGGTGCCCACCTCCTGCGTGCCGGGAAAGTGGTCGGACTGTGCTCTCCCAATCTCAAGCAAAGAGGACGAATCATCGCGTGCCGACAAATGAATCAGTTTCTGTTCCGGCTTCTCACCGATCGCGGCAACGTGCAACTTTACTGCCGGATCATGCAGAAAGACCTTCCGAAAGATCTCCGCCACCTCCGGCAACGGCTCGAACGATATGACTTTGGCGCCGGCAATCGCACGTGCCGCCAAAGCAAACTGCCCCCGATTGGCGCCGATATCGACCACTGTCGCCAACGGGCGAGACAGCACCGCCTTGTGCTCGACACCCGCCAACACCCGATGCCTGATCAACACAGCCAGCAATGCCAGATGTCTGATTATGAATAGCAGCTTGTTGAATCGCAGCAACTGCAAAGAAAAAAATCTCATCCCGTCCGCCAATATAGCCAGTCAATTTTCAACATAAATTAGTCGTGATTCTTTTTGAACAAGGGTTGCGAAAGAAAAATAAAACCCAATGTCGACACCAGTCTCCTTACCATGCTCGCCAATCGGTAATGCAAAGGCAAACCCAGCACGTCACGCTGGATCTGATAAGGCTCAGAAAAAAGTTGCCCAAGTTTTTTGTAGGACTGCCCACCCACTTCGAACACTGCCAACGGCTTATTCAAGTAACCGGCTTTTGCGCCGGCTTTCATCAATGTCGCAGCCAGAAAGTAATCGCCACACAGCGGATAGCGCAAATCGTAGGGCGTTTGCTCAAGCAAAGATCTTCGGTAATAAGTAGCCTGATGATTTGCCGGCAAGCCATGCCACAACGAGACCTTGGACAACCTTGGTGCGCGATAGAACATTTTCCCGCTTTTTGGAAAACATAGCATGGCCCCGCCAAACAGGATATCCACCATTCGTCCGCCACCGGACAACTCTTTTCCCACACTCTCAAGCGTTGCTGCGTCATAAAACGTATCGCCCGCATTCATGAACACAATATATTCCCCGGCGCATCTGGAAACGCCGCGGTTCATTGCGTCGTAGATTCCTTGGTCTATCTCGCTCACCCAACGCATATTAACCAGATTGCAATCTTTCATTACAGCGACAGTGCCGTCGGTGGATTTTCCGTCCACCACGACCCATTCAAAATCCTGGAATACCTGCGAGGTTATGCTGTGCTTGGTTTTTTCCAATCCGGCAGCATCGTTGTAAACGACCGTAATTATCGAAAACAGGGGTGTGGCATCAGACATTCTGGTCGGCCATGTCAATTTTCAATGAAAGCCGTTGCAATGGGCTTTGTTTTCACATCGCAGTAAAGTAATAAAAGGGGGTATAACCAATCCAATCGAATTTGTCCCCCATGGTAAAACCATTTGCATCGCCATCCCCAAGGTCGACTGATGAACGGCTGCAAATCGCGAAGGCAAAAAGTACGGCATGAATAATTTTGCCTGGCATTTGAAGCCCGGTAACTTGCGCGGTCAATATTCGGCGTCGCATTTCTCATTGCACAGTATCGCCCGTGATTCTCAATTGAGCAGTATCCATTATCAAATGTCGAAAATCACTGGCGCCCGCAAGAACAAGCAGCAATGTAATCCGCTCAAAGCCATTTTTGGCTTGCATGATCGAAACACAGTAACCCCGACCCGTTTATGTACTTTTTCATCTTGGGTTCCAGCAACCAGGCCAGCCTGTCGGCTGCGCCCACGACGAAGTCGATGATTCCCGGCCTGCGGGTAAAAGACAGAACCTCATTCCTGTATGCCTGAATATTCTCGGACAGCTGCCCTCTGTGATACTTAAACACGCCCAGTACTGCTTGCACTACAAGAGGTTCGTATTTTGTCGCGAACCGGGTCCACAGATAGTAATCGCCTGCCAGTTTCAATCCGGCGAAGTAGTCATAGTCGACCAGATCCAATAGTTCCCTGCGCCAGAACATGGTTTCCTGCTGCATCCAAGGCATGAACCGGCCATAGGCCCCGCAGGCGACCAGCCTTTGGCGAAAGCGAAACGGCAGCCGCACGTCCGTGATCTGTCTGGCCTCGTTGCACACTGCCGTCATGCCGGAAACCCAATGCACATCCGGGTTTCCGAAGACATCCAGTATCACGTCGAAAGCTCCCGGCATGATGAAATCCCCTGCATTGATATAGCAAACGATATCCCCTTCCACCTCTTTCATGCCCTTGGCCAGCGCATCGTACATACCTCGATCAGTGGACGACTGCGCATCGATCTGCCCACGGCTGGCCTCCAACGCCAGTTTTACGGTATCGTCCCGGGAGCCACCATCCTGAAGAATGTATTGCAGCCTGGCTCTTCCGCTGGTGAACGCGGATTGTTCCACAACCGAACTGACGGTTTCGGCGATCAAGTCTTGCGCGTTGAATGTTGGCGTCACAACGCTGATGGTCACAGTCATTTAGCACGTGCCCCCAAGATTCCGGTAAAGCACAGTATTGAATAAAACGACTCTCAACTTTCTCAACCGCAGTTGAAGCCCTGAAAATGAAGTCAACTTGATTCCCCGTAAATAAGTTCAGCACACAGATCGTCCATCCGTCCAATATGCATTGCACTAGCCTCACAATATTGCCCAAATGCCGCTTGAGAAACTGAACGGAATACCTCGGGCTTCGAAAGCCAATCGTCAATCTTGTTGAGAGCATCTGTAACGTAATCTGCCGCCGGCGCCAAGCGCAGTCCCACCGAGTCAGAAACGATTTGCTCAACACACCCCCTTGAGTAGGCAATCACTGGGACTGCCCTGCTCATCGCTTCGTGAATGACTAATCCTTCTGATTCGTTATGGGACGGCAACAAAAAAATATCGATGGAGTCAAAGAATGCCAACTTGTCGGAACCATACACAGCCCCAACACATGTGACATTCGGCAAAACCGCCAGCCGCACCTCAGCCAGGCGCTTTACTTCATCATCGCAATAAGGTCCGGCAAGCAAAAATCGGATCGGCAGCTTGGCCCGATCGGCTCGGGAAGCAATCTCCAGAAACTCCAGAACCCCTTTTTCAATGCTGATATTGCTCAGGAATCCAATGGTCTTGACCTGCTCACGTGGAGTGACCTCTGCTTTCCACGGCTCGAGCGCCGCAATCCCGGAAATGATTCTTATTTCATTTGCGACCGGATACTGCCGCTTCAAATCATTTGCCATCTTTGCGCAAGCCACGACGTGTACGGCATCCTTGCCGGAAACGGCAAACAGCAGCCGTGACAGCCAACGGGGCCGATCCAGGTATTGATAGCTGTGATGATGCAAATACAGCTTTCTGCCAAACAAGCGACAGATAGCCACAAAGATGGCGTCATAAATCTGCCCATTACCGCCGGATAAACCGAGATACACCGAACCTACCCGCCCCTGCACCAGGCAGCAGATTAATTTCAAAACGCAACGACCCACGCGAATCGCTTTTCCAAAACGCACCAGAAACCCGCGATCAAGAGAGCTGGGCGAATAATCAATGACCAGCGGCTCTGAACTCATCAATATTTGGTTTCTTACATAATCGTTAATAAGTGACATGCCGTGCAAAGGCGGCGGAAACATGCCGATCAGGCATACCCTGGATTTACTCTTTGTTTTCACATTTTGCTCCAGGCACTCCGGCAATGTGAGTCTTGCGCCATTTAACCGCGGCGGGGACTGCAATCACCATAAGCAGCAAGCCGCCGCTAAAATAGCCGGCGGAACGAATAAAGGCAGATGCAAGAAATGAAAAGATCAATGCGGCCGGAATTTTAATCATGAATAATTTCATGGACTCTCTGCTCTTTTGAATTTCTTTTTCCAAACGAAACCACCACCCGATAAGCAGAATGAAAAACAAAATACCCGCCACACCCGTTTCTGAAACCAATTTTCCAAACATCGTCGAACCATCTTCTGAATTGAGTTCGACACCATACAATTTGTCGAGCATGTAACGCGCATCCGAATCAGGAAGCGGGTCGCATCCCATCATGTTAAAACCGAGCCCAAGCCCGTTGGTGCGCTCAAGATTGATCCAGGCATCCTGCCAGCCTTGCAAATAAACCAGACTGGATGGATTTTTGGTTTCGTGATGCATAGCCATAATGCCGGCAGCCCTATCAACGGTTGGCTTCAGAAACAAATCATAATTAACTGTTGCGGCCAGCGCGATGACTATTGCCACACCTAAGCCATAGCGCGCGCTTCGCCCCGCAGACCCTAGAATAAACTTGTAAAATAAAATCCAGCTCACAGCCAGCCCGATCAATGTCGATGAACGGGAAAATATCAAGAGTAAAAATAACGCCCACATTCCAGCCTGTCTTAATTGTTTTTTTTCAGCCACCAGTAAAATCGCAAGGCATGGGAACAATGAGAAGGCGACATGACTCGGCTCACTAAACAGACCCGAGAGTTTGCCTCCAGCCCGGTAGATAACCTGATGCGGGAAACCGGCTGGATAAATTGCCTCCACCATAAACCCCGCAAAAGCCGCCAACAGAATCCATGGGGCAATTCTCTGTAATTTCAGCCAGTCCTCTTCACTTGCTTGCCACCCAACCTCCAAGCCAAACAAGACCAGAAAAAACAAAACCGGCGCAGTAACTTCAAACTTCAGCAATTTGTCAGTGCAAATCCCGGTTCGGGCCGCCAGGTAAGACGCCAACAGAAAAACCAACATGACGAGCAGCGCTGAAACGGTGAAGCGGGTAACTTTACGGCGCCTCGCAAACCAGAATATCCCCGCCAACGCAAGCACCGCAACATTCAACCCCAGCTTGTATCCAAGCAGTTCAACATTGAATGGCCAAAGCAATGTATTGGCGACAAACCATAGCTGCAGCATGCCGTTACTTTCCACTCATTGGATTAATAACCGCGCAACAATGGCCGAATAAAACGTTTTGCCGAGGCAAGTAGAAACTGGACGGCTGCAATAATACCAGCACCGTATTTTCTCTGAATACGGTAAGTTTCAAATATTCCTTTATAACCATTGCTGACACCCCCAATCAACATATCAACCGTTACAGCGTCAGAATATATCGCCTTCAACCCCGCCCCGCACCTCATCAGAAATTCATAATCCGCCGAGGATGAATAGAATTCATCAAACCCGCCCCATTTTTGAAAAAGACTTTTATGATGAAGAGCGCCCACATGGGCAACGGTCATGCATTTCACGAATGACCTCCATTGAAATGGCGCGCCGATAACTCTCAAAGTCACCCCACTGCTATCCACCAACCGCGCTTTCGAACTCGCAAACTCCGGGAATGACGATGACGATTTAATTGCATCCATATAAATGTCCATCGCATCTGCGCTATAACTATCTCCGGCTCCCAGAAAAGCTATCCAATCTCCGCGCGCAAGCGATACCCCCTTATTCCATGCATCGTAAATTCCCCCATCCGCTTCGCTAACCCAATAGTCAACAATATCTTCATTTTGCCGAATAAGATCGACCGTCTTATCTGTTGACGCACCATCCACCACAATCCATTCGATATTCCCGTAGGTCAGATTGCGGATTGAATTGACCGTGCGAGGCAAATGTTCAGCCGCATTGAAAGTGGCCGTTATGATGGAAACGAGGGGCTTGCCAGTTTTCGGCGTTTGTCTCTCACCTTTCAGGCGCAATCCGCCCTCCCGTTTGTCCAGCTTGTTTTGCGCGGCATTCATTTCCATCCTCTGCCCTAAACAGGCCAACACCATCGAGATAAAAAGGGGCGCATACAAGTTTGACTTGCGTGTGTCGCTAGCGGGCCCGGTTTTAACCTGACGAGATAATTTTGTGCTCTAGCAAGATTGTCTTTGCCGAACAATATTTCCTCACATGAAACGATGAATTCAGCAAATGGCTTGATATCGCCAGACAAATCAGACACCCGCAAATCAAACTCCAGTTGGGTGGCCCAGGTTTTGGTTGCCGCGTTAAAAACACATGCACGGACTGGCGAAATCAAGCGCGCTCGCCATAATAATTATTGATTGTCTTAACAAGATAGTCGCTGCCGAATTTTACCCCTGCCTGATCCAATACAAGGGACATGGCACCGGTATCTATAAGATATTCCGAGCCGCGCTCCACAACTTCATATACCGCGCGCTTGCCAACAACACGCTCCATCGCACTGACGATTTCAGCCATCGGATAGGCCAGCTTGTTCTGGCTGTTGCGGAAGTTGTTGATCTTGAGGCTGCCTTTTTCGATCAGTTTGTTGAGGCAGTAATTGACCTTGCCGAGGCTGACGCCCAGCTTTTTTGCGAGGTCGCGCTGGGACAGGCCCGGGTTTTCTTCCAGGGTCTTGAGCAGGGTGTAATGGGTTGCTTCATCAAGCATTTATAGTGTGTTCAGTTGGTGAACGGTGCGCATTACAACCGATGCAGACGGATCGTGTCAAGGGATAGCACGACTTTGGGGGCTGATTCGTCGGGATGAATCCCGACCTACAAAACCCTATTGCTCCTCGTAGGTCGGGTTTCAACCCGACGGGTTTTGTTCCGGCTTTGTCTTTTTGTCGGGATGCACCCGCAAGGAGTAGGCCGTGGCTGTACGGGGCTGAAGCCCCTACACCACACGCTCAATCCCGACCTACCAACCCCCTCTGCTCCCTGTAGGTCGGGTTTCAACCCGACGGGGTTTTGTTCCGCTTCATCTTTTTGTCGGGATGAATCCCGACCTACCAAACCCTGTCGCCCCCTGTGGGTCGGGTTTTAACCCGACGGGGTTTGTTCGGTTTCATCTTTTTGTCGGGATGAATCCCGACCTACCAACCCCCTCTGCTCCCCGTAGGTCGGGTTTCAACCCGACGGGGTTTTTGTCCAGCTTCGTCTTTTTGTCGGGATGAATCCCGACCTACAAAACCCTGTTGCTCCTCGTAGGTCGGGTTTCAACCCGACGGGGTTTGTTCGGCTTCGTCTTTTTGTCGGGATAAATCCCGACCTACCAACCCTGCCGCGCATTTACCACGCAAATTATGCGATTCATGGCTTGTTCAGCATGTCCCGATACGACAGTGCGATGCCGTCTTTCAGTTGCATCGTGCGCTGCACGCCCAGCTTGTTGATGCGGGAGACATCCATCACTTTGCGCATCGCGCCGTCGGGTTTGGAGGGGTCGAAGGCGAGATTGCCTTTGAAGCCGACGACTGCGACGACGAGTTCGGCCAGTTCGCGGATGGTGAGGTCATTGTTTCAGCAACGTCAGCGAGCGCCGCGCCGCGCAGCCAGGCTTTTTGCAACAGGCTTTGCACGTCGGCGAGGCGAATGAAGGGCTTGGGATGCAGTTCGCGCGAGACGGGCCACAGGCGGGAGCCGGCGCCGCCGCAAAGGATGACGGGAATGAGTTGGGTCATTTTTATCGGGCGGATTACCCGTCTATCCGTTTAAATTGGATGCGCATTTTATAGTGGAACACCAAAAAAAGCCGGGCTGCCATTTATTCCCATTTCCCGAATCCGCACCCTGCGCCGGAAGCACGGTCTTTCGGGTGATTGCCGGTGGCCGTGGCCATAGCAAGCAATACGGCGATGGTGGTGCTGTAGAACGCCGCGGTCATTTTCAGATTGAACGTCTCAACCGTCAGGCCAAACACAAAAAATCCCAGCGTGACGCACATGCCCATCATGGCGGCGACCGCTTGTTGATGGTCGGCAGATCGCGCCAGGCACGCGAACAAATAGAACGGGACAAAATACAGCGCCAGCACAAACCCCAGGCCGAATATTCCAAAGCGAACGGTTTGCGCGAGGATCTCGCTGTGCACTTCGGCCCGGCCAAGATCGGCGGCGAGCGGCGTAATACGGCCCAACTCGCTCATGGGGCGCATCGCCTCCGCAAACCCCCCGGCACCAACTCCGAAAAACGGATTCTCACCGATCAGATGCAAAGCAGTGCCCCACAACTGCAGGCGAATCCCGATCGAGGTATCGGCATGACCCGCCCTGAACTGTGACAAGTCGGAAAAAATCAGCCCTATCCGCAATTGAATCGGCTCGATCAACCAGCAGCCCAGCCCGATCACCAGCAAGGCCAGCGCGGAAAGCAGTGCCGCCCGCATGACATATTTGGTTTGCAGGTGCGCATAAACGTAGATGGCGATGAAAATCGGGATTGCGATCCAGCTTCCGCGTGCCTGGGATAAAACCGAAACAATCAACCCGGCAAAAAATCCGCTTATCTTCAGCAACTTGAGCGGTAGGCTGTCCCGATCCATCCAATTGATGCCGAACAGCGACAGGAATGCCAGCAATATGGCCATGTCGCCCAGGTGAATGTGATTCAGGAATGAGGTTTGGGCATATGCGTGCCAGCGATTCTCCACCAATACCGCGAGCAGCGCGGCAATCGCACCCAAAGGAAACGCGTATTGCAAAGCGCGCCATGCTTTCCCCGTCCGCGCATGGCGCAGCGCCAACAGGATGGGCACCGCCAGCAAGAATCTGGCCGCCGAATCAAAATATTTCGCGCTTAAATCGTGATGGTGGATTTGCACGATCAAAATTGCGGCCAAACCGGATGACATGGCCAAGGCAAAAGCAATTTCTCCGGCCAGCAGCGGCAAGTGTTTTCTGCAACCGGCAAGCAGGAGCATAACGGAGAGGATTGCCAACACGAACATACTGCCGTTCATGCCGCCGCGCACGAGAAAAAGCAATGCCGGATAGGCCAGCAGCAGCGCGCCAAGGATATTCTCAACTGCAATGTCACGGGGTTTGATTGGCGGCTTCATTTGGCGGGGGGCATGATGCGCGAAGTTTCCTTCAGGGGGACGGATGGTATCAAATTCGGACTCTGTTTCGGCACATGCGAAGTTTGGCGGGGTTCAGGCAAGGTGCGCGTAAATATTTTCATACTCGCGCGCCACCACATCCCAACCGCGCACGAACAAAGGTGCCGCATCGGTTCGATCAAGCTGCACTGCCACTGCGCGTTTCCATTGTTCCATTGGCGCGTCCAGATGAAGCACCGCGCCCGCCCCGGCACTCACCTGCGCCGCCGCCCCGCACGCATCCGAGACCACCACCGGCACCCTTGCCGCCATCGCTTCCGAGATGACCATTCCGTAGGGTTCGGCTTTGGCGGGATGCAGCAGCACGTCGATCTGCTCGAAATGCGCGTTGCCGGTGCGCCAGCCGAGCAGACGATAGCCGCCTTGCCAGCCTTTGAACAAATGTGCCACTTCGTTCTCGTGCGGCCCGATCACCCACAGTTCAAGTTGCGGTCGCGTCTTGCGCAGTTGCGCGGTGATCTCGATCGCGAGGGGCAAGCCCTTGCGCTGCCATTCGCGCCCGACGAAGCCGACAATGCCGCCGTCGGCCGGCACATTGCGCGGCGCGCGCATGACACCGGGCAGCACGCCGGGGACGATGGGGGCGGTGAGTTTGTGCGCGTACTCCGGATAGTAATGCGCCAGTTGTTTGGCGATGATCGCCGAATTGGGCACGATTTTTTTTGCCACGTGTAGTTCGCGCCGCTCCAACCCTAACTGCGCTGCAACACGGAGAGAGATTTTTTTCCACCAGGGGAAGTCGCGCACGGCGGCGAAGGGCGGGCCGTGGAAAGTCGTCACATCATGCACGCCGACGCGCTCGTGGCTGTGGATGAGCCAGCCGGGTTGCGGGTGCAACGCAAGCCAGGCATCGACACGGCGGCTGAACCGCAAGTAAGCCAGCCAGCGCGGCCGCTGCGCCAGTCGGCCCAGCTCATGCACCGCGATGCCCGGCGGCGGCTCTGCCAGCGATTGTTCGCACAGCACTTGCACCTGATGGCCGAGTTTTGCCAGTTCGCGCGTGGTTTCCCAGACATAGCGTTCCATGCCGCCCACCGGGCCGTAGCGTCTGACGATGTGGATGATTTTCATGCGGGCGGTTTATCCGGGGTGTGTTCGCCTGATCGATTGCGCGCCACATGCAGCGCAATCAGCTTGCGATATTTTAGCCACGTCGTGCGCGCGTTCATGCCGGCAATCTGCCAGCCGGCACGGCCGTCCAGAATTCCCAGCCGGAAGAAGTAGGTGCGCACAAATGCCCAGCCGGCACTGGTCGCTGCACGCAGCCCACTGGCGCGCTGACCAGCGGCATACATTTGTTGCGCGGCGGCGGTCGAATACGCGGCGACCTTGCGCTCGACATCGGCGCGATTCTGATAACTGTAATGCAACAGCGGTGTATGCAATTTTTCGCTGCGGCCTTGCAACTGCACACTTTCATGCACCAGCAGATTATGGAAGCTGCCCTTGCCGCGCCGAAACAGGCGCAACACGTAATCCGGATACCAGCCGCCGTGACGGATGAAGGTGCCGCAAAACTGCGACAGGCGCGGGCAGTAGTAGCCATCCGCTTCGCCCTTGAGCATGGCCTGTTCGAGTTCTGCGCGCAGCTCCGGCGTGACGCGCTCGTCGGCGTCGATGGAAAATATCCAGTCGCCGTTCGCGTAATCAAGGGCGCGGTTCTTTTGCGGACCGAAGCCGGGCCAGTCGTGCTCATACACTTTGGCGCCCATTTCGCGCGCGATGGCAGTGGTGTCATCCGTACTGCCGGAATCGACCACAATGATCTCGTCCGCCCACGCCACCGACTGCAAACATTCGCGGAGGTTGGCGGCTTCGTTGCGGGTGATGAGAATGACGGAAAGGAACATGTGTGCCTCTGTTGGCTCCGGAAACAGGGTCGCCAGAGTGCTTACTCGACGATACGGGGCGCGTCAGACCATCCGCGCGACGTCATTTCTCCCAGCATCTTGTTTGCAGCCGCAGCAAGCTTTGGCACAAACTCGTGAGCGGCATGCAGCGCGCCCATCAACACCTTGGGGTCTTCGGCATATTCATGCACCATCTGATTGCGCGCTTTCCTTGCGCACCACGCGGCTCAAAAATTGCAATCGCAATCCGACATCCGGCCGGATCGTCATATCAATTTCCCTTCGTTGAAAGCGATCTCGTGGATCGGCAACCGTTTCAGGTTGGGGGCGCAGACCAGCACATCCACCTTGCGCCCATTCATGGCGCGCGACACCCGCGCCGCCAAACGTGCCGACAACAATGCCGGATTTTCCACCGGCTCCGGCACTTCCAACATGAGGTCGAGGTCGCCGCCGCGTGCGGCATCATCAAGTCTGGAGCCGAACACGCGTACCCGCGCCCGCTCTCCCGCTTCTTGAAGCGCCAGCAAACGAATGGATCGAATGAGTGCATCTGAAAGACGCATGGGGAAAGTCCTCCTGCAAACCGGTGATATCAAAATAATCAGCAGTATTCGCTCACCGCGAAATCGACAGAATCCGCCAGAAACTGGCAGTGGGATTCTATTGTACTGTTGCGTTGTTGGCGATACTTATATGTAAACCCTTGTCGGGCTTTAGCCCGACATGTCGGGTTGAAACCCGACCTACACGCAGTGCTGCCCAACGGCATAAGTTCAAAACAGAGTGCAACACGACCCCGGAAAAACTCTGATTAAGTCCTCATTCGTCATTCCGGCGAAGGCCGGAATCCAGTGTTTTTAATGGACTGGACACCGCTCTTCGCCGGTGTGACGGACTTAATCAGACGGCCTTTACTAGTAGTGTAGTGCACCGCTATTGCTGATACTTATTCGCAAACCATTGTAGGTCGGGCTTTAGCCCGACATGTCGGGTTGAAACCCGACCTGCAAATGCAGCGTTAGCCAATGGCATAAGTTCCAAACAGAATGCAACACTACGCCGGGGAAACTCTGATTAAGTCCTCATTCGTCATTCCGGCGAAGGCCGGAATCCAGTGTTTTTAATGGACTGGACACCGCTCTTCGCCGGTGTGACGGACTTAATCAGACGGCCTTTACTAGTAGTGTAGTGCACCGCTATTGCTGATACTTATTCGCAAACCATTGTAGGTCGGGCTTTAGCCCGACATGTCGGGTTGAAACCCGACCTACATGCAGTGCTGGCCGTTGGCATAAGTTCCAAACAGAATGGCTCTCTACACTAGCACCGTTGTTAGCCCGCGCCACCCGTTTGTTGTCGGCGTGTATTCCGGCACCCACTGCCGCATACGCCGACACAAAGTGTCATGCGTTGCAGCGATCAAGCTGCGAATACGCGGGGTCTTCATAAATTCAATGGCCTTGAGAAATTAAGTCTGAATGCGTGTTCATCGAACAGCGCGCCGCATTACTTCTTCAACCGCCCCGACAGTGCGCCGCATCTGTTCCGCGCCGAGCGTGGGGTGGACCAGGAACATCAAACTGGTTTCACCCAATTCTGCGGCCACACGCAATCTTTCCGCGGGACGGGATGAAGTGCCTTCGAAAGCCTTCTCCAGATAAATCTCGCTGCAGGAACCGCTGAAGCACGGAACGCCCGCATCGTTGACCGCCTGCATGATGCGATCCCGGCTCCAGTCAGGGCGTAATTTTCCCGGCTCTATAAAAACATAGTATTTGTAGTACGCATGGCCGATCTCTGCGGTTGGCAGAGTCACGCGCAACCCCGGTATCCCGGCGAAACCGGAACTCAGGATCGCTGCATTTCCCCGGCGTTGCGCCACCCAGGCTGACAGTTTCCGAAGCTGGATACGGCCCATTGCCGCCTGCATCTCGGTGATGCGCCAATTGGTGCCGAACGAATCATGCAGCCAGCGAAAACCCGGCGGATGCGGACGGTTGTAAACCGCGTCGTAACTTTTCCCGTGGTCTTTGAAAGCCCACGCCTTTTCCCAGGCGGTCTCGTCGTTCAACACCAGCATGCCGCCTTCGCCGCCGGTGGTGATGATCTTGTCCTGGCAAAAAGAGAATGCCGCAGCATGGCCAAACGACCCGACCGGGCGGCCGCGATAAGTCGCGCCATGCGCCTGCGCGCAATCTTCGATCACCTTGATGCCGCGCGCATTGGCAAAGGCCATGATGCCGTCCATGTCACACGGCCAACCGGCCAGGTGCACAGGAATAATGGCCCTGGTGCGAGCCGTCACGGCGCGCTTGATCGATTCCAGCGTGATGTTCTGGCTGGCCGGATCGACATCCGCGATGACCGGGATGGCGCCGCGCATCACTGCGGCACTGGCAGACGCGATGAACGTCCTGCTGCTGGTGATCACCTCGTCGCCCTGCCCGATGTCAAACGCATACAACGCCAATTCAAGCCCCACCGTGCCGTTGGCCAACGCAATCGCATGGCGCGTGCCGGTATATGCGGCGTACTCACGCTCGAACTGGCGTGCTTCATCCCCGGTCCAGTAATTGACTTTGCCCGATCGCAACACGGCGGCCACCGCCGCGATCTCATCCTCATCGTAATGCGGCCAAGGCAAAAATGGGGTCGCGCTGCCCGGGTTGTTTTTTGTTTTCATATTCTCATCGGACCGGTTTTGCCGGTGAACCCACAACAGTCATGCCATCTTGAATATCACTGAGCACGGTTGCACCCGCGCCAACGGTCACGTCTTTGCCAATATGCAAATTCGGGTGCACCACCGCGCCGGCACCGATCAAACTGTTGTTGCCAATTTCGATCCCGCCACACAGCGTAACGCCGGGAGCGACATGCGCCGCATCGCCGATCGCGCAATCGTGATCGATGCGCGCGCCGGTATTCACGATCGTGTTGCGGCCGATCCGGCTATCCGAATTGATCACGGTTCCCGCCATGACGACCGAGCCCGCTCCGACACTGGCACCCCGCGCCAATTGCGCGGAGGGATGAACGAGCGCGTCGCATAAACTTCCGCCGTTGGCGATCACCCATTCCGCGACCTTGACTCGAATCGCATTGTCCCCGATCGCTACCACGACGCGATGTGCCCGCAATAAATTCACCGGCGCCAGAAGCGCGTCCTTTCCACCCGGCACCTCGTAGCCATAGACCATCTGTCCGTGCAGCGCAGCATTATCGTCAAACAACGCTTGCACAAGAACGCCCGACTTTTCAGCGATATCGATAACGACCTTGGCATGCCCGCTCGCCCCGAATATCAAAATTCCCCTGTCACTCATCGGTATTTTTTTCTCATTCATTCAAAATGGTCCATTAGCTCGACATTCCGCGTCAATCCGGGTCGGGCTGCGGCCCGACAAAACAGCGTCGGGTTAAAACCCGACCTGCAGATTCCCGTCTGCGCGGGAATGACGTCATTTTTGGTCAAAGGAATAATCCAGATTCATTCTATATTTTTCCGAGAAATGGCTGTCCCCCGAAATTTTTCCATCGTCACATTCCCGGTCTGGCTGACACCCTCGGATCGCACGACTTTTTTCACGGTCTGCCACAGGATTTTCAAGTCCAGCCAAAAAGAACGATGATCCACATACCAAACGTCATACTTGAACTTGTCTTCCCAGCTGATGGCATTACGGCCATTGACTTGCGCCCAGCCCGTGATGCCCGGCTTCACCAAATGCCGCCTTGCCTGCTCGGCATTATATAGGGGCAGATACTCCATCAGCAGCGGTCTGGGGCCAACCAGACTGAGATCGCCCTTCAGAACATTGAACAATTGCGGCAATTCATCCAGGCTGAACCTGCGCAAAAAACTGCCGAAGCGTGTCATGCGTTCTTCATCCGGCAGTGGTTTCCCATCCCCATCGCAAGCCTGCAACATGGTTCGAAATTTATAAACGTAGAACGGCTTTGCATTCAGTCCGGGGCGTTGCTGGCGAAACAACACTGGCGCCCCCAGGTTGATTCGCACCAGCAAAGCGAGCACCGCGATCAGCGGCCAGGCCAGCGTGAGCACCAGCAGTGCGACGACAAGATCAAACGCTCGTTTCATTCCGCACAATCCATTAAAGGGCACCTCTATAAATTCAAATTCCGTCATTCCGGCGGAGGCCGGAATCCAGTTGATAAACAAATCCCCACGCAAGGGGGACAACAACTTGAATGTGGCCGTCCCTCGAAACTCGCTCCAAGCGGTTCGTTTGGTCTGCTTCGCGGCATGTTTTAATCGCTGGATTCCGGCCTCCGCCGGAATGACGGGCATTTTTATTTTTTGAACTCATAATCTCGCGCGGTAAAAATCCAGCCAGGCCGCAGACAATTTTTCGCCCGAAAAAACATTGATGGCCCTTTCTCTTGCTTGTCTTCCGAGTTGCAACCGAAGCATCCTGTTGCCGCTCAATGTATCCATGGCCGCCTGCAAACCGGCCACATCGCGCGCTTCGAACAACAACCCGCTGTGGTTTTCCTGAATGGCATCCACCACGCCATAGATTCTCGACCCGATTGCAGGAATCCCCGCTGCCGCCGCCTCGATCACCACACTACCGAAACCCTCGCGGTAACTGGGCAAACAAAGCACATCTGCCGCCGCCATATATTCCTGCGGTTTTGAGGCAAACCCGACCAGGTGAACCCGCCCCCCGCGCCGACCCGTCCGCTTGATAATCTGCGGCGAGAGGTTCTCTTCATCCGGCCCCACCAGCAGCAAATGGGCGCGCCCATCCTGCATCCCCGCAAAAGCGGCGGCCAGATCCAGCACGCCCTTGTCCCGATTCAAGCGTCCCAAGAAAAGGAAGACCGTATCCTCCCCGCCGATGTGCAGCTCATTACGTATCCGCCTCCTCGCTTCCGCGTCAGGGCAAAACCGCATCGTATCCACGCCGGATATCGACCCTTGCGCCAGCACACCGGACTTGTGCTCCCTTAACACTCCCTCATCGAGCAGGAATTGCCGTTGCGAGAAACTGTCCACCAGCGCATCGGTGCCCAGCGCGGCGATCAGTTTATCCGCGCTTTTCAATACCCGCCTGGCGATGCCTTGACGTGTCACCCATACTTGCCCGGTGAAGGTGTGGATGCGAATTTCAACGCCCGCCAGAAAAGCCGCCAACATCCCCAGCAGCCCGGCCTTCGGGGTGACAGAATGAACCAGTTTGAATTGGTGACGACGGAATAGTCTGGTCAATTGCCACAGCGCCAGAAGATCACGCCAGGGAGCGACCTTCCGCTCGATAGCGACGGGCAACACCGTAACCATATTTTCAAGGCCGCGCAAAGATTCGCCGGGATTCATCGTCAGCGCCACATAAACATCGTAGCGCTCGCACAGACGCCTGATCGGTTGCTGCAGAAATGCATTCACCGTCATCGCACCGGAGGCCACCAGACAGATTTTCTCTTTCAAGTACGCACCCCGATTCGGGGAAAGCCATCGTAGCGCAGCAAGTTGCAGTGCCTCGCGAGCAAAACTGCGCAGCTCCGCATCACTGCAAAAACGCCCGGCATACCTTCAAAATTTACGGATATCAACATAGTTATGTCCCTAGTGTAGTGTTGCACGCTGCCTGGAACTTATGCCAACTGCAGGAGCGTCATTGTAGGTCGGGTTTCAACCCGACATGTCGGGCTAAAGCCCGACCTACAAGAGGTTGCACATCAGTATCGCCATCTGTACGCACAGCGCAAATGCTATTGGTCCGGCATTCATCAGGGAAGGTCTGACTAAGGCCTCATTCGTCATTCCGGCGAAGGCCGGAATCCAGTGCTTTGCGGGCATCTGCTTCGCGGATTGCCTGCTTACCCCACTTCAATGAACTGGACACCGGCCTTGTATGTTTCGTTTTGCTGGACAAGGTTGACTCTTTTGTTGGTTAATTCTGTCCGGTCCGACACGGCAGCTCGACCGGCTTTTGGGACATTAATCCCGTGGCGAACCGAGGATGATCTGTTGCGTGGCATTCCAGGAGTGGGCGCGGTGGCCACTCTTATCCTGTTGGCGAAATGCCCCGAGGTTGGAACATTGAATCGCCGCGAGATCGCTGCGTTTACGGGTGTTACCCCGCTTGCCAAGGAGAGTGGCAAAAATCGCGAGCAGCGATTTATTTGGTGCGGCAGGGCGGATGTGCGAGCTGTTTTGTACATGGCTACCATCTCCGCGATGCGATGCAATGACACGATCAGGGAGTTAGCCGAGCGGCTGAGAAATGCCGGAAAACCACCCAAAGTGGTCATCGTCGCCTGCATGAGAAAGTTGTTAACCATTATGAATTCAATGTTGCAAAACAATACTCCGTGGGATGCAAAATTTGCTTGACTCAAAACACGGTTGCTTGTGTCAATGGAACGTGGCCAGAAACCTTAACGGATCTTTAGCCAGCACGGGGAAATTATCCGGCGTCATGATCACCGGGATCGCTTCTGGAAAATGTTTCATGAACGCGTCCAACCCTTTCGCGGATTTTTTCCGGCCCGATTTAACTTCAACCGCGTAGAGCCTGCCCTGGTAACGGTACACAAAATCAACTTCAGCGTTTTTCTCCCTCCAGTAGAAAAGCTCGCCCGGTAATTGCAGCAACAAGGCGC
>Ga0210052_1001029_pt1 | contig 17283 bp, 12 predicted proteins | sample CryGeymeta201508_FD_183976 | JGI IMG/M metagenome (GOLD analysis project Ga0210052, IMG submission 183976) | Groundwater microbial communities from Crystal Geyser aquifers in Utah, USA - Crystal Geyser metaG 2015-08 (SPAdes) (version 2) | ecosystem: Environmental > Aquatic > Deep subsurface >...
ACTTCTTTTTGACTCATGAGTATGTCCATCTTCAAAATATCCGCCGCTGTTTTTAACAGGCGTGAGTTTAATCACCAGCGGACATTTCTATTTGGGAGAAACCGGACATTACTACTTGGGGCTAACAATAGCGAGTCTTGTCCTTGACAAATTTCGGCGCTCGCATAAAATGCGCGCCTCTTTCGGGTCGTTAGCTCAGCTGGTAGAGCAGTGGACTCTTAATCCATTGGTCGAGTGTTCGAATCACTCACGACCCACCAACAAGATCAAGGCCTGCAGCGATGCGGGCTTTTTTCGTTGGTGGCGGGGCGGTCAGACTACAGCGTTGAAATATAACCGTTTGGCCGCCGGGCTTGGGTAAATCTTTGTGTTGCCCGTACAATGCCCGGTCAACCATGAAAACCATCACTTTCCCGAATAGCCCTTACACCCTGCACCTGCCGTTCGATCCGGCGGGTGACCAGCCCACGGCTATCGCGCAACTGGTGGAGGGTATCGACGATGGTCTCGCCTATCAGACGCTACTGGGCGTGACCGGCTCCGGCAAGACTTTCACCATCGCCAACGTCATCGCGCGCACCGGCCGACCGGCCATCCTGATGGCGCCGAACAAGACGCTGGCGGCGCAGTTGTATTCCGAGTTGCGCGATTTCTTTCCCGACAATGCGGTGGAGTATTTCGTTTCCTATTACGACTACTACCAGCCCGAGGCCTACGTGCCGTCGCGCGATGTGTATATCGAAAAGGATTCCAGCATCAACGAGCAGATCGAGCAGATGCGATTGTCGGCCACCAAGTCGATGCTGGAGCGGCAGGACTGTATCATCGTCGCTACCGTCTCGGCCATCTACGGTATCGGCGATCCGGTGGATTACCACGGCATGATCCTGCACCTGCGCGAGAACGAAAAAATGGCGCAGCGCGACATCATCCAGCGCCTGGTGGCGATGCAATATGAGCGCAACGATGTGGACTTCTGTCGCGGCAATTTCCGCGTGCGCGGCGATGTGATCGACATCTTCCCGGCGGAAAGCAGCGAGAACGCGGTGCGCGTCACGCTGTTCGACGACGAGGTGGAATCGCTGGCGCTGTTTGACCCGCTTACCGGACACATCCAGACCCGCGTGCCGCGCTACACCGTGTATCCCTCCAGCCATTACGTGACGCCGCGCGAGACGACGTTGAGCGCAATCGAAACCATCAAGGTGGAACTGGCTGAACGCATCGCCTTTTTCATCGCCGAAAACAAACTGGTGGAAGCGCAGCGCATCGAACAGCGCACCCGCCACGATCTGGAGATGCTGACCGAGATCGGCTTTACCAAGGGCATCGAAAACTATTCGCGCCATCTGTCTGGGCGTCCCGATGGCGCGGCACCGCCGACACTGATGGACTATCTGCCGCCGAACGCGCTGATGATCATCGACGAAAGCCACGTCACCATCCCGCAGATCGGCGGCATGTACAAGGGCGACCGCGCGCGCAAGGAGAATCTGGTCAACTACGGTTTCCGCCTGCCGTCGGCGCTGGACAACCGCCCGCTACGCTTCGACGAGTTCGAAAAGATCATGCGCCAGAGCATCTTCGTCTCGGCAACACCTTCCACTTATGAAGCCGAGCACCAGGGGCAGGTGGTGGAGCAGGTGGTGCGCCCGACCGGACTCATCGACCCGACCATCGAAGTGCGTCCCGCCACCCATCAGGTTGACGACCTGATGTCGGAAGTGACTTTGCGCACCAGCGCGGGCGAACGCGTGCTGGTCACCACCCTGACCAAGCGCATGGCGGAAGACCTGACCGAATATTTTGCCGAGCACGGCATCAAGGTGCGCTACCTGCACTCGGACATCGAGACGGTGGAGCGCGTGGAGATCATCCGCGATTTGCGCCTTGGCATGTTCGACGTGCTGGTTGGCATCAACCTGCTGCGCGAGGGCCTGGATATTCCGGAGGTATCGCTGGTCGCCATTCTGGATGCGGACAAGGAAGGCTTCCTGCGTTCCGAACGCTCGCTGATCCAGACCATAGGCCGCGCCGCGCGCCACCTGCACGGCACCGCGATTTTGTATGCCGACCGCATCACCGAATCCATGCGCAAAGCCATTTCGGAGACCGACCGCCGCCGCGCCAAACAAGTGGCCTACAACGAAACGCACGGCATCACGCCGCAGTCCATTGTCAAACGCATCAAGGACATCATCGACACCGAATATGATGTGGATGCCGAACGCAAATCGCTGAAGGCGGCGCAGAGCGAGGCGAAGTATCTGGCGATGAGCGAAAAGGAAGTATCGAAAGAGATCGCGCGGCTGGAAAAAGAAATGCTTCAGGCCGCAAAGAATCTGGAGTTCGAAAAAGCCGCGCAACTGCGCGATCAATTGAAGAGACTGCGCGAGAGCATATTCTTGTCGCCGCTATAGCAGCGTTCGCGCAAATTGTGACCATGGCGGGCTGTAATAAAAATGGCGCTTGAGATCAAGCGCCATTTTTATGCAGAATAACTGGCGTCCCCTACGAGATTCGAACTCGTGTTATCGCCGTGAAAGGGCGGTGTCCTAGGCCTCTAGACGAAGGGGACTGCGGTGTTTCTTTCTCTTTTTGGTGGAGGTAAGCGGGATCGAACCGCTGACCTCTTGCATGCCATGCAAGCGCTCTCCCAGCTGAGCTATACCCCCGGGGTGCCCCGAAAAGAGCGCGCATTATAGTGATGCCCCCCAACCTTGTAAAGCAGGTCAGCCGGTTTTTTTTGCGAGGTTCTGTTCGATTCGCTGCAGCACCATTTCGCGCGGGAACAGCGCGGCCAAAGCATCCACCGACGGGGTTTGCTTTTGCCCGGTAAGCATGACGCGCAAGGGCATCGCGAGCTTGGGCATTTTAACCCCGCGGGCGGCGATGACTTCTTTGATTGCGGTGTTGATCGCGGCGGATTCCCAGTCGATTGTGGTGAATCGTTGCGCCAGATCGCGCAGGGCGGGGATTGCTTCGGGGGAAAGTTGCGCATCGAGCAGCGCGTCATCCGGATGCAGCTCAATGAAAAAAACTTCCGCCGCATCGGCCAGCTCGTTCAGGGTGGCAACCCTTTCCTTGTATAAGCCGACGATGGCGGCGAGGTCCGGTGTCGCGCCGGCTTCGATGCCGCGCGCGGCGAGACGCGCGCGCACTTTATCGGCCAGCAGCAAGTTATCGGTCTGCTTGAGGTAATGGTTGTTCAGCCAGTTCAGTTTTTCGGTGTTGAACTGGGCGGCGGAAGGCGTGATGTGATCCAGGTCAAACCATTGGCAGAATTGCGCCACGGAAAAAACTTCTTCGTCGCCGTGCGACCAGCCCAGCCGCGCCAGGTAATTGATGACCGCTTCCGGCAGATATCCGTTCTCGTCATATTGCATCACGCTGACCGCGCCATGCCGTTTCGACAGTTTGGTGCCGTCGTCGCCGAGGATCATCGACAGGTGGGCATACTGTGGCACGGTCGCGCCCAGTGCCTTGAGAATGTTGATCTGGCGCGGGGTGTTGTTGACGTGGTCGTCACCGCGGATGACCTGGGTGATACCCATGTCCCAGTCATCCACCACCACACAGAAGTTGTAGGTCGGCGTGCCATCGGCGCGGGCAATAATAAGATCGTCCAGTTCGGTATTGCTGAATTCGATATGTCCCTTGACTAGATCCTTCCAGCCGACCACGCCTTCGGTCGGGTTCCTGAAACGCACCACGGGTTTGATATCGGCGGGAATGGCCGGCATGGTCTTGCCCGGTTCCGGGCGCCAGGTGCCGTCATAACGCGGTTTTTCACCGCGCGCGCGCTGCGCTTCGCGCATCTCATCCAGTTCAGCCGGCGAGGTGTAGCAGTAATAGGCCTGCCCCTTGGATAGCATCTGTTGGATGACTTCCTTATAGCGCGGCATACGCTGCATTTGGTAATAAGGCCCTTCATCGTAGTTGAGACCGAGCCAGTCCATGCCGTCCAGGATGGCCTGCACCGCTGCCGGTGTGGAGCGCTCAATATCCGTGTCCTCGATGCGCAGGATGAAAGTTCCGCCATGTTTGCGCGCGTAGGCCCAGGAGAAAAGCGCGGTGCGGGCGCCGCCGATATGCAGGTAGCCGGTTGGACTGGGAGCGAAGCGGGTACGAACGGTCATGAAGTTATTCCGGGGGAGTGGGTTGAATCAAGGGCGCGCATTTTACGCCAGAAGGCAGGGCGGTTAAAACAAATTGACCCGCGATGCGGCCGTGTGATTAAATGCGCGCCCTCGATTGGGCGGTTAGCTCAGTGGTAGAGCACTGCCTTCACACGGCAGGGGTCACTGGTTCGAACCCAGTACCGCCCACCAATCAAACAATGAGTTAGTATCATCCTCAATCATTGTTCGTAATTCCAAATCACGTGTTTTGCACACGAATTTTGCACAGATTTGCACAATCAACTCTTTTCTTTAATTACGTCCAGTGAGGCTGAGGTTGACTTCAGCGTTGTGATGTACAAAAATTGAACTGCCTGCCGCTGAAGGCGATAAAGAGACACAGCATTCAAACAGCCACAAGGCACATCAACACAAACTGGCTAGGATTGCCCAGTTCCACTTCTGAGAAGTTTAGGAGAGGAGATAGGGTCAATACGTCCATATTCCAAGTTCAAAACAGCCACTCAGGCACCAACTTCGATTCCCGCGTCGAAAATGACAAACAAGCGCACCTTCTCGCAAGGTAGCGCTAGCCTATGCTGCGGGCTTAGCGGCGAGTAGTGGATGTGCAGCGCGGGAAGCGCTCCGAATCAGGAGCGTCCAAATGGACAAAGAAATACAGATTCAACATCGCATCCGCGATGAACTTGCGGCAAGTTACCCAGGAGTATTCAACTTTGACCGTAGGACAGTGGCTCAGATTGTGGGCTGCTCAGTTGGACACTTGGCCAATTTGGAAGCAATGGGCTGTCCGCTTATTACCAGCGTAAAGGTCGGAAAGAAATCGCTCTATCAACTTCCAGACATCGTCGATTTCCTAGTAAAACAAAGGGCTTCCGCAATTCCTCGTCGCCGAGGGCCGCGCACCAAGGCAGAAAGAATGCACGCAAGGATAAAGCGAGGTCTTCAATGAAAATTATCATTGCTCGCATTTTTGCTGTTTTTATTACGCTAACTGCCATTGCAATGTCCGCAGCAGCAGCACTTGAACGAGGTGGAACAGTACTTGATCAAACGCTAATGGTTGCCCTTTCTGTCGCTGTATGTGGAAGCTGCCACCTACTTCTTGCTATATCAAGAAGTAAGTTGTCATGGATACTATGGGCATTTTGCATGATCGGAAGTGTCTATAGTCATGTCACTTTCTTGAGTTACGCGGGACTACGCGCAACGGAAGAACGCGCAGTGCATTCTATCCAAAGACTCAATATTGAGCGGCAGACCAAAGCCATCAGAGAGGCTCTAGCTGGCATTAGCGCTCGTCCAGTCACAATAGTCGCTGACGAGCTTTCTCATACCAGAATAAGGCGCTTGCGCATTGCACTCGAGGCTGAACTTATTGAGTCCAAGCGTGCTGCAATACTTCGAGACCAACTTATCAAACTTGCCGATAAAGCATCGGAATCTGCAGTAACAGGCAATACTGATTTGGTAACCACAGGAATTTCCAAAGTTTCGGGTAGTAACCAGAGTAGTGTCGCCTTAGTAGCCAGTTTGCTTTTCTCTCTAATGCTTGAACTGATTGGAACCTTTCTCTGGTACGAGATTCTTCAACACCATAACATCCAAACATATGAGAAAGTGTTTCGACAAGACAAACAGAAATCACTTGCGGAAGTAAAAGAAGCAATAGAGTCTGGCCAGATTAAACTGCGTGTTAAGGACATCCGTGTGTTTCTAGGGTGTGGGCAGGCGCGGGCATTGGAAGTGCGGCGCTCTTTGAATCCAAAATAAATCATTGCTGTTGACTTAATCCGCTATGCCAGCGGTAAAAACAATTGTGCTAGGAAGTTGATAGCTAAGAAGGCGCCGCCTAAAGCTGACAGAATGTTCCGCGCTGATTAAGTCAACACAGAGAGAAGTATCCAATGCCAGCATTGGGACGATTTCCAGCATGAGGGGGGCGTCTAAGTTTTTCGATTATCTTGTCCTTTAGCAACAGAGAGTGAATTCAAAAGCCGCACACCTGTTGGGATTTGCGCACATTTCCGCCAGATAAATCCGAGAGATTGAAAAGGTGGCATAAACTTCTTGCTCAATGAGAAATATTCCGCCAATATTCAGTCCAGCAACACGCTTAGCGCACTGACGCGCTCGACTTCAGCCGAATCATTTTTCATGATTTTGCTTAAAGGGGAAGGGTCGTAACAAACCCCCATACTGCAGTGCTTCCATAGCAGCAGATCCTTGAGATCTGCAATCGCGGAGAAATCCGTATCAATCGTCCTTAACGGACAAACACCGGCGAAAAGCACATACGTGCTTTTTGTCATCAGGGCTAGTCCGCCCAAAATTTGATTTCTTGTTGATTGTGTATCGAGCATATGTTCTTGCATACCAGTTGCCGATGCGGGTGCGCATCTTGTGAGTGCCAAAAGCCCAACGACCCAAAACCATCGAGTTTGGGTTTGGTGGCTTCGGCGAGTACAAGATGGCTATTCGTCCGACTGCATGGACTATGACCATGATCTACAGCGGTAAGGCAGGATTGCATTTCGATGCCATACACACACCACAACAAGAATCACACTCCTACGGACAAAAAAACAATTCTCACCGATCAGCACTTCAGAATATGGCTGCCAAAGGCAGTTCTTACTGAAGCGGAGTAAAGGGTTGCGGCAAGTGGCACAGCCGAGAGCAGAACCTGGAGAATTGTTCGTTTCAAAAGAGCATCCCTACTGGATGCGCAGCCAATGCTGCCGTCGGCATAACCTTCATCGGTCGCCAACGTCAACTATTTCGATACTAAAGTTTTATTGCCAATTACCTTGCTCGTTGATTTGCACTACTCAGTTAATTTACTTGGAGAACAGTCATGAGGAAAAATGTTGAAGACAGTAGCGACGCTATTACCTATCAGAATCCAGTGTTGTTGAACGGGAAAGTCATTCCTGGGAAAAGAAAACTAATCATTGAAGTTCTTGAAACTCTTAAGAAGAACATAGATACGAGTGCAAACGGGCGCAACAAGCGCGTTGGGCACATGACCCAGGAAAAGCGTCGAAGTGTAATGATTAGCATGGTTTCTGATTTAAATCACCTCGGCTTTAATATTTCGAGCATGAATAATTTGCGCGAAAAACATATATTTGGTTTGGTGGAGCTGATGATAAAGAAGGGCCAAAAGCCATCGACAATTCAAAATAAACTTTCGGTACTCAGAATTTACTGTAGCTGGATCGGGAAATGCGGGATGGTTCGCTCGCCCGAATATTATGTGACTGACGCAACATTGGTGAAACGCGTTACTGCAACAAACACCGATAAGTCCTGGGACAACAAGAATATTGATCATCTGATTGAATCAGTTTCAAAGAAGGATCCTATTGTTGGTTTGCAGCTGAAGCTCTGCAATCAATTCGGCCTTCGCAGGTTGGAAGCCATCATGCTTAAACCACGCATTTCAGATGAGGGGGCGCATCTCCATGTTCGCGCAGGAACCAAAGGTGGGCGTCCGCGCATGGTTCCCATTGCAACCGATCAACAGCGCTCGTTGCTTGAAGAAGCAAAGCGACTGGCCGATCCAAAATCTGAACTGATTTGTCGGCCTGGAAAGACTTTGAAACAGGCGATTAACCGCTTCAAGTACGTGTTGCGCTACTGCTGCATTACTAGAGCTGGGGAGGGGGTTACCGCGCATGGCCTCCGGCACGGATATGTTCATCATCGTTATCAGGCGCGTACCGGAGGAGGAAAACTCCCTATTAAAGGAGGTTGGCCAGGTGAGGTTGACCCAGTGGTTGATAAGGTCGCTAAGTTAAAGGTCATGGAGGAGGTCGGCCATAGTAGACTTTCAGTTACAACCGCGTATGGGGGCACATTTGGACATGCCGGCCGAAGTTACAAGCCTCATTACTCAACCATTACTGAGCAACAAAGCGATTCAATCTGCACCATGCTTGAACGATTGGAACAAAATGGTTTAGCGGGACCGAAATACGAGGCATCTTCGCAGACTTAAATTCATTACTTGTAGACAACATTGCCCCTGATCACTTTGTTCGGGGGCAATTCGCTATTGGAGCCTCCCTCTTAAGTCAGTCAGGAAATATTGCTCGGGGCATTATGTCCGTGCAGGAAGACATTGTTCTTGAAATTGCCGTCGAGAGGAATAATGGAATGACAGAAGCCGTCGCTTACAGCATCAGTGCGATTGATGAGTTCTCTGAGCAAGGATAGATTCTGCTTCTGCAATACGGAGAAACCGGCCTTTCGAGCCTTCAGTGTCGCAATCGAATGAGATTGGACGTAGCTATAGTGCTTGCCGATTAGTCCGGCCACCACATCGGATAACTGCACGCATACGTTGTCCTTGGAGTCGACAAACTGGTAATCAACACGCCGTTGACCGTCGCGGACATCAACTGACTTTAAGATCCTTTCAATATTCGTCTCCCGATCAAAAGTGTGCAAGGCGTTCCGGAACACGTACAAGCTACGAAGAAAGAACATGCTGAAATCTTTGATCAGTTCTCCTGGCTTGTTGTCGTGTAGAAACACCAATTCATCCAGTTGTATCGCCTGACGCAATGTCTGCTTGAGAAGCAATGAGCCGTCGTTGCGGTTTTCAGGTGAGTGCCGATTTATGAAGTCCGAGACTGCCCCAAGGAACGTCCTGACACTGTCGCGACCAATATTGGGATAGCCAAACGAGTGCAGCATCAACATGAACTCGGCCGGGCTACGCGTCACCACGTCGTAGAGCTCAGACTTCAGGTGCAAGTGATACCTCCCAATTCCAAAGGCGTCATCCGGCATCAGGGAGTCGATGATGTCGATCAGCGACCAGTAAAGAACATTCAGAGTGGAGTAATGGATCAGGATGCCCTGGTCCACGAGCCAGTTAAGGAACGAATTTAGTCGATGGGATGACAGGACTGCCTCGTAGTCACCTTGGGCAACATGCCTAAATTTGATCTCAGCCGCGTTGGCTTGGATCTGCAACGTCGCTCGTAGCGCATCAATGTTTTCGATGCGCTGGCCGGGCTGCAGGGCAATGCCTGCAAGAACAAAGCTTCTATTCTCCGGGGCATTCAAGCCAACTTCCGACAACGTCAGGCGACGAATGTTGTTCGTCTCGTCATAAAACATGGCGAACGGCTTATCCCAGTTTCGCAGAGGCGGCATTGATTGCCGAATTTCCCTTACTTGAATGGTTGATGTCATTGGGAGTGGCGTAGCTGGTCAGTTATCCAGGGGAAAAAAGATATTGGCCAAAATTCTTCTTGCATAATTTTATTCATGCAATAGAATCATAAAAGAACGAACGTTCTCAATTAAGGTGCTGTGTGGATTATGTTTTTCCTTGGCACAAAGGGGAATCGCATGGGAATTGAATAGGCTCTTATGACACCACCAGCCTCTCAGTCATAGGAGCAAAAGAAAAGGCCCGAAATTAGCTAATCCTTGGCGGGAGACTAATTGCGAGCCGGTAGAGGCCAATTACAGTGGTTACTCATAACTGGCTGGTTCGGATATTGACGCGCAAAATCAATTCAGTCAATCCCCCCAGCCGCAATTGAAAGGAAAAGCATCATGGCAAAATCTCATCATGTAGTTCCCAATCCTGATGGCGGATGGGACGTTAAAGTGAGCGGTGGCGAAAGGGCAATCAAGCACTTTGAAACCAAGCAACCGGCAGTCGATTCGGCTCGCAGAATCAGCCAGAATCAGGGATCAGAGCTGGTTATCCATAACAAAGACAGTAAGATTGGCCAGAAGGATAGCCATGGCCACGATCCTCGCAAGATCAAAGGCTGATTCGACTTGTTAGTTCATGAGGGCCCTGCTGCGGTGGGGCCTTCTTTTGCTATACACTCACAAGAATTCAAAAAAGCGGGGCGGTTGCAGGTGGCAGACAATTACGATCACTACAGCAAGGAAGAGTTGTTGCGACTGATACGCGAGCGCGACCGCAAGCCGAAATTCGGGTTGGTGTGGGAACGCGATGAGATCGAGCACGACAAGAGCCTGAATAGCGATTTCGTGGCTCTTGATCTTGATCCAAGCCTATCCTGTGGCGACGCCCCCTACGAGAATCTCATCATCGAAGGCGACAACTTCGATGCATTGCGATACCTCCGCATGACCCATGCCGGGCAGGTGAAGTGCATCTATATCGACCCGCCTTACAACACCGGTAATCGCGACTTTATCTACAATGACCGCTTCGTAGACAAGGACGATGCATACCGGCATTCCAAGTGGCTGGAATTCATGTACAGGCGGCTCACGCTGGCGAAGGATTTGTTAGCCGATGATGCCGTGATATTCGTTTCGATTGACGATAACGAAATGCTCCATTTAGGCATGTTAATGGATCAGGTATTTGGTGAGTCGAACCGGGTGGCAACGTGTATCTGGCAAAAGCGTTATATGTCTGCCAACGATCACAAAACAATTGCCCCAATGCACGAGTATGTGCTGGTGTATCAGGCCAGCAGCGCATGGAGGCGTAACATGTTGCCCCGTGGCGAGGAGAAGGATAGGCAATATCGATTAAACGATGAAAAGGGTCTGTTCAGACCGGATAACTATACCTGCAATAAAAATGCAGATGAACGGCCAAACCTTTATTACCCTATCACCCAGCCGAATACAGGTGAGGAAATTTGGCCAAAACGTACCCGAGTCTGGTCATACTCAAAAGACGAGCATTTACGTCATATCTCAGAGAACATGATCTATTGGGGTAAGGACGGTAAGGGGAAAGTGCCTGCCTTTAAGCGCTATAAGCACTTGTTAAAGAATGCGGACGGGGTTGTACCAAATACATGGTGGACGTTTGACGAGGTCGGGCATACGGATTCAGCCAAAAAAGAGTTGCTGGAAATTCTTCATGAGCAATCTCAAGCATTTTCGACACCAAAACCCACAGGATTAATTGAGCGGATTTTGCGCATCGCTACTAAACCCGGCGACTTGGTGCTGGACTTCTTCGCAGGCTCCGGCACAACCGCGCAGGCAGTGATGAAGCTGAATGCCGAAGACGGCGGCAAGCGTCGGTTCATTCTCGTTTCCAGCACCGAAGCAACAGACGAAGCGCCGGACAAGAACCTGTGTCGCGATGTGTGTGCCGAGCGGGTGCGACGAGTAGCGCAAGGCTATACAAGCAAGAAGGGTGAGGCAGTGGAAGGGCTGGGCGGCTCATTTGCTTATCTGCACACCAAGCGCATTCCGGTTTCTCGTGTGTTCAATGACATTCAGCATGAGCAAGTATGGCGTGCGTTGCAACTGATACATCGTGTTCCGCTTACTGGTTATGAAAAGAAAGCACCGGTGCAGTTGGCAGGCAATGCCGACGACCGGTTGATGTATGTGCCGAAGCTTTCCGAAGCAATACTGGAGGAGGTTGCACGGTTGGCTGGTTTGGGTGGTCGGTTAGTAGTGTATTCGTGGCAGCCTGGTCAGGTTCGGCAGCGAATAAGCGGCCCCAATGTCGCCTTTGAGCGGATTCCCGAATTTCTGGTTTCTCGTTTCGGAGGTGGCAAATGATCGTATCTCCGAGCCGATATCAGAAGGATGCAAAGGACAACGCGCTGTCGATTTTCCGCTACGCATTGCAACAGATCGAAGGCGCGCCCGACGAAGCAAATCGAAGACAGGCGGCGGCTTATAACGGCTGTGTGCTGATTGAAGCACCTACGGGTTCCGGCAAGACCATGATGGCCGGAATGATCGCCGAGGAATTTGCGCGCGAAGCCAAGATCGTTTGGTTCTGGTTCACACCGTTTGCCGGGCTGGTAGATCAAGCAAGCATCGCGCTCAAGAAGCAATTTGGTGGGCTACGAGTACGCGATATTCAAGGCGACCGGCTGGCGATGGGTACGAAGAGCGGGGATGTGTTCGTTTCCACTTGGGCGGCCGTGGCTGCCAATAACGAGAAGGCACGCCGTTTACGTCGCGATGGCGATCTGTCGCTATCGCTGGATTCTTTGATCCCTTCGTTGCGTGAATTGGGTTTTCATATCGGCGTGGTGGTGGACGAGGCGCACCATACCTTCGGCAGTGCAACCGAGGCGGTACGCTTCTATACCGAGGTAATGCAGCCGGAATTCACGCTGCTGATTACTGCCACGCCGGACGACAAGGACGTGGACAAGTTCAAGCGCACAACCGGCATTGCCGAGTTGCATCGAATTACCGTGAGCCGTCAGGATGCGGTGGATGCCGGGATGATCAAGGCGGGCATCAAGTCTGTGGCCTACCTTGCACCGGACGATCAGAAGGCGCTGGTGGATTTTCGGATGGCAGCACTGGCCGATGCCAAGGCGGTACATGAGCGCATAAAGCAGGAGCTTCAGGCAGCCGGTATCAATTTGATGCCGTTGATGCTGGTGCAGGTGGCGACAACCGAAAAAGACGATGACGTGGCGCAGGCGCGTGCGGCATTGATGCAACTAGGTTTCCGTGAGGATGCGATTGCGTCCTACACGTCAAAAGAGCCCTCGGACGACCTGCTGGCAGTGGCGCTGGACGAAACCAAGGAAGTGCTGATTTTCAAGATGGCCGTGGCACTGGGCTTTGATGCGCCGCGCGCGTTCACGCTGGTTTCCATGCGTGGGGCAAAGGATACGGATTTCGGCATTCAGGTAGTGGGGCGCATTTTACGGGTGCATCGCCGCTTGCAGGGGAGGGAAGTGCCGGAACTGCTGCGCAACGGCTATGTGTTCCTAGCGGACGCCGACAATCAAAGAGGGCTAACGAGTGCGGGCGAAAAGATCAATTCGTTACGCACCGGGCTTTCCGATATCAGTCCCTATACGATGGTAGTGAATATCGCCGGACAGAATCAGGTGCAGGTCGTGAAGAACGGCCAAAGTACGATGCTGCCGGTGGTGCCGCAATCGCCAGCAATACCCAACACCGCGCAGGATTCCAATATTCCGGTTTATGCAGTAACCGGTTCGCTGTCGAATGGAATGCAGAATGTGCTGGAAGGTTTTGTGATGGCCTTGCCGTCTGCACAGAACGAACAAACACGGCGCATTGTTGCCGAGCTGTCCGGCGCATCTCGCTTTACGCTTAAGCAACCCAGCCTGAAATTCAAAACTGAATATATGCCGTTGGGAACCGATGCCTTGCTGGCCTGTATCGGCGGCAAGGTGGCGTTGGGCGACCGTGAATTGAGCGAAGGGCGGCGTGCCAAAACGACCGTGATTCGGCGTGAAGAGGAGATCTTTACCCGCTCGATTACGGACACGCAATATCAGGCGCGCATTTCCGAATCGGAAATTGCACGGCGTGCGCAGCGAGTATTGTTCGAGCCAGATTACCTCGATCCACGGGATCTTCATGCGGTGCTAATAAAGCGCCTGAAATCGGAATATGAGGCGCGAGGTTGGGACTATGACGAGCGCGAACTTGAGCTGGTGCTGGATCTGGTTCTGGTGGCCTTCCCCAGCCTGATTCGCCAGTCTGCGCGAGAATGTGCCGCCCAGTACGCCGAATTGAAAGATACGGCGCCATTGCCAGACGTTATTGAGCTGCCTTCCGGGGCGCGTACTTCTCGCTTGAATGTATATGGCGTAATGCCTCCTGATTTAAACCGTGACGAGTTGGCGTTTGCTGAAATGCTGGATGCTGATTTGTCTGGCACTGTGGAATGGTGGCATCGCAACGAGCCGCGCAAGCCTTGGTCTATCGGTTTGATCTTGCCGAATGGCGCGCAATATTTTCCGGATCTCGTAGTCAAAGTGAATGGCCGTACGCAAGGAGGCGGATTACTTCTGATTGAGATCAAGGGAGATCACATCCTAAACAGCGGCGATACGCTGGATAAGGTGCTGGCAAGTCACCAACTCTATAAACGTCCCGTGATGTTGATGCGCGAGGATAGCGGGCGTTTCATGACTATCCGCCAGGATACCAACGGCAAGAATTCACCCGATCAGATATTCCGTCTGGACTTGATGGTCGGGTACTAACTTCGGCCAAACACAATGACAGAAAAAGCCGACGCACAACGAACCGCTGTATTCATCTCCCATGCGACCCCTGAAGACAATCACTTTGTCAGATGGTTGGGAGCAAAACTCACTGCCATGGGCTATGAGGTATGGGCTGATGTTATGCGCCTTCAAGGCGGTGACGATTGGGCGCGTAAGCTAGAAGTTGCTTTGCGCAATCGCGCACAAAAAATGCTTTTGGTGTGCACGCCAACGGGGTTGGAAAAACAGGGGGTGCGAAACGAAATCCAAATAGGCTCGGACCTATCAAAGAAGCTTGGTGATAAAGCATTCATCATTCCGCTGCGACTTGATGATTTCGACCCACCATTTCTTACGGCCCACCTTCAATACATCAATTTTAAGGGGAGTTGGGCAACTGGTTTGGCAGAACTGGCTGAATTACTCGATACCCAGGGTGTGCCTCGTGGTCAACCAGGTCCGATGCAGACTTGGCTCAATTTACACGCAGAGGGTTCATCTAAGCTGCTTCAGAAAACTGAGCCATTGGTCTCCAACTGGCTTGAGGTTCGAAGTCTGCCAACAGAAATCCATTACTGCGAACCTCCAGTTGGCGTTTCTTTGGAGCGCTTCCAGCATCGCAAGTGTCACAATTGGCCTGTGGTTCCTCACCAAGGAGGGGTAATCACGTTTGCCAAACCGGATAGTGACGGAAATCTTGGCGCTGATCTCCCAGGCAAAGTTGTTTCATCCATCGAGACCAATAACTTCTTAGACGTGGGTTGGAACGCCATCGGAATAAACAGCATCCAAGCTAGAAATATGTATGTAGACCTTGGGAGCCAAGCTTTTGACAAATACTGCATTAGCCGCAACCTCAAAGGTTACTTGGGCTCAGGTCGACGCCTCAGTTGGTGGGCAGACATCAAGACCGCGCCTTTGGCTAAAGTGAAATTCGACTGGGGCTATCGTTGCGGTAGTCGCCAAATTATCGGGCACTCGGATAAGCGAGGTATCCACTGGCATTACGCCATCAGTGCCCAGTTGCGAATTTCTCCTTTTAGGCACCTACGTGTCGCTGCGCGCCTTGTCTTCTCCCAAAACGGCATGGACGCCATTGAGGACAAACGGCGCGCCCATAGTCTTCGCCGATCTCTTGCTAAAGGATGGCGAAATGCGCGTTGGCGCGATATGTTGTGTGCCTATCTATGGTGGCTTTCCGAGGACCATTATTCTTTGAAATTACCTGTTGGTCACGGCGAGTTCGTCACTGTAAAGTTGCCACCTACACAGTTCAGTTGCCCAGTATGCGTGGATGAAACAAATCTTGCCGTAGAAGATGAAGATGATCCAGATATCCCTGTTGATGATTGGGCGGAAGAGCCTCAAGAGGAGGTGGAAGAATGAGCCGCCCAGAGGTTACTTTCATTCCCGAGCCAACTCTCACCTTCCGCTACGGCCAGCAACTTCAATACTCGCGCGACGGCCTTTATCTCTACGGACCTGTCGATGCCGCTGATACCCGTAGGCAGATTCGGTATGGATTTATTGGTACCAAAGAAGGCCTTGGTCGCTTTGAGCGCTGGGCGCAGCAGGTATCCTCATTTATTGGCACGCCGCCACCACGCCGCGGCGCGAAAGCAATTGAACCGCATCACGTGCCATTTCCTGGCTTCTCTGAGGCCTTCAATGCAATCTGGTCTGTTCGACCGACGAAGGTCATCGACGACATTGACGAGAAGGACCTCCATCGCCGCATCCACATTGCAAACCGGCATGAGGCCATCAAAGCTGTCGTTGACGTATTTGTCGAACGGCTCATTGCCGAGCAGAAGCGAAATGAAGACCCTCCCAGCTTCTGGTACGTCGTTCTGCCAGAGTTTATCTACGAACTCGGGAGACCAATGTCGTCTGTTCCCAAAGGAGAGCGGGTCGCCGGTTTGATTACGCTATCGGAGCGGAACGCCTTAAAGCTGGCTACCCAACCAACACTGTTTGGTTTTGATGAGGAGCAGGCTGAGGTATATAAATACGAGAAGAACTTCAGACGGCAACTCAAGGCCAGACTTCTCGACCATCAGATTGTCACTCAAATTGTGCGTGAGAGTACGCTGACACCGAATGATTTTCTAAATACCAAAGGCGAACCAAAGCGTCGAGTCGAAGACCCTGCAACCATAGCTTGGAAACTTTGTTCGGGTTCCTATTACAAGAGCGGTGGTCGTCCTTGGCAAATTGCCAATATGCGCCCAGGGGTCTGTTATGTTGGCCTCGTCTATAAGCGCCAAGAACAGGGCGGGACTTCTCGTCACTCAGTATGTGCCGCCCAGATGTTCTTGTCTGATGGTGAGGGAGTGGTGTTTCGTGGCGCACTTGGTCCGTGGTTCCATCCTGATACCAAGCAATTCCATCTTGACCAGGAAGCTGCCGCCAGACTAGTCGGAACCGTTCTCAACGAATACAAAAGCCGCCACGGACAAGACCCCAAGGAGCTCTTCATCCATGCAAAATCATCGTTCAGCGATGATGAGTGGGCGGGATTTCAGGCAGCATGTCAGGGAACGTTGACCAACATTGTTGGCGTTCAGATAGCTGATGCCTGGGATCAGTTGAAGCTCTTTCGGTCTGGTGAGTATCCCGTCATCAGAGGGACGGCGATGGTTACCGGAGAGAAATCTGGATTCCTATGGACATCTGGCTTCGTTCCAAGACTCGGCACCTATATGGGCCCAGATACACCCAATCCCGTGCAAGTAAGTATCAGACGCGGAGAGGCAACACTGACTACTGTAATGAGCGACATCCTTGCACTCACCAAAATCAATTTTAATACATGTCTCTTCAACGACAGAATGCCAGTCACTATCCGTTTTGCAGACGCAATCGGAGACATACTAGTAGCAGCGCCGCTTGAGGGAGAACCAATGCTTCCTTTCAAGTATTACATTTAGCAAAGCTACGCGGCCACACATGGCAAGCCAGTAGCTAAAGTCGTTCCAGAAAACTTGCCGATTTACATATATGTTAATCGTTGCAAAAAGTCCGCTCCTATTGGGCTTGAGAGCACGAAAGAGGGCGCCACTTTCTAATTAATGAGGATTGGAGGAGCAGGTATTTTGACCGTATGTCCCGGCTTCAAAAGGCACTGGTGCCGGGACATTCCGTATAAGGGCCATTTAACGGAAACTTTG
>Ga0210052_1001037_pt1 | contig 17164 bp, 14 predicted proteins | sample CryGeymeta201508_FD_183976 | JGI IMG/M metagenome (GOLD analysis project Ga0210052, IMG submission 183976) | Groundwater microbial communities from Crystal Geyser aquifers in Utah, USA - Crystal Geyser metaG 2015-08 (SPAdes) (version 2) | ecosystem: Environmental > Aquatic > Deep subsurface >...
TGATGTTCTTGTTCCGTCAGTCATATCATATATACATAGGTCAGTTAGGTCATCATCTGAAAAGGAAAAATTTAAATTTTTGGCAGATTCTTTAAATATATTCGAAATTTTTTCATCTGAAATTTCATTATCTAAAATTATATCTTGCAATTCTTCTACATTTCGGTTGTTTAAAGATAAATTTGTTGTTTTAACCATAATTTATTTTTGTGCCTTTCTCAACTAAAAAAAATATAGAATATTAAAAAATATAACAAGCGAAAAATAGAAAAATCAAAAAAGAGTTTTCTGAGATGGAAACAGTTTTTCAATTGTAGAAGATATTCTGGACTCAGAAAACCCTGCGCCCAATAAAAATTCTCTTAACTCATTTATATTGCCTTTTGCTTCTGGAATTTCAACATTCTGGCTAACAGCTGGTTCTAAAAACAAACTTTTCAACAAGTCTGCTTCTTTGCGCGCTATAGTTATTGCTTCAACAGTTTCTAATGTTTGCGACCGCAAAGTTACATAATATTCACACCAAGTTTCATAAAATTTATTTTCTTTTACTATTTTTAGTGCTTTTTTTGGGCCAATATTTTTTATTCCATCATTATAATCAGTACCAACAAGAAGCGCAATTTCAACAAGTTGGTTTTGGTTTATTCCGAGCTCTTTTGAAATTTTATCAAACTCAAAATACTCTATTGGGTGATCTTTATTTTTGTTTAGATTTCGTACAACTCGTGGACATCCAAGCACAATCGCATCATAATCTTGGGTTACTGCTGCAAACGCCTTTCCTTTTTTAACAAGTTGCGTTGCCTGGGCTTCACCTTCACCTAAAGCTTGAATCCAAGGAATTCCCATTAAACTTAAAAGTTTTTTTGACTCTTCTATAATTGCAGGTGTTATTTTAGCAGCTCTTTTTGCAAATTTTCTTGCTTCTTCAAAATCTGCGGCTGCCAGTGCTTCTTTTCGCTTTTTATCTGCTTCTTTGCGGAAGTCAACACGCTCGGCAATTTCTTTATCTTTGTATTCAGAATATTCACCGTCAAACACATATATAAGTTTAATTCCTTTACTAATTAACTCTGCATTGCGATAAAAAAGCCCTGAAAGGTGAGAAGTAATATTTCCGTGCGCATCCATCAACAGCGACCCATCAAACTGAACAATTGTTGTAATAAATTGATAAATTACATTAAATGCATCAACAGCAAGGGTTTTTCCTCTAAAAAATTCAATATTTTTTGGCTCAAAACTCAGAATTTCACGAATTGATGTTCCCATATGATTTTTGCTTAGATTTTTTGACAAGATTCTTCCTCACACAACACTACAAAACACAACAAAAGCACAACTAATTTTACCAAACAAAACACAATCAATTTTTATTTTTATCAACCAGTATGCGCTCAATCACCCCATATGCTCTATAAAAAACATCAAACAAGCTCCACTCAATAACTCCAACATTGCTTTTTTTATTGTTAGAAACAATGGTTATTTTAGCAACATATTTTTGCCTATTGCCTGTTTCAGAGTATTTTTTAAAATGCATTTTTATGTCTGACAAATTTGTCTTTCTTTCTAATTTTTCGAGCATATTTTTAAGCAAGTTATTAGCTATTGGTTTTTCACTTTTGTCTAAACCGGATATTGTGTAGGTTGCCATATTTTATTTGTTAAAAACAAAATAAATAGTCAGAAGTATAAAAAACGAAACTAAAAAGTACTCTAAAAAACTGCCTGTTTTTATAAAACCCTTGAGTCGAAATTTAGAGAATGGAAAAAACAAAGCACACCCTCTTACAGTCAAGCAATCAGCGATAAGATGGGACAAATAGCCAATACAACCAAACAACAGCAAATTATTGATTCCTGAAACTCCAAGAACAAGAATTAAAATATAAAAAACAAACAACACAAACACCATTCCAAAAAGCGAATGCAAAATCCCGCGATGCTTAAAAAACCACTTTAAAAACTGAATTTTTCTGCCAAATTTTGCATTAGCTGAATCAAAGTCAGGAAAAACAGAGAAAAACAAAACAACAACCAAATAAATTAAATTTTCTGGCTTCCAAATACTAAATTGAAAAAACAAAAGTGAAAAAACAAACAAAACAACAGAAAAAAAAAGATGATTTATATATAACATAAAATATTTATGAAAACTAAAAAATATGATGTTGTTATTGTTGGAGCAGGTCCTGGCGGTGCGATCGCAGCAAAAACATTAGACAATTCTGGTTTGTCGGTTTGTTTAATAGACGCAAAACCGCGTGAAAATATTGGTGAAAAGGTCTGTGGCGATGCAATTGAAAAAGAGATTTTTGATTTCTTGCATGAAAAACTAAATCTTGATTATCCCAACAAAGAGGTGAAAAATAAAGTAAAGGGGATAAAGATCTTTTCTCCTGATAAAAAAACAATATTTAAAATAGAAACAAAAAACAAAGGATATCTGCTTGATCGTTTAAAATTTGGTCAACACCTTCTGAGGCAAATAAAAAAAGCAACTCTGATGGATAACACTTTGTTTGTGGATTTTTTTGATGAGGGTGTTGTTGTTGAAAGAAAAATAAATAATAAAACAGAAATTGAAAAAATAAAATGTAAAATAGTGGTTGATGCATCTGGTTTTAATGCAATAGTAAGAACAAAAACAGCAGACAACATATTTTTTGAAAAAAACATTGATAAAAAAGATATTTCTATGTGTTATAGAGAAATTAGAGAGCAAGATTTTGAAGATCAAGATTATTGTCATATTTATATGACAAATGAGTTTTCGCACGGCGGATATGTGTGGGAATTTCCAGAAGGCAAACACTTGAATGTGGGGTTAGGGGTCTTATATCCATCAATACCTAAAATGCTATACGATAAGTATTTAGATTTCAAAGGTGAAGAATTTAAAAACAGCAAAATAATTAAAAGTGGTGGTGGCGTTGTTCCAACAAGAAGACCTATTGACTCGCTCGTTGCAATGCATAATAAAATAGGAGTTATGTTTGTTGGTGATGCTGCTTGCCAAGTAAATCCTATTCATGGGGGGGGAATTGCGCGCGCAATGCGTGCAGGATATTTAGCAGGAACAGCAATAAAAAAAATTTATAAACAAAATAAAAATCTTAGTAAAATTTCACTAACTAATTTGTGGGAGTATAATTCAAAATATATGAAAAATCAAGGTAAAAACATTGCTGTGTTGGATTTATTCAGGATATTTTTGCAGAGTTTGAGCGACGATCAAATAAATTTTGGAATGGGTATTGGTTTAATAAAAGAGAAAGACCTAATAAACCTTTCAAATACAGGAGAAATAAAGTTAAATATTGTGGAAAAAATAAGTAGATTAGCAAAAGGTATCTCTGATTTAAACACAACAAAAAAATTTATATATACTTTGGAGAAAATAAAGAAAATAAAAAAATTGTATGAGGAATATCCAAATCAAGAGGGGTTTTTAGATTGGAAAAAAAGCATAGAAAAAATTTACATTGATCTGAAAAAAAATATGCTCTAAAATTTTAGATTTTATAATTCAATTAAATATCAAACAAAAAATTATGGTGAGTGAGTATGATGTTGTTATTATTGGCTCGGGACCGTCTGGTTTGAGTGCAGCGATTTACACAGGCCAAGCAGGCCTAAAAACATTGGTTGTTGGTGGGTTTGGTTCTCAACTTTCAGAAGCGCCGCACGTAACAAATTATCTTGGTTTTGAATCTGTCTCAGGAGTTGAATTGCTTGCTAAATTTGAAACCCATATAAAAAAGATTCCAAATATTGAACTTAAATTTGAAGATGTTGTTGAAATAACAAAAGGGCGCGCGATCATAACAAGCAAAACAACTTACAAAACAAAGGCAGTAATTATTGCTAGTGGAGCAGGACATAATAAACTCAGAATTAAAGGAGAAAATGAATTTTTGGGTAGAGGGGTTTCTTATTGCGCTGTATGTGATGGAAATTTTTTTAAGGGAAAGGTTGTGGCTGTACTCGGCGGCGGAAATTCTGCTGTAAGTGAAGCAATTTATTTGAAAAAAGTGGCTGAAAAGGTCTATCTTATTCACCGTAGAAATGAATTTAGAGCAAATCAAACGCTTGTTGAAATAGCAAAAAAACATGGTATTAAATTTCTGACACCTTTTGTTCCCCAAGAAATCAAGGGAAATCAGCTTGTGGAGCAACTTGTTTTGAAAAATAATGAAAATAAAGAAGAAAAAACGATTCTTGTTAATGGTGTCTTTGTTTCTGTTGGAAAATCACCTCAAACAAATTTTTTAAAAGAGGTTGGGGTTATCTTAAATGAAAAAGGCGAAATCATAGTTGACGAGAACATGAAAACAAATATTAGTTGGATTTTTGCGGCCGGCGATGTAACTAACACTTCACTTAAGCAAATCATTACTGCTGCTAGTGATGGAGCAAAAGCAGCTATGAGTGTGCGCGAGTTTTTGAGCAATAATTAACAAAAATAAATCACATATTTTTAATTACTATGTTTTCTGTAATTTTGCTATATAAATAATTTTCAATGCTTATTTTAATTTATACTTCAAAATCTTTGAAAAGAGAGAGTGAATCCATTGGCCGCGGAACAACAGTTTCTTTCCTACTGTTTAATCTATAAATAGTGTTTGAAAGAGACACTGCTTTTTTAAATTCTCCGTGATTTATAATTATGCGTTTTGGTGGTTCTGAAAGTGATTGAATAAAAGACAAAATATCCTTGTGATCTGCGTGGCCCGAAAACCCAGAAAGTGTGTAACGTTGTAATTGAATATCTATTGTTTCAGCCCCTCCTTTATTGTTTGGAATTGTAACTTTTGAAACTCCTCCTTGTATAGCTTTACCAAGAGTGTTTGCTCCTTGATAATTAACAAAAATTAAAGAATTTAGGGGATTTGACGCCCATTTTTTAAAATACTCAAGAACAGGTCCGCCATTCATCATTCCTGCTGTCGCCAAAACAATAACTCCTTGCTGACCTATTACATTTTCTCTTTCACCTGGTGTTGAAACCTTTACAAAAATAGGATCTAAAAATGGGTTTCCGTCACGCATTTGTCGTTGAAATGTTTCTGACAAAAATTCAGGGTATGCAGTATGAATTGCTGTTATGTCCCATAACATTCCATCAAGATAAACTTTGATTTTATGGTGTGTTTTGCGGTAATAGTTAGAAAGAACAAGCATAATATCTTGGGCGCGGCCAGAAGCCAAGACAGGAATAATTACATTCCCTTTTTGTGTAATTGTTTTGTTAATAATGGATATTAAATTGTTTTCAACTTCTTCAAAATTAGCACGAACGTCTGCTTCATGAACATCTGCTTCACCTCCATACGTGCTCTCAATAATTAAAGTATCGTTTGTTAAGATATTACTATCTGCTTTTTCTAGCAATCTTGTAGTCCCCCCATATTTTATATCTCCTGAATAAAGCACAGAATAAGCAGTATTTTCGCCAAAAAACATAGTAGAAACCATAGCAGAGCCTAAGGCGTGTCCTGCGTTTTTAAGTGTAATCTTAACATCTGCTGCAATGTTTGTTGTCAAATCACAAGGGAGACATATGGTATGAATAATTAACTTTCTAATGTCTTCTTCTCTAAATAAGGGCACATTATCACTGTATTTTGCTAAATCTAATTGATCTAAAAGTGCAAGCACCATCTGATCGCGCACAGGTTCTGTGCAATACACTGCCCCATTATAACCATATTTAAAAAGAAGAGGAAGAGCACCAACATGATCTAAGTGCGCATGAGTAATAACTATTGCTTTAAGCGCACCTATATTAAAACCAGGTGTATTAAATATAGGAAGCATTTGTTTATCATTATAACCAACATCAATTCCGCAATCCATAAGTATATCACTTGTGTTTGTTTGAAAAAGCAGACACGATCTTCCTACTTGACGAAAGCCACCCAGGCAAGTTAGTCGAACATATTCTAATTTTTTCAAAGAGTCAGCATATATCTGCTGGCCCGTATGTTTTAAAAATACTTTTCTCTTTTTTGGCAAACCCCTCAACATAGATAAAATCATATTTGTCATTGAACTTTTAATTGAAGGAAGGCGCGTAATTTCAGGAGTCCAAAAAGTGTTTGCTCTTATTTCTTTTATAAGCTGAGCTGCATTAGCATAAAATAGTTCAGGATGCAAAACATCAAGATAAACTATAGACATTTCAGGCTCAAAGTGAATATGCGACAATACAACTTCATCAGGAACTATTTTTTTTATAATTGTTTCTGCCTCTTCTATGGTTTTACACAATGAAGGTGCGGCTCTAACAAAAACACGAACTCTTAATTCAGACACTATTTGCGAAATAATAGGCTCGTTGTTTAAAAAAAAGTCCTTATTGTGTGTATAAACCACAATTTCAGCTCCTTCATATGTTATTTCGTGCACTACATTCGCAGGAATTCTTTTTTCTACTTCATTTATCATTTTATTGTTTTGAAATTTCTCTTTCTTTTTGGAGAAGATAGTTTTTGTTTTTTACGAGAATTGCATTAATTTCTTTTTGAGAAATCTCGCGCGAACCTTGTTTATTAATTATTGCGACATCCATTGAAAAACCACCAACACCTGGCGCGCGCCTTTTTGCTTCTTGAATTGCGCGCACGCAAAGCTCAATTCCTTCTTGCTCTGTCATATTATCATGGTAGTTTTCGTCGAGAATTGTTGTTGCTTGAAATATTCCTGATGACTTGCTTGCAGAATATTTAGCTTTATCTATAGCCCCCCCTCCATCAATGTCAAAAAGCTGGGGCTTTGAATCATAACCAGCAATAAGTCCTACAGCACCCCCATTTGAATCATCTGCGTTTCGCTCTTTTAATAAAATCCCTGCTAAAGATGCAATTGATTCTATTATAACTTTTCTGTTTGAAAGTTCATTTAATTTTAATTCTGCTCTTAGAATGTCTACTGTTTCTTTAATTGTTGAAACCACACCAGTAAAAGCACAATAACAATACTTATTAAGAGAAAATATTTTCTTTTTATCAAAAAATAAGGGATAGTATCCAGCAGACATAAGTTGATCTGCGCCTATTATTACACAATCTTTACACACAATACCAACCACAACAGTACCATGAAGATATTTAGATTTTTGAGATGAATTGTTTATTTCCATATATTTTTGTTAATTATGTAAAATATATTTTAATTGTTTAAAATTAAATTAAAATAAATTGTTTTAAGCTAAATGGGGTGTGTTTTAGGTGTTTAAAATAAATTGTTTTAAGCTAAATGGGGTGTGTTTTAGGTGTTTAAAATAAATTGTTTGTGCTAACTATAAAAAATATATGCTTCAACAAGAGAAAAAACGCCAGCAAGCATTACAAATCCTAAAAACAAATTTTATAAATTCTTTTTTAGAAAATAAATTACACCCCCAAATAAAAGGGCGGGTTATTAACGAGACAAAAAATTCCTTTCTTGTTGAAACAAATCAAGGAGAAAAGCGCACACTAAAGCAAAACAATATTTTTACTTTTACTTTCCAAGACAAGAAAAAATATAAAATCAATGGAAATTTGTTGGTTGGCAATATTTGGGAGCGCCTAAAAAAATATTGAAAATAGATGTTTTATAAAAAAATTATGGAAAAACTAATTTTATATACAGGGGTGCATTGTCCAAAATGTCTGCGCGCAAGAAAGATAGTTAGAAGCTTTGCAGATGCAAACAATTTAAAAGAAGGTATTGATTTTGTTGAGAAATTGATTGATGGTGAAAATCTGCCAATAGGCGAAATAGAACTCGAAAATATGAAACTAAAAATTGTAAGCAATGAAAGTCAAGTAAATGGAAAATTTTGTGTTGTGGCAAACCCAGATGTATTTTTAGAAGCGCTTCAATACCAAATAGCAAGTGTGCCTGCAATATATTATAAAGGCATTATTGTTTTTGGTGATGATATTTGCGAAGAAAAATTAAAAGAAATATATAAATAATAGCATTTGAAAAAGAAAATTATAAAAAAGTTAATGGTTTTTAAATATCCTTATATAATAATTTATGCTCTCTTTTAGAAAAAAGGAGAGGGCGCGATGTTAAGCCATTTTTTGGAGATTAATATGCTTCGTTTAGTCATTTTTTCCCCCAACATATGTGTTTGCTATTCGCGCCCAAGCCTGCTTTTGCTATATTTTTAGCAAAAAACTATAAAATATATATTTTGTTGTTTTTGAACAACAAATATATTTAATTCTGAACATCAATCAAACAGCAGTTAAATTTTAAAAAATTTTCATTCTGCTTTGCTTAGGCAAAAATAGTAAAACCTTTATGCAAAGGCATCCAAACAAATGTTTGACTCTTTGCTAAAAGCAAAGGCATCTTTGTTTTAATGCATGTTTGTCTTTGTCCGTTCTGAGAACAGGTATACCTTTGCTCTTTCATAATTGTTTTATAATAGGTTATTTAAAAAGCCCAACAATATATTGAAAGGTGTGTTGTTTTTATATTTAATTCTTCAAATTTTATATTTAATTCTTCAAATAAAGCGCGCTATTTTTTCACTTAATTATTCAAACAAAAATTATGATTAGTAAACTTTTATGGGCAGGAATGCTTGATTTTTCTACTGTTGATTATCCTGGAAAACTGTGTGCTGTTATATTTTTGGGGGGATGTCCATTTCGTTGTCCCTGGTGCCATAGTCCTGAACTTGCGACTGCAGATACGCAGACATGCAAAGAAAAAAGTGTTAGTGAAATTGTTAAGCAGTTAAAGCAAAACTTTGTAATTGACGCAGTATCAATAACTGGTGGAGAACCCTTATTACAACCATCAACAATAAATTTATTAGAAACAATCAAAAATCAAACGACTTTACTGACAAAAATAGACACTACTTGCTTTTTTCCCGAGCAATTGGAAAAGGCGTTGCCGTTTCTTGACGCGATTTCAATAGACATAAAAGCACCACTCAACGAAAAATATAGTAAAGCAACAGGCAGAAATGATTGGGAGCTTGTTATAAATAATTTGAAGCGCGCGCACAATATTTTAAAAAATTGGAAACGCAGCAACCCTTCTTTTATGCTTGAAGTAAGAACTACAATTGTACCAGAAATAAACAATAAAACAGAAGATATCGAGCAAATCAGCCACCAAATTGCGTATTTGAATGCTGATATATATACTCTTCAACAATTCAGACCAACAAAAACCCTTGACAAAGCATATGAAGCAAAAGAACAGATTAGTCGAGAGAAAATAGTTGAATGGGCTAAGATAGCAAAAACTATTCTGCCAAACACAAAAGTCAGACTTATAACAAAAGAAAAAGGATTTGAATATATTTAATTTATCTATAAACAGCACCCCTTTGAACAACAATTTATTATTTCTTGTTTTGCCTATTAATTTGATCTTTTTTTGAGCAGTTTTTCAAAGAATTTCTCAATTGCGCGGTTTGCTTTTCCTTTTTATGGCAGCTCTTTTATAGATAAAAAAAATCTGTTGTTTTGAATCTTGGAAATCTCTGTTTTGTTTGCATTTGACTTAACTTTAAGATTTATATAAATCCTTGAAAATCCAGCAAAATGTTAATAATTTGGATTATTTCTTCTTCAGAGTTTATATTTTTTGTAAATTAAAGGTTAATTGGTTTGCTTTGTCTTTAAAGACCTATTTATTTACTAAATATTGTGTTTTTTCTCTTAGCAAAGAATCTTGTCTTTGTCTTTTTTCATATTTTTTTGTTAATTTTACTAATATTTTGCAACAACACAATAAGCAACAGTATTTTTTATTTGCATTTATATTATGTTTGTTTAAAAAGGAAACACACTTTGAATAAACAAAACAAACGCAAAAAACTGCTGATTAAAAATGTTCGCTAAAAGCAATGCAAAAACCAAAAAATAAATAGAAAATTTAAGATAATGTATTGCTTTTGTATTTTTCACGAGCAGATTTAGCAAATCCTCACAAATATAGCCACCATCTAATGGCTTTAGAGGAAGAAGATTAAACAAACCAACAAACAAATTAATAACAAATAACCAACAAAGCAAGAAAAAAACATTGTTCTCAAATGTTGGCGCATAATATCCATATTTTAGCAAAGGTAAATTCAAATGCAAATTAAAAAAATTAACAACATTCATAACAAGCGTGTTTTTGTCTGAAAAAAGTGAAAACATTATCCCTATGCTTGTTTTATTTGTTGTTGGGTTTTTTATAAAAGAAAAATTATATTCGCCAGCAGATGTTAGTAATGTTGCGTTTTGTCCTGGTTTAAATTTACTTGTGCTGTTATACAAACTTGCATAATCAGAGATTTGATACTCTTGTTCGTTGCAGCGCAATTTGTAAATCACCACATTTTGCGACACATTTAAACCATCTAAAGATGGATTGCAAATTGTATTATGGGGTTGCTCTGATTCTAATTGCTCAATGTTTTCGCAATATGTCACATTTGAAATAAGAACACCCTGGGGACTAATACTAGATATTGCAGCAAACAATGTTATAAAAACAAAAGTTAGCACGCCTATAATTAAGATGTTTGCTCCAGGACCTGCTGCAAAAATCCGCATTCTATTCAAAATTGTTGTTTTAGCCACTTGTTTTTCGTCAGGTGCTGTAAAAGCTCCAATAGGACCAATAGGAACAGGACCTATACCTATAAATGCAAGACCTAACTCCCTTACTTTAATTTTTTGTGCTGTTGCTACAAAAGCGTGCGCAAGCTCGTGAAAAATAAGCAGCAAAACAATACAAATAAGAAAGATGTGCCAAGAAATAGAAAGTACATACGGCGAATCAACTTCAATAGGCAACAATATTTTAACAGCAGGCCCTGCAATTTCAGGGTGACTAAAATAAATTTGAAGATTCAATATTAACAAATAAACCATAATAACACTGCAAACAATCCCAACAACAATTGAAACATTGCCAAACCATTTAAAAAATTTACTGTGTTTTTGTCCAAATTGTTTTATAAAATTAGTTCCTTTTTTTGTAGGAAGAAGTAAGAAAATACCTTCTTTCCGCCAAGATTTACGCGTCAAAAAATAAATCGCTGTAAATAGTGCAACCCAACCAAGCAGATAAAGCCAAGACATAAACTTATTTGTAAGATTATAAAAAGTTGGTTTAGAGCTTTGTATAAACTTTTTACAGAGCAAAAAATGCGATTGTAGTGGTCTGTTTATGATTTTATAAATTGCTTTTATAACCCTGTCTTTAATTTTAAAGATTGTAGTGGTCTGTTTATGATTTTATAAATTGCTTTTATAACCCTGTCTTTAATTTTAAAAATATTATGTTTGTATTAGTGGGTTTGGGTTTGAAGTTAGAACACCTAACTCTCGAAGCTTTGGAAATTATTAAGGCGTGCGACAAAGTTTTTTTAGAGAAATATACTTTAGATATTAGTTATGATTTTGACGCTTTGACTAAGCTGACTGGAAAAAACATCAAATTAATTGAAAGAAAAGATGTTGAATCATACTCTTTTTTGCCTCTTTCTGAAGAAAAAGATAAAAAAACAAATAAAAATGTGGCTTTGCTTGTTTTTGGAGACCCTTTAATAGCTACAACACACACAGAATTGCTTTTAGAAGCAAAACAACGTGGCCTTGAAACCCGAATAATTCACAATATTTCTATTCTTAATGTTATAAGCAGAACTGGCTTGCAACCATACAAATTCGGAAAAATAGCTTCTATTCCTTTTTGGCAAGAAAACATTGAATATAGGCCCTGCGGATTTTATAATTTGCTTGAACAAAATCAAAAAATCGGCGCTCACACGCTTTTTTTGTTAGATTTAAATCCAATAGACAACAAATATTTAAGCCCTGGCCTCGCAATCGAGATGCTGATAAAATGCGAGATGTTGAAAAAAAAGCAAATTATTAATGAAGACACTTTGTTTATTGTTTGCTCTCGCCTCTGCTCAAATACAGAAAAAATTGTTGTTGGAAAATACAATAAAATAAAATCAATAGGGTTTGGTCTTCCACCCCACTGCATAATTATTCCCAGCCCACCACATTTTAAAGAACAAGAGTTTCTCTCGCAATTTAATTCTTCTTAAGATAATTTAGAAGTATTTCTCGCAATTTAATTCTTCTTAAGATAATTTAGAAGTATTTCTCGCAATTTAATTGATTCGTAAGATAATTTAGAAGTATTTCTCGCAATTTAATTATTCTTAAGATAATTTAGAAGTATTTCTCGCAATTTAATTATTCTTAAAATAAAATTTGAAAGTATTTCTCGCAATTTAATTGATTCGTAAGATAATTTGGACTTGTGGAACACATAAAGCATAAACATCACACCACCAATCAACTCAATAATTAATAAAATCTTTTCAAACCACCCAATGTATAACACCAAGCACAAACCAACAGATGTAAGAAAAAAAGAAATTGCTCCGAGCAACAAAATGCGTCGCATATAGATTCCTGAAAGAATGGGTTTATCTTTAAAAACCTTGTAACTTATTCCCAAAAATACAGCAGATGCGACAAAGAAAATAAACCACAGCCAAGAATAATCACTTTTTTTGTCATCTGCTAAAAACATGCCAGATAGTGTGTTGTTTTGCTGCGAGATATTAATTAAGCTAACCAAACTTGAATTTATTGTGCTGTTATTGATAATCAAGCTAATGTTTGCTTGTTCATTGTTTTTGCCAAATTTTGTAACATCAAATATAATATTTTTCTCTTCATTTGCATTCAAAAACACAAATGTTTTGTTTGGTGAAAAACCCCAAGTTGCAGATTTAATATTCAATTCAGCAGAGCCACTGCAATTATTTGAATGTAAGGTTACAACCACGCGCATTGTTTTGTTGTCTTGCTCAACTACACTCACATTCCATAAAGAAATATTAAATTCACAAATAGGTTTTTGATATTTTAAATATAGCACACAACTATTTGCATATGATATTGTAGGCGTTGCAGTAATTGTACATTGTTCAGAATCTAACAAAGAAATAATTAACCCGCCCTCACTTGTTGCGTTTTCATCTGCAAGTGAAACTTTTGCTCCACAATTAGAGGTAAATTTATATGTTTTTATGTATTTTGACGCAGTTATAGAAAAATTAAACATTGGATTTGATACATTAACTAAGTAAAAACCATCAGATAATTTTGGATAATATGTCAAGTTAATAAAACTACATTCTGTTTGAACATGACTTTGTAATGTTTTAATAGGTTGTGTTTGTTGTGAGCTTGTTTTTGAAGGTGTTATTTTGGTAGCAGCACAACTAATATTTAAATTAGCATTATTGTTAGTTATATTAACACCTTCTGTCTGAATAAAAGCTACGCAAAATGTAGTATTTTGTGTATTTGATGTGTTTGTTATTACACTAAAATTTATTTGTATTGTTGTTCCATTTGTCGAATTAAATGTTTGGTTTGCAGTTATATTTTGAGTTCCATTATCACAAATCAAATAAGCAACACCATTTGTTATATTCATGCTGTTGTTTGACAAGTTGATTGTTAGGCTAAGTGTTGTTGTGTTATTGCCGCACATTGCAGATGTGTTGGTGGTTAGGTTTAAAGTATAGCTGTAACCAATCAAAAAGTTATAGCAATCTCTTATTTGTCTTCCAAAAGTGTCTTCTTTTGTTATGTTTGTTGTGTTATAACTATCATAAACTTCCACACAAAGTTTATACTGTCCTGATGACAAATTAGTTGTGTTAAAACAATTAATTTCATTTATTGTTTCATTTGTGTTTGGGGATATATTAACATTATTAGAAGGTGCATTATAATCTGTTTTGTTTGTGCTGTTTACAATATAATAGCTTATATTTCCTGTTAGGTTTGTGTTGCTATGTTCGCTGTTTAAAATATAAGAATTATCTTCATTTATGCAAATTAAGTCATTAAGATTAGAATAAATTTGTTTGTCTGTGCTGATTTTAACACTTGCATTAAGTGTTTTCAAAACTTCAAAAGACAAATCCAAAACACAGCTACAGTTGTCGCAAGATGTTTGGTTGTTTTTATATACCATGTTGCACGAATTCCAATTATCGCGCCAATAAAATAGGTTTGAAACTGTCTGTGTTAAATTGTAAATTTGATTTGTTATATTTGGAATAACAAAAGACAAACTAGTTTCATTTGTTTGATTTTCTGTTGCAGATACATTATCAAAACCTAAATTAATTGTATTGTTGTTTTGATTTAGTGCAGATAATTTTACATTAAATGAAATATTCAATGGATTCCAAAACCCACCTGTGTTAAAAAATGCATTTGCTAAAAAAGTCTCACCTGCGCGCCAATAATTTCTCGTTGAAATGTTTTGCTCTAAATTTATTCCGCAAGATAAAGAAGTGTTTGTGTTGATTGTTGGAGATACACTATTTGCTCCACATGGTGTTCCATACATATATGCACTTTGTTTCCAATTGCTCACATCATTCCAACCATCTAAAAAGATTTTTTCATAAGTATAATTTTTTGAAGTTGCTTTCTTAGGGATAATTAAATTATCAATTATATTGCTTTCATTGTCTGTGATTCTATTAGTTGCCCCATTATTATTTAGTTGAAACTTTCCTACAAAAACCGCGGTACAATGATTTGTTATATTTATTCCATTAACTGTTAAATTAGTACAATTTGCACCAGTGCAGCTAATTAATAAAATATATCCGCCAGGTTCAATACTTACATTTGAAAAATATGTATATGTGCAGTCGGATGAAGCATTTTTACAGCCGTTGTTTTGAAATAATGTTTCGCCATTGCTGTTTGTAGTAATATCATAATATTTCCAATCTTGTGAAATAGTTATGTTGTTGTTGGTTGGATTATATAATTCAATCCACTCTGCTGTGTTATTAGCATCATATAAAACCTCTGTAATTCTCAAATCACCCCAGCTTGCTGCTAAAACAATTCCTGTTTTGCTAATAAAAATCGCAAAGACTGCAAAAAAGATAAGTGCTATTGTTAATATGTTTTTACTTTTGGTAAGGTATGCCATATAATATTTACTCAAAAATTTTTAAAAAAGATTTTGTGTGTTGTGCAAAATTATTTAAAAAAACTTAAAATCAGGAGTCATCTTAAAATAAGAATTATCCTGCCCTTGTTGATTTTGTCCTATAAACAAATGGTCTGAGTAAAAAGAAGGTGCAGCAAAAGGTGACATTCCACGCACAATAGGAGTATTATAATAATATCCTCCTATATTGCTTCTATCTATTGCTTCTTGAGACATTTTAAAACCAACTCCTGAAAGCGCGCCAGATTCTAAAACAACTTGCATTTTATCATATTTCCCGTGTTTTTTTAAATCACTCAAAATTGTCTCGGCACCTTTAATACCCATCCCTCCAAACTCTTTTGAAACACCCATCGGTGAAATAATATGTTCGCCGCCAGGTGTATCATTAAGATGCATATGCTTTATTGCAGCTAGTTGTTTGTTTTTTTTTATTTCTTCCCATTGTTCTGCTATTCCTCCTGAAGTTATAATTTTTCCTTTATCCTGACCTTGACTTTCAATAGATTCTACCCCCCAAAAAGAATTGGCATGAGATGTGTCCATATTCATTCCTATCCTTTCAGCAAGATCTGACCTTCCAATATTTCTTAGCTTTTTTTGTGCTTCTATAACCATTTCTGCTGTGGTATCTGCATCTCCCAAAAACCTAATATCTGGATTTTCAACAAAGATTTTTAAGTTACTATCTTTTTTATTTAATTTTTCTTTTTCATATTTGTCAATATTTTCCATCATTTTGGCCAAATTAGATGATCCATTTTCAACAATTGCCTTACTCCAAGTTAAAATACCCTTTTCACCAGGATCAATTCCTTCTTTACCTCTTTTGCGCGCAGAATCCCATTCACGCTTTAACCTACTTATCTCCCCTCTTAATTCATCGCGCATACTATCATCTTTGTTAATCCACTCTCCAAACTTGGGGTCTTCAACATATTTTTCCATCAAATTAAAGGCATTGTCGCTAAGATGGTATTTATATTCATTCGCAGATAAATTTTTGATAAGATTGCTAAAAGATGCTTTAAGTATTGGTTTAAAAAGTTCTTTTCTCTCTTCCAACCGCTTAATGGCATCTGCTATCTCTAAAGAGAATTCTTCCTTGATTTTTTTCTCTTGTTGCTCTAATTGCTTTAATTGCTGGTTTTTTTGTTCTTCAGAAAGTTCTCTTTTTGCTCTAATTTCATCTTTACTTGTCTGCAATTTTTGCAAAAAAATATTGTGTTGGTTTTGGGTATCTCGTAATTTATGTTCTAAGGGCCTAACAAAAGAGTAATAAGTTATATCTGTACTATAAATGTCAGAAGATACTTGTTTTTCAAGTTGATTAGAAAAATCTTTATTAATCCTATTTGCAACTTCTGCATCTGTTTCCCATAATAGTTCATTTGTTTCAGAATCTACACCTATTTTGTTGCGTTGTACTGGAATATACATACCAGAAGCAACATCATAAACAGTTGCATGCTTTGCCACAGGTTTTCCAGATTCACCTTTCTGTGGCGAAGTCCAATTCTCAAAAGTAGTGTGTATATTTATCCATTGCGCGCCAGTTTTATCTGCAACATATGTTAACCTTTGCATTAGGTCTGTTGAATCTTTTTGAAAGCGCGCTCCTGCATCTGTATTAGAATCATGAATTACATTTACAATACTTTCAGATCCTACTCCTTGCATAGAATATGGTGCATGAATTCCAAATGAAATATTATTTAAATTTACAAGTTGCTTAATAATACCCATAGATTCGTCTGATGGTGGAACCCCTGCCTTACCTTTAGCTCCTCCAATACCCCAGGGAAACACAGAAATTTCTATTGCTTTTGCACCCCAATTAATTATTTGATTAACTTGCTGCTCATACGATAGTTGAGCAGTCATACCCCCATCTGGCGTTGCTCCAAATCCATATCTTGGAATTAGGTCTGGACTTAAACCTTTATTTTGTTCATCAAAAAATTGTATCATACTTTATTTTAAAGGTAATTTTAACCCGATCTGTTTATAAGGTAAATATAGTATGATCTGTTTATAAGGTAAATATAGTATGATCTGTTTATAAGGTAAATATAGTATGATCTGTTTATAAGGTAAATATAGTATGATCTGTTTATAAGGTAAA
>Ga0210052_1001060_pt1 | contig 16851 bp, 18 predicted proteins | sample CryGeymeta201508_FD_183976 | JGI IMG/M metagenome (GOLD analysis project Ga0210052, IMG submission 183976) | Groundwater microbial communities from Crystal Geyser aquifers in Utah, USA - Crystal Geyser metaG 2015-08 (SPAdes) (version 2) | ecosystem: Environmental > Aquatic > Deep subsurface >...
AGGGGTAAATCTATTGCTGGTCATGGTGTATCTCCAGCAACAGCAGATTATATGGGAATGTTGGCAACAATTATGAATGCCATATATTTACAAGATGTATTAAAGGCTAAAGGTATTGAAAATCGTGTGATGACAGCGATTAGCACTGACAAAGTAGCAGAGCCATTTATTAGGTTAAAAGCATTAAAGCACTTACAGCGTGGAAGAATCGTTATTTTAGCAGCAGGCACAGGAAATCCATTTTCTACAACAGATACAGCAGCCGCATTAAAGGCTATGGAACTTGAATGTGAAGTAATTGTTAAAGCTACAAAAGTAGATGGTATATATGATAAAGATCCAAATAAATATACCGATGCCGTAAAGTATGACCATATCAACTATATGGATGCCATTACTAAAAATCTAGAAGTAATGGATATGACAGCATTTACGATGTGTAAAGATTCTAAAATTCCAATTATTGTATGCGATATTCTTGGTAAAGATAATTTAAAGAAAATTGCTTTAGGTGAGGATATTGGCACATTAGTTGATTCTAACTAATAGACTATTGATTGTTAAAAAAATTGGAGTTTAATTATGTCAAATAAATTTACTTCAAAAATGCTGAATCCAAAAACTCTTGAAGAGTATTTAAATATTCTTAATGCAATAACTGAAGAATTAGACAAATTATCAGGAATGCTACCTGGAATGTATATGGAACTCCCAAATCTTGAAGGTTTGAGTTTTGATGAAAATTTAAAAATGGGTGAAGATATATGTAAGGATTTGCGAGAACTTACATATAATATTTCACCATCAACAGTTTTAGATAGATTAGAAGAAAAATTAATTAATGATGTTAACTCTAAAAAAGAGAGCATACTGTTGCTTAAAAAATTATCTGAAAAAAATAATGGTCTGTGATGAGTGAACTTAATATATATTCAAAAATTATTAGTTTAGATACATCAAGTGAATCACACCGTTCTAAAGGACAGTGCCTTTCGTATGGTGCCGGTAAAATAAAAAATTTGTAATTGATTTTAAAGTTGTTAAAATTATATACAAAGGTATTTTAATATGAATAAAGCTGTTGATAGATTATTAAAAAAGGTTGGTCAAATTCTAGATTTACATACTGGTAATGAATTGAATTTAAAATTTAAAAATGATGGATATAAACAGTTTAAGTTAATTAATGTAGATGGCGAAGAAAGATATGAGCTAACAAGTATTCATGAAAAAGAAATTAAAAATGATGAATTATTATTAAAGTTAAGAAATTATTTATTAAATAATGGTGAGCCTATAATTTTATGTTTATTTGATAGTTCTAGAATTAAAACTAAAAGTTTAACTACGGCAATAATGAAGGAGAATTGGTCAGAACCATTAATAAATAAATTATCCAAAGTATTTTTCAATGATTACAAAATGTATAATATGAGGATTGCATTAGAATATATTACTCAATTTAAAGAAAAAGATGTAACTGTAGAGAAAAAGATTAAAACTTTTATTTTTAATACGATAAATAACTTTAAGAGTAAAAACATAGATTATGTTTACTCAAATGAATTTTCTTTTATTTTAGATTCTATGAGTAGGTTCAAATATGAAGAGAAAGATTTTAATGGATTACATGTTCTTTTTAATTTTTTCAAAAAATCAATAAAAGAAGATACTAAGGCAAGGAAAACATTTGTTGAATTTTTAAAAAAGTCAATTAATACAAGTGATTGGGATGTTTTCCTAACATACTATAATATAAGAGAAGAAATTAAAAATACAAATAAATTATTTGAATCTAAAGAATATCCTAAATATCATTTAATTATAAATGAAAGTTTAATTATTGAAAAGAATCCAATATTATTATTGGAATCAGATTATAGAACAATGTTAGCAGTGTTAGTTAAGCATATAAATCTAAATGCAGATGATTTGGGAATTGAGTCGTGCAAGATAATCTCATTATTAGATAAAAAAAGTGAATTGTATTTCGTATCTAATACAAATAAAGAAATAGATTCTGAATTGCTAAAGGGAATAATTTTGTCATCAATAGATGTGTATGTTGAAGCGACAAAGAATAAAGAAGCAATTACGGATTTATTCTTGGATAAAACATTCAAGGCTTTAATTTTATCTTTAAGTTTAGAGGATAAAAAAGAAAATATAAATAAAAGAAAACTAAATAAAATTTAGTTTTAAATTAGGACATGAGAACATTTCTTGGAGTTTGTTTTTTATTAATAATGGTAATATTTAAATATCAAACATAAAGGTTTGTCGAGCATAAAATAAAGGAAAAAAATGATATTTAATAAAGAAACAGAATTTGTAACTAAAAACAGTTATGAAATAAAGGCATTCCCATTAGGAAAAGAAATAGATATATCAAAATTTATTGATGCAGAAAAATTGTATGTTATGTCATTCAATAAAAAAACAATTGTTTCAGGTAACTTTGTTAGTTCTGCATCAGAAAATAAACAAGCTGTGGTAAGTAGGAAATTTTTAGATGCATTAAGTAAAGAGCCACACCTTTATCAAGCCCCTCTGAAATCTTGTTGAAAAATTTGACAAATTTTCATTAATTGTTAGTCTAAATCATATGATTAATACGATAGAAACTAGATTGAAATTAGATTTAACACAAGAATTAGACATTAATTCTTGTGTTTCCTTATGGTCTGAATTTTATCGTAAAACTTGGGTTATGTTTAATAATCTTCATTTGGAAGAAAATGTTATTTGGCATAAACTTATGAATACTAATTTATTCACTAGTCATCAAGTTGATTCTTTAATTAATAAAGTTAAATCTGAACATAATAAAATTAAAGCATTAACTAAATCGCAGTTTAAAACAGCACCAAGCTAAAGTTGAAATGGAATGAAGTTTCTTCAGCTTTAGGAAAGAATAGAAATCATTGGTATAAAAACATAATGGATTATATTCAACCTACGGTAGTTAAACCTCTATTTGCTCAAGAGATTAATCCTTTTGAGTAGAACCAAAGCTAGCATAAGCTATCTTTGGAATTGTAGGTTTATCAGCTTGGTTTAACAACCCCTACCAAGCGACTTGTTTTTTAACAAGGTTTCAGAGGGGCTTGGAAATTATCAAGTGTTTTTTATTTCAATTATTTTTAAGTTTGGTTATATTCATATATTGGTTTTTCAAGTTTTAAAACTTGTCCTCTAACGAATCCTTCATTATTGCTAGAGCTAATACAACCATAGCAAATTCCAGTCGTTAAATCTACCATAGACAAAGTGAAAAATTCATGACCAAATTGAGTAAATAGATAAGAATTTATTTCTTTAGATGAATAACCTAAGGCAGCCCCAGTATCTATATAATATTGTTGTCCTATTTTCATTGGGAAAGGAACAACATTATGACCACAAAATATTTTAATTGCTTGAGAAAATTCTTCATGAATAAGAAATTTAAAATCACCATTATCAATATTTGATTTGTGGTCTTTATAAAATGCACTAGCAAACTTTCTACTCCAAATCATCTTTTGCTTTAAGGTATAATCCAAAGTCGAAAATCTATGTTTATTAAAAAATTCTTGAATTTGTGTAGAAAAATCAAAACGTTTCATGCTCTCGAAATATCTGCTATATTCTTTAGATGAAGTATCAACATCTGAACCAAATAAGTGTTCTGGTAATATTTCAGCATGCAATATATATATTTTATCATATAATAAATGTTCAATTTCATAAACAAGAGGCATATTAAATATTTTATCTAAATAAGGTTCACCTTTTTTTATAATATATTCTTCTTCAGTAGTAAATTCTGGATTTTCTCCTGATTCCATAAGTTTTATTTTATTTAACATTAAATCTTCATGATTTCCAAGAACAGGGAAAAACCATTTTTTATTTAATAAAGCTAAACACTCTTCTGATCTAGGGCCTCTATCAATTAAATCACCAGTAGAAAAAAGTCTATCTCTTTGTGGGTCAAATTTAACATAAGTCATCAACTTAGCCAGTTCATCAAAGCAACCATGTAAGTCCCCAACTACAAAGTCACGACCTTCTACATTTGCTGGAATAGTTTGAATAAATTTAGGATCAAGATACATGGTTTTCACTTTTTATTATTATTGATAAGTATTATTAATTTAGTTTTTAAATAAAATCAAGATGTAAAATCTTTGATATTTTTATTCATTTATATTATAATATATATATATTAACTTATAAGAAGGTAAACCTCATGTCAAATACTATTGAAAAACAAATAAACAATTTAAGAAAAATATTAGAAAAGGCTAATTTTGACTATTATGTAGCTCAAGAACCTACCATTACAGACCAAGAATATGATAGTGTTTTTAGAGACTTATCAAAATTAGAAGAAGATAATCCACAATATGCAAGTTTAGATTCACCAACAAAAAAAGTTGGTGGATATGTTGAGAATAGTTTTGCTCCAGTTGTTCATGAAAAGCCAATGCTATCTATAGGGAATTCATTTGAAGAAGATGATATTAAAAAGTTTTGTTTAGATGCAAAAAAAGATTTAAATGAAACAGATGTTGAATATTCTGTTGAGCCTAAATTTGATGGGTTAGCCGTAAGTATTGTTTATAAAGATGGTCATCTTGATAAAGCAGCTACACGTGGTGATGGTTCAACTGGAGAGGATGTAACAGAAAATGTAAAAACAATTAAAGATGTTCCATGGGATATTCGGTCATATTTTGAAAAGAATAATTTAGATATTCCAAAACGTTTGGAGGTTCGTGGTGAAGTTTTAATGACACATAAATCTTTTAAGGAAATTAATGAAAAGGCTGCAGCAAAAGGGGAAAAGGGATATGTTAATCCTAGAAATGCAGCATCTGGGTCATTACGTAATCTAGACCCAAAAGTAACTGCCCAAAGAAAATTATCTTTTTTTACATATGGATTAGGGGTGTGTGAGGATTTTAAAGAAGAAGATAATCATTATGATACTCTTCAATTGTTGAAAAAAATAGGATTTCCAGTAAGTGACTTAGTAAAAAAAGTAAATGGTCAACAGGCACTATTAGATTATTACTCGTTTATGGGAAAGACAAGAGATAGTTTACCTTATGATATTGATGGTGTTGTATATAAGGTAAATTCATATAATTTACAAGAAGAATGGGGTTTCTTAAATAGAGAACCTAAATGGGCTAAAGCACATAAGTTTCCAGCACAAGAAGCTTTTACTGAACTTTTAGATATTGATATACAGGTTGGAAGAATGGGGGCTTTAACTCCAGTCGCTAGATTAAAGCCTGTATTCGTTGGTGGTGTAACAGTATCTAATGCTACATTACATAATATTGATGAAATAAATAGAAAAGATATTAAAATTGGTGATATAGTTGCTGTTCGTCGTGCGGGAGATGTAATTCCAGAAGTTGCTTTTGTAGCTAAAGATAAAAGAGATACTAATAAGACATATAAAAGATTTGTTATGCCAACAACATGTCCTTGTTGTAATTCAGCAGTAACTAAAGAGGCAGATAAAGCTATTTATCGTTGTTCTGGTGGCTTAGTTTGTTCTGCTCAATTGAAATTTAGTTTGGTTCATTATACTTCTAGATTAGCTATGAATATAGAGTCATTAGGGGAAAAGGTTGTTGAGCTTTGTGTTGAAAATAATTTAATTTCAGATATTACTGATTTTTATAAGCTCACAAAACCACAATTGTTAACATTACCTTTGTTTGGTGAGAGAAAAGCTAATAATGTGTTGGAGAATATTGAGGCATCAAAAAAAGATATTGAATTAAATCGTTTTATTTATGCTTTAGGAATTAAAGATGTCGGTGAATCTACTGCTAAATTATTAGCTAAAAAATTTCAATCATTAGATAATTTTATGAATGCAACAGAAGAAGAATTGGTTTTAATTCGTGATGTTGGACCTATTGCCGCAAAATCTGTTGTAACTTTTTTAAATGATAATAGAAATGTAAAAATATTAAATGAATTAGGTAAATTAGGAGTTTGGCCAAAAGATGTTTTAGCCAATACTCAAGCAAACTTATTTGATAATTTAGCTTTTGTTATTACTGGAACTTTATCAAAAGGAAGAGAAGAATATAAGAAAATTATTGAAGATATGGGAGGAAAGGTTTCAGGAAGTGTTTCCAAAAAAACAAATTATTTACTGTGTGGTGAAAATGCAGGTTCAAAATTAGATGATGCAAATAAGCATGGGGTAACAGTTCTAAATGAGGAAGATTTTATTAGTTTATGTTCTGGGAAAAATAATAAATTAAAAATATAATTACATAATATTAAAATAATAACAGATTAGTTTTAATCTGTTATTATCCAAATATCATGATGAATTGAAAAAACATCAAATAAATGAGAGGTGATATAGTTCCAGGATGAACTTCTTTTTTTATTATATTGAATAACAGATTCATTATATTTATTTTTTAATTCAAGAAGAAAGATTTCTTCTTTTAAAATATTTTCTTGTATATTTTGAGATTCTAAAATCTTATTTAATAATGAAAATTCTTCGAATAATAAATTTATTTTTTTAGCTAATTTACTAATTTTTTCCTCACATGAAAAAGAAGCTCTTAAATCATTGTTTTGCTTAAATTTTTGTGCTTGTAAACGAAGTTGAATAATATCGTTAATAAATGTTTCTTCATGACTAATAATTGTTGAAGATTTATTAATTAAATCTTCAAATAAACTAAATCTATGGTCAATAGCATTAGAAAGTGTTTTATAAATTGAATTTACTTGATTATGATATTTAATTAAGTGCCTATAAGAGATGATAAAATATAAAACAATTAAAGCTACAAGGAAAATAAAAAAACTCATAAATACTCCATTTTTAATAAATTATACTCTTTTAATATAGTCAGTTTAAATATGTTAATTTCAATTAGATTAAGTATTGCTATTTGAATCTTTAAAAGATTTGCTATACTAGTTATATAATTCAAAAATAAAATCTTATGTTTTTTGAATAAAATATAATATTTACTAAAAGGTTAATCATGCATATATTTTCTACATTAAAAGAATTACTTAGGCCTCTTAAAAAAGAAACCACAGTATTAAATAATGATAATGGTCAAAACAAACAAAATCAAGGGCAACAAAAAGAATATAAAGAATCGAAGGCATTTAAAAGTGCTGAATCATTCGGGAAGCCAAAATTTAAAAATAATGAAGAAGTAAAGTCAAAGGTTCCACCATCTAATTGTTATGTGTTGTTCTTAAAAGATGGAGATACATTTGTAGGAATGCATAATCAAGAAAAGAAAACCTTTAGGTTAGCTGGAATAAATACTCCAGAAATTGGAGAACAAATGGCAAAAGAGTCAACAGACTTTTTAAAAGAAAAAATTAGTAAAAAATTAGTATATTTAACTTTTTTAGGTGTGGATTTATATAATAGAGAAATTGTTGAGGTTTTTTTAGATAAAGAAAAAACTCAAAATGTAAATAAAATGCTAATTAAGCAAGGGTTTGCATCTAGTGAAAGATATAAAAATAGTGAAGGTGAAAATACTCATTCTATTGTAGATTATGTGCAGAATGAAGTTTTAGAAAAGATTGTTCAATTCCAAGGCAAGGGTGTTTGGTCAGATGATATAAAAAAGGAACAACCAAAAGTAAAAAGGTTCCCTCGTTAATGTTTGACAATTTAAATCTTTTAAATTAAATAACTTTTCATTATGGAAAAAAATAAAATTTTTAGTTTAGAAGAAAATGAAAAAATAAAACTTGGAACTTTTATTAATGATTTATTTATAGAGTATGAACACTTATATAGATTAAGTATCTGTTTTAATGATTCTTTTTTAGTGGAAAAGGGTAAAAAATTAGAACAGCGTAAACTATTAACATTAAGTGCTACATTTAAATATGATGATTTTTATTGCTTATGGTTTAATGGCGGAGTAAAGACATATGAATTTGAAAATGAATTATTAAGTGCTAGTTCATCAATTTTTATGATGAGAGATTATAGTCAAGTAAATTTTTATTTAAAATTAGAAAATAAAAAAATAACATACCAAGAGTTTGAAGAGGATGTAATTAGCAAACTAGATTTACAAAAAGAAAAGCTATCTAATATTTTTGAAGAAAAAACAATTATTAATTTTTGTAAATTAGATTTGCAAAAAGATATAAATTTCTTTTTGGGAAAATCAATAATGTCTAAAGTATATGCTGTAAAACTAAATAATATATTGCCAAGTAAAGTCCAAAAACAAAAATTAATGAAGGTTTGATTTATTGTTTTTGGTTGACAAAGAAAAATAATAAATTAAGTTATTTTAAAAAATAGTAGGTAATAATATGAAAAAAAGTGTAAATAAGTCATTCCTTGGAAATAGTAAAAAGTTTTATAATGTATATAAAGGAAAGAATTCAGGTCGTTATTTTTTTCTTTTCCCATGTATTGGTATTTCTCAAAAAAAGAACCTTCATTGGGATATGACAATAAAATCATATTTCTTTGCATGGGGATATAGTTTTATTCAATATAATGTATGTGAGGTGGTTGGGGATGCTAGTCTTGAATTAACAAAAGAAAACTTTGAGTCATTAAAGAAATTATTAAAATCATCAAATATTACAATTGTAGATTTACCAGTTTCTTTAAAATTTATAAAAAACAATATGCATATTGTTCAATTACTAAAAAATTCAAATTTGGAACATCCTTATGTTAAAAAAATAATTTATGGATACTTTCAAAATCAACCATTTACATCAACCATTTAAATTTATTTTAATAAAGAAATAAACCTCGTGATTAACGAGGTTTATTGTTTTGTTGATTTAATGTGTATTTTAAGGAGTTACACATCTATCTCCATCCCATACTCCAACAATACACATTTGACAGTTTTTACCATCAAAATTACCAGCAGGATTATTGGCTACAATAGACCCAGGCCAAAATGTTGGTCTTGCTCCACCATTACAGTTTGTTTCAATAGATGTAGTGTTTTGAGCAGGAGTTAATACATTACTTGGAATTGCTCTTCCAGCTTGGTAAACTTGAGGAACGGAAGCACCGGCAATAGACGCCACACATCCAACCCCTGCTTGACAAAGAACAGTAGCAGGACTTCCTCTTATTAATGGCTGACAACTGCGAGTAACCATGTTCCATCCTTGTCCAAGTTGACAAAATCCTGAATTATTTGGATCGTTTATTGGAACACATAATGAGCCATCCCAAAATGCTCCAGCACCACATTCACAAGTTTGAGATACAGCATTCCAAGCCGCAGGGCCACAACTGCCAGCCGCACCACCTAATGATGTAGCAACAGTTCCTGGAGGGGCAATAAAATACTTGCCTTCTTTTGGTTTAAGTCTGGCAGGTGCATTAGAGCTAACAACTGCTTCAATACCATACTTAAATGAGCTTCCAAGAATGGCCACGACATTATTTGCATTATTGCAAGCTGCTGCAACAGTTGATGGATTAACAATTGCTGAACCTGGTATTTTTATATTTATTCCATTAATTCTAATTCTATCTGAGATATTAAGTAGCTTAGGGTTATTAGTAATTTTAGAACATCCAGTTGGAGGAACATTATTTAGGGTTATTTCATAAGCTGGAACTAAACCTAAAGCTCCAAGAGGTGTTAAATCAATTGTGGTTGCAGCAAAAGTTACATTCCCACCCCAAAGAGTATGAACAGCTACTGGTGATGTAATCATTTCTGTTGGAATAACACGCTGAGAAATAAGTCTAGTAGGAGGATTAATGTTTGAATTAATGTTGGCAACAGCAGTAGCAACTAGAACCGGTGTATCAGAATCAGAAACAACTAATAGATTTTGATTAAGAGATGTCATTATATGCATAATTAAATCTCCTTGTTTTTTAGCAATAGCTGTTTCATATTTTTTAGCATATGCACCATATATTCCAATTACCATTAGAGAAACAATCCCTATTATTAATAGAGTTTCTATTAGTGTAAAGCCTTTAATTTTTTTAGTCATAATTTCCCCAATATACTTTTTATAAGAATAAAAGAAATAATAAAAAAATCAAGGATAAGTAAATTATACTTGTTATTGATTTTTAATAAGATATAGATTGTTGTATTGATATTAAAATTTTGTTTTGAATTTTGGTTTATGTTCAACTTCATATACTGTGGTTATCTGAGCCACTCTATCATAAAAATTTTTCCACATCTGTAAAGTTTCTGGTTCATCCATATATTCTTCAATTGTATCTGGGTCATAGCCTAAAAGCATAGTGTCTAAAGGTTTATATCCATCACTATCTTTCATGCTAGGATTTGCATTGAGTTCAATTAATTTATCAAAAGAAGCTTCCTTTCCGTTGCCACAAGCATAATGAAGAACCGTTTGATTGTTAGATAAAATATTTTTCTCATTAACATTAAAGTTACATTTATTAACTAAATAATCAATAACATCAATTGATTCAGACATTGTTGCATAAAGTAATCCTGTATTTCCCATGCCATCAGTGTGAGATAAGTTAACTTTATTAAATGGATTATTTATTAAATAATCTAATATTGCAACATTAGGAACTTCACAAGATTTTAAATATGTATTTACCCCATTTTTCATATAAGCATTTGGATTAGCTCCATTTTCCAATAGAAATTCTAATAATTCAAGAGCACGTGGAATTAATTCCTTAGTTAATTTTCTTTCACCATTTTCATCTTTTGTTGCTACTACAGAGTATTCAGGAAAGAAAAATAATAAATCATCAAATTCAGAAATAGGAGATTGTTCTGTAGTTTTTGAAAGTTTTTTTAATTCTCCAGATGATTTCATTTCAGTTAAATCTTTAATTAATATTTCAAAATCACCAGCTTTAAGCATAGCACCCAAACTTTTATATTCTTTTGTTGATTTTATCGGTGTCTGACTCATTTGGTTTTTCCTTTTTAATTGCTTATAATTAATTATAACAATAAGAAGAAGAAAAACAATGAATTTAAGAGCTACTTCACCACAAAGAATTATTCGTTCTTTATTTTCATCCGTAAAAAGAAATGATATTAAAAAATTTCAACATATATACAGTGAAAATAAGTGGATTTTAAATTTTAAAGACAATAAGAGAGAAAATATTTTATACTATGCTTTTGAAAATGATAGTAGAGATATTATTGATTTTGTTCTTTTAGAAAATGCAGAACTTTTAAAAGAAAAAAATATTTTAAATTTAAATATTTTACATGATTTAATTAAAAAAAATAAAAATATTGAATATTTTATAGAAAAGATTAAGGTATGGCCACAAGAAGAATTAATTAAATTATTTAATAACACAGACCCACAAGGTAATAACCTTCTATTAGTGGCAGCAAAATCAGGAGATGTAAGTATTTTAAGTAATGTAGTTAATATTTGTCCTAATTTTAAATTATTACAAGAGCATTTAAATCATTATGGTCAAAATATAGCACATGTTATAGCTACAAATTTTATAGATGATATAACTCCAGTTATTGATATATTGTCTCCAAAATTAATTTCTCAATTAGATAATTTAAATGGTTTTTCTCCATTAATGTTAGCATCATATTATCAAAATGAATTAAATTTTAAATCTTTTTTAAATTTAATGCCAAAAAATCAAAATTCTTTTCTTGATAATAACTTAATGCATTTTGCAGCACACAATAAAAATATAGAAGTTACATCTTTGTTATTGGAAAAAAAGATGTTTAGTAATAGTAAAAACAAACTAGGTCAAACACCATTTTATATTTCAATGCTTAAAGGTCATAGTGAAATTGCCGAAAAATTATTTGAAGAGGCTAAAAAATCAAAAATAATTGAAGATGAAATTGTTATATCTCCAAAGATGGCTACAAAAAATAGAGATTTATTTTTTAAAATAATGGAAAATAAATCAAATGAAGAGTTAAGTGTGGAAAGTAAGGGTAAGTTTTTAGAGTATTTGTTTTTATATTCAAATTTCACAGATATTATTTCAATATATAAAGAAGGTAGATATAGTGATTTCTTTCAAGAGGAAAATTTTAGTGAATTATTTGCAAAATCTTTGACAGGTAAAAAAGACATGGCGTTAAAGGCAAATTTTTTATTAAGAAATAAAAAAGAATTGACATTAGATGAATCAATTACTGTATGTAAGTCTTTAGATAAGTTACCAACTTCTCAGATATTGTTTCTATTGAAAAAATCTCAAATTTTAGAAAATATAAATACTGAATATTTATCTATATTTACAGCACTAGCTTTATCAAGAGGAATTGATTCAAAAATTATTACGGAAACACCAATTTACAATGATAATGATGATATTCAAAAATGTATACGGTCAATATTAAAAAATAACAAAATACAAAGCACAACATTACATTTAGAAAATATAAATAAGTGGGTAGATTTATTTAAAGATAAAAAAATAGTATGGAAACATTACGGAGAGTTAATCTCAAAAGAGAATAGCCCATTTGTTTTTTTGGATAATAATTTTAAATTATTAAATAAATCATCAAAAAAAGAATTAGTTTTTTATCTTGTTACTAGTATGTTAATAAATGAAAATGAAATATCTAAAGAGTCTCTAGATCTTATCAAACAATATCCAAATTTATTGGCACATGCTTATGCTGGTATTGTTAATTTTGGGAAAATTCCTAAAAATGAACAATTAATTGATGTTTTAAATAATATTAAGGGAAATTTTTTAAATCATCAAGATTTAAGTGTTTTCTTAAAAAGAACTATTAAAAAACCAGAAGAGGCAATAAATTTAATTGAAAAAACATTTAATACTTTTGATTTTAAAAGCTATAAAAAAGGTGATGATTTGTGTGTTTCGTTAATGAAAAATAAATATCATGAAAAAATAATTGAAACTATTTTGGAAAAACTAAAAGAAAATAAAGATCAGTTTATTTATGATTATATAGATAATTATATTACAGAACCAGAAATGGAGATTAATATTGAAGTTTTAGAAAAATTAATGCTAATGCATAAAGATTCAAAAAAAATAATAACTGAAGTGTTTGAAATTGCTATTTTAGGTGAGGGATTTAATAATATTAAGTTAATAAAATTATTAGGTAATCATATTGAAAATAAACCATTCCAGGATTTAGAATCAATACAATATATTTTTAATGCAGAAAAATTTGATTCTTGTAATAAAATTCAAGAAACTTATGGTGTAGGATTAACTTTCCCATTGAAAGATTTATGTTTTGATAATATTAATTGGAATAGAGTAAATACAAAAATAATATCCTTAGATGAAGATGATAGCTTTTTTGAATTCATATCAAAAAATAAAGAATTATTTACCGAAAAACAATTAAATTCTTTTTTCCTTGGAATGCTGTTAGAAATGAAAAATAATGGATTAAATTTAGAAACAATAAAGAAATTGTTTAATTCTTTAGACAATGAATTGGTTAAAGTAGATAGTGAAATACTTTTAGACTTATCTTCAAGTATTTTAAACCGATATAAATTAAGCAGTGAAGTTGAAAAATATCTTAATAAAGATATTTTTGATAATATTTTTCAAATTGTATCAAAAAATAAAAATATGAAATTTTTTGAAAAGATTCAGTTTGACATTAATTTTGAAATCATTCCAAAAGAATCTAAGATAATTATAAATAAAGATATTTTAGACAAAAATTTGAAATTAAAAGAAGGCACAAAGCAACAAAAGAAAATAAAAATTTAATTTGCTGGGGAACTTATTGCACTAATTATTTTATTAAATTCTATAGTAAATAGGTTGCATTCTGTTTTCGTGTTTTTGCTACCTCTCTCTTGTGCAGATTTAATACTATTTTCAAATACTGATTTCATCTGAATGGATTCTATTTCTGTTAATCCAACAGTGTTTAGATTCTTAAATAAAAGAACACCTATTTTATTGTATTCAGATTCTGGAAGATTACAAGATTTTGCAAAACCAACAATAGCACCACTGTATTCAGTATTCTTACGTGCTACCTCCATTTTTATGGGATTGTTTTCTGAAACTGATTTACCAGGTAATCCAATATCAATTTGAGCAAAAGCAATAGAGCTTAAATATATACTTAACAAAATTATTATTTTTTTCATAAACACCTTAATTAATAATATCAAAATTTTCTTTGTTTTCTTGTGTAAAAAAGTTTGTACTTAAAACTTTTTTATAATCTTCAAGAATTCTCTTATATAGACGACTAGTTTGTAAGTCATCTTTATTCTTTAATGTTTTAGCAGAATTTAATTCTTTTTCAATAAGAATTATTTGTTTGTTAATAAAACGAATAGCCAAATCATCACTAATTAAATTATTTTGAAGACCTACCTGTAACATAAATATAACATCAGTAATAACTAAAGCGTTCTTTTGCATAGCATCAAAAAGAGCTTTAAAGTGATTATTCTTCTTTAAATCACCTTGAGTAGATAGGAATTCTATATATTTATCAGTAATATTTCTTATGTGAGTAATCTCTTGATTATAAATAGCATTATGAGAATGAGAATAAATATCATTATTTTTATATATTATTGGTTCTTTTTCATCAAAAGAACATTTCCAATTGTGTGTTTCTGTATTTTTTTTAAAGAAATTAACCGTTTTCCATTGTTCTGTTTCGTCATAATATGCACTAAATGGACTAATTCTACATGTGGCTGGTCGTTCACCATAAATTTGACATAAATTATCTTTAAGTTGTGGACATGCTTTATTGCTAATTAAAGAAATAGGAATAAAATCAATGAAGTAAAATAAAGATGCATCTAATTCTGGCATCATTATTGTATGACCAATAATTTGATAATGCTCACACATCTTTTTTTCAAGTGGTTTATCAGCATAAGAAATCGTTGTGTGATGTGCTGTTTGGAAAATGAATTTATCAGCTAATTCTAACATTTCATAAAAATTTACACGTGGTGGCTTATCACAACATTTCCCACATTGAGTGCAGGCAAAATGAATCTCTTGATTTTTTTCAAACATTATAATCCTTAAAATATTGATTAGTTTTACAATAATAATGAAAAAAAGTCAATTAATAAGATGTTTAATAATTTTATTTTGATAGTGCTGTTGCAATACTCTTCCAGTCTTTAAAGTTTTCTTGGGCTAATAGCCCTTTGGGGTCAATGTTATTCTCTCTTAAGTGATGCTCAATTGTTAGTTTTAAGTCAGCATCAATGGTCATTGTTCCTTTGTGAACTTCTCTTAATAACCAAGCAAAATAATTTTTAGAATTTTTTGCTTCTTCTGCCACAACTTCAGATATGAGTCTATCTTTAAATTTACCAAAAGACATTTTTTGAACCATAATTGGAGCACGAATAAAATCTATAAGTTCACCAAGAGTTGTTGCATTGGTTGTTTCTAAAAATTTATTTAAAGTATAGTGAAAAACTTCACCAGTAACTAAAATATCAGCAGCAGCTCTATGTGCTTGAAGTCCCATTGTGTCAACTTTAATTCCAAGCCAATATCTAAGTTCTTGTGATTTGTGACTTCTTAAGTCATGTCCTTTATGTCCAATATCTCCAATTTTAAATATTTGTCTAGCAAACCTAAGTGTGTCAAGTTTTGGATTAACCATTGTTTTTAATGTTGGTAGCATATTTAAATCAAATTCAATATTGTGAGCAACAAGAGCAGAATCTCCAATGTAGTCTAGAAACTCAGGCATAATAGCATCAATTAATGGAAGTCCAACTAAATCCTCATCTTCAATTCCATGAACTGCAACAGCAGATGGATGAATAGACATTTGTGGGTCAACTAGCCAAGATTTAGGAGCTTCAAGAAAGCTATCAATTAAATTCCACCTTACTGCGGCAACCTCAATTGGTTTATCTTCTCTTCTTGTATTATCCCCTGTTGTTTCAGTATCAAAAACTGAAAAAATAACATCTTTAATTGGTTTATTTAGCATATCATTTATCATACTTATTTCCTTTGGGAATTTTATTTGTTGCATTATATATTATAATAAAATGCTGGTCAAGTTTAATGTTTTAGTTGGAATTATTTGGGATAGCTTAGGTTTTTTAGGTTTGACATTTGTTTTTATGTCGTATATTGTTTTATAATAATGCGGAGGTAGAAATGAGTAATGAAATAGTAAAAATAGATGATAATGTTGTTGTATTAAGTGATTTATATGAAAATTATAATATTAATGAATTAAAAACACTTGTAGAAAAGTTAGAGGGGTTAGAAATTAATAATAATAAAGCTTTTGAATCTCTTATGTTAAATAAAAATATAACCATTTCATCAATTAAAACAGCCTGGAATACCAAAGATCAGCTTAGTAAACTTAAAGGATTTGCATTAAAATCAATAAGTGAAATACAAACACAAAAAAGCCAACCGTTAATTGAAATGAAAGATAATATTGAAATAAATGAACAAACAATTATTTTAAGTGAAAAAGATTTAATTCCAGTTAAAGATGAAACAAGCATACTATCAACTAATATTGGTGATTCTCAATTTTTATATAATTACAAACAAGATAAGATTATGGTAACTAATGAAATGTCATTTGAAATAGAAATATTTTTTGAACAATTAGTTCAGATACCATTAAAAATAACAAGTAAAAAAGAAATAATAGCTAAAGATTTATCATTTGAAGTGTCATTTTAATTTTTTCATACTTAAAAAATATAATAAATAAAAATTATTATTTCATTAAACAATAAAACCACGATTAATCCAAGCCCCTCTGAAATCTTGTTGAAAAATTTGACAAATTTTCATTAATTGTTAGTCTAAATCATATGGTTAATACGATAGAAACTAGATTGAAATTAGATTTAACACAA
>Ga0210052_1001131_pt1 | contig 15931 bp, 29 predicted proteins | sample CryGeymeta201508_FD_183976 | JGI IMG/M metagenome (GOLD analysis project Ga0210052, IMG submission 183976) | Groundwater microbial communities from Crystal Geyser aquifers in Utah, USA - Crystal Geyser metaG 2015-08 (SPAdes) (version 2) | ecosystem: Environmental > Aquatic > Deep subsurface >...
TTGAACTGCCGCAAATCCTGCAGCCAACGCAACTCGGTGGCGTAACGATCCTCTTCGGCCGTCGAGAACTCACGCAACAGCTTCACGCCCAAAGCGCTCATCACAGACGTGGTCGTGCCGTTGTCCCTAAACGCCTCCCGAGAGGCCATCTCGTATTGGATATCGTCGCTCATTAACGCGCAGTCAGGTTCGGCCGACCATTAGCGTGGAACTTGGCTTTACCCACTTGGGTGTCGTCATTGAGTTTGGCCTTGATTGAATCCACCGCATCCTTGACAAAAGTGTTGCCATAGATTGTTGGCTTGGCTTTTTCAGCATCCTTGTTGGCCACTGGCAACTGCGACTCAGCACTAACCACTTTAGTCACCTTGACCACATCGGGCTTAGCCTTCATCTCGCTCTTGAGTGCCGTTGTGAACTTCTTGCCGTTGAACTCAAACACCTTTAATCCGCTCTTTCGTGCATGGGCGAAGGCATCTTTAAAGTTCGCAGGCGCAGCAGGTTTAACAGGCGCATCAGACGCGTTAAAAGCCTCACTGAACAGCTTTGCATCTTCATCCTCAACTGGTGCGCTTGCAGCCTCTTTGACGGGCTCCATTGGCTCCAGATCAGGCGCAGGCGGCTTTGGGTCATCGGCCGTAGCCTCAGCAAAGCTGTCGGCATACTCTTTAGCACGTTGGCGGGTTTCTTCATCAATCATGATCTGCTTTCAATTTAGGGAGGGTACCGGGTACCCTGCCTCAATAACCGGCCGATGTGGCCGCTGGTCTCACTCTTGTCGGTCTGGCGCCACGACTCGAATCGCGGTAGCTCACCGGGATAGCAAATGTCAGCGCCATAGCGTCTGCGCCGTCGGGCGACCTGACTTGCCTGGCCTTCATGTGCTCTTTCTTTTCCAGCAACTTCCTGCCGTTTGAGCTCACCTTGGGCTGAGGTGCCGTCAGATCACTGATCAGTGCCGCGTTATTCGGTATCCGGCACGGTTTATCAGCGAACCACTCACTCATCAGCCACCACATCTCGGCACGGATGTTCTCGTAACGCTCTGAATCTGTAGCACGTTGGGCGCTGTTGATGCCAATAACAGGCACATTAAGCTCATTTAGCCTGTCATAGACACCAGCGCCCAAACCGCCCTTGTCAATGATCAAACCGTCTGGTTTGTGCTCGGTGTTGTACTGGCTCAGTAGGCCAGCAATCTGCATCGTGTCCAACCCCTGGTGATATTCCATGCGAAACACCGTGCGCCCACGCCTGAAACAAATCGCAGTCCTGTCAGCGTCCTCAATCCCATCGCCCGCTGGATCACAGCCAATGATCAGCGGCGCATTCATGTCTGCTGACGTGCTGTTGACCGCAGCCATCACATTGCTTGGGTTGATCAGCGGGTTCCCAACTGCAATCACAAACGCTTCGGCTGCACAGTTCGGGAACTCCTGCTGGAACAGCCACGCAAAACCGTCGCCATACGAGCTAATCTTGTTGCGCCGGAACTGCAGTTGCTCGTTGTCTAGCCCGTAAGTCTCGGCCAACAAAATCTCTTCAGCAGTTTTAATGAAGTCCGCCGCCACCGTAGAGCGGTAGCTATCATCCCAAAACCATGGTGTAAAAATCGCAATGAACTCGCCGTTGCCAGCTTCAGCCTCTTGCCACAGGTTATGAAACCCGTTGCCAATTCCGTTCGCAGTGGACTCAAGCACAAACTCAGTGCCATCCACATTGCCAACCACATTCCCCAGGCCTGCCATGTGTTTTTGCGGGTTGCGCCAGTAGGCGTATTCTGAGCCGTGGATCAACTGGGCTGTATTGCCTCTCCCAACATCATCAGTACCAGCAGTAGCCAACTTATAGCCACAATCCATCTGCTTAAAAATCAACTCTTTCGCGTTCGATGCCTTGGTGCTTGGTGCTACCGGGTTATTGATCTGATATCGTTGAACGATCTCAAACAACCCCGTCGTGGCCAAATCCTCATGCGCCACAATAAAGGCTGACCGCCCCTTAAACACAGCTTTGTGATAGAACCTGGCCGCGATATATGTCGATGCGCCCTGCTTACGCCCCTTCAAAATGATAGCTCTGACTTTGCCGGTATTTTTGAGCTGCTCCTCGAGCTTCTCATGAATGTGTCTTTGCGCCCGGTTCAGCACAAGCGGCTTCAGGTCACCAGACTTGTCCTTGATTTTCAGGCACTGGCAAGCAAACAACTCCAGGTTGTCGCGCAACTTACACAGCGCAATCTCGCGTTCTTCATCAGTCATTCGGACGCCGCGTTGATCTTAGCCAGCAAAGCATCCACGCTCGACTGGCTTTTGTCACCCTCGGCGTCAAGCTTGAGAATCTTGCGCTGCATCGGGATATAAACACCGTGCGCTGCCGCAATCTCTTTACTCAGCTTTACCCGCCCAGCTAGGCTGATGATGTACTGGTACAACTCATTAGCTTTATCAGAGCGATTCTCAGTGCTCTTATCATTAGCCTCGCCAAGCGCGACAAGACGCTCTCGAAACTCCGGATCGCATAGTATGGCAACCTCCTCAAGCTGCGACCGAGACACCTTCATTGCCAGTGTGACATCATCTCTTTGAAGCAACTCAACAGCTGCCGAAGCCTCGGCATAAGCCTTTACGGTTGCCGCATCCGACAGTTTGGTTTCCGTGGCAACCAGTTTGGCAACCACTTTTGTGGCAACTATGCTTTGCGTTGTTTGTTGTATCTTTTGTGTAAGGTCTCTCTCCCACCCAAACTTAGTCGCTCGCTTCTGAATGGCTGTGTGTGACACGCCATACTCAATAGCAAGTTGCCGAACTGTCTTAACGCCTGCCCTATAGTGCCGTTCAATCAGCTCCCAGTCTGGGCTGCTTTTTGTTTTTTCATTATTCATAGCAGTTGAATCTCCTCAAGCTTTTAACTGCTTGGTGAAATTGAATCCATATCAATCCCATCGATCACGCAGGGAGCATAAAAAAAGCCCCTGGAGTTACCTCAACAGGGGCAAAGTCCATTGCTGGACACAGGGAGAAAAGTAACTCACTCGCCAAGAGTACTGACACTTGGTGAGTGAGTGTTGTTTGGCGCTGCGGCAAGAGGCACTTGTCCCCTGAAAAAACCGCTTGTTTTAGTGCCGGGGCTGTCTGTCCGGCTATGTAGCTTCTTGTAATGTAACAGAAAAAATAACTTTTGCAGTAAAGTGAACAATTATTTTAAAGACCACCCAAAGATATGGTAGCGCCTTTTCCCCACATACAAGAACAGACCCCATCTAAAAAACATCTTTGGGCTTTGCCAAACGAATCTCACAGCAACTCCAAGTCTTTTCGAAGCTCTCTAGCCATCTCGCCAAAAACCATTTGGCACAGTGTGTCAATCTCTCCACTGAGCCAGTAAGCGTCATCCACGTACTCAGTGCGCACCAGGCGGTTAAGCGGTATGTGGCCAGACCCCAGGCAGGCTGGGCACTCACGGCTCTCGTCGATCACTGGTGAATTAGGAATCAGCGGATGACCATGCCCGCCGCAGGTCAAGCAAGCCGGGTGGCGCCACCACTTCAGCACGGCCATTGCTACGTCTTTGGCGGCCAGCTCTGGCATCGTCTTGCCATCACGCGCAAAAGAGCGCTTCCTGAGCCACCTGCCCATCATCTCAGCCACTTCATTGGCTCCCGTCATGTGGTCTGAGACCAACACCCCCCACACCGCCAGTGCCACGGACTTGCGCTCACTGCGCTTTGCAACGATACCTGCAGCAATCAGCACATCAGCACTTCCAATGCGGTCAGGGGTCAATCGCAAGTCGCTGGTCGTGCGTGCGCCAAAGTAGCGCTCCTGCATTGAGCGTCCGGTAGCCATCAGGCAACACCCTTATCGGCTACAGCCAGGGCTTTTTTGTTAATGTGCTGCCTGTGTGTCATACGCTCTCCTCGTAAGCGGTCAATCGAACTTTGATAAAACCACCAATTTGATCTTTGACAAAAGGCCTGAGAACAAACCTCTTGTCATCAATCCCCAGCGCCAGCGCCAGCCCATCGCGCCCCGCCTTGAAACTGGCGATTATGTTGTCGTCATCGCGTGCACGGCGATCTGGCGGGTAAACATCAAGCCACAGCGCGATCCTTTGTGAATCCGGAGCCACCATCCCAGCCTGTTTGCAAAGCGCCCAGCAAACCTCTTTGTAGGCCTTGGTCAACTTTGACTTAGCTGCCCAATGAAGCCTGGCGTTTGGGCTCAGCCCTTTGGGTGGCCACGGCAAAGTCAGCTCTTTTTTGAGGGAGGGTACCGGGTACCCTGCCTCTTTTTCAAGCGTTGCTGCGTTTAAGTTGTTTGGCATAGGGCTAATTTTACTTTAAAATTCAGCTGTGTGTTGCTGTACTACAAACATTTGATATATAATTCTTTCCGTCAAGTGTTGCACCACACGACTACTTGAAGCCGTTTTCTCATGCGTTAGCCCGAAAGGGTTCCAGTGGTGCAACACTGGAGCGCAGCAGAAAACGGCTTTTTTGCTTTTCGATTGCGCCACTTGACCGTCAGGGCGCGTTAGCACATCGGGCAGCAATCTCCCAGTACCCACCAAATGACACACCCAGAAGCAGTCCGCAGTCTGGTGATGTTGATGGACTTATCCCCTGTGACCCGCAGGTCGGAGTAGCGAAAGCGAAACGGATATAGACAACGCCGCAAGGCGATTAACCAGCCCCAGCAATGGGGAATGTGGAAGTCCCAACAGCAATGCTGGGTGCCCGACCCGGGGGCCACCATCCTCCCGGCATCGACAAGTTCCAAGGTAGCGGAGCGCCAGCCCGAAAGCCCAACCGGGCGCTGGTTTGTCGTAAAGGAGCCTTTGCACCGCAAGCCACCGGACATCCGGGTAGGTAGGTTCAAAGGGTAAGTGGAAGTGCGCGTGTCGTTTTAACCAAAGGAAACCCATGGAATCCTTGCAACCCATTGACCATCCGCTTGCGCACCTTTCACACACACGGGAGTCTTCCTACGGAAGTCTCCAACGCGCGCACGTAGTTCCTGCTTCGCAGGGACTTCACGGATGCGCACGACCCAAGGGTTGCACTGGCCTCGCCCCACTGATTTGTCTTCCCGCGCCCAGGTGACTGGATAGAAACGCGCGACCCTCGTTGCACACAAGCCCACACACGCCTTCGCACACACTCACGCATCGTGCCCACGCAGTCTCCGACTTGTGCATGCACCATGCGCATAGGTCATGCGCAAGCACATCGCGCGAGGCCAAAACGCAATACCCCTAAAGTTTGCTCAAGTTTACAAAACACGCCGTTTTCATTGGTGAACTGCACACTTTTGTTGCCGTTTTAGCATGATGACTTGACACAATGTTTGCTTTACGGCTACACTTCATCCCATCGAACGGCATCGTCCGGATCGCCAGACCAGCAAAAACGGTCACCAGCTCTGCACTCGGAGCTAACCAAAATAAACGGGTGGCACTTAGACCTGATGCATGCCAATGCACAGCGAGTGGGCTGGGAGAAGGTAACTGCGCCACCGATTGAAGCCGCAGTGAGGGTTAGCCCCCAAGAAAAACAAAACCGCAGGCGTCCAGGGGGCGCCGCCAGTTCTCTGGTGCAAGTGTATGGATGTGCACTTACACCAGCGTATTACTTAACTAGCAGCCACCTCGTAACGGTGGCATTTTTTTAACCAGGAGAAAACCATGACACGAAAACACTTTGAAGCTTTGGCTCATGAAATTTCGAAACTTCCGCTTGCTAGTGAGAGGTTAGCCGCAGCCTTTGCTGTGGTAACAGCCTGCAGCCAGTTCAATCTGGCGTTTGATCCGCAGCGTTTTTACAAGGCATGCCAAGTGACGGATATCTAACATGCACGACCGCCACACCCCACCGCCCACCAACCTGCGGGTCATCGGCCACACACCTGGCAGCCAGCCGCTGCATGCTTGGGATGAGGGCGAGCGCAGCTTCGAGCAGCGCTACGAAAGATTCACCGCACAGTCAGGCATCAAGTACGGTGTCAGCCTAGTTTACGAAGTCACCGCCGAGCGCCGCCTGGCTGCGCTGCAGTCCAACCAAATCGCCTAAAGCAATGCGCTTAGTCTTAACCAGGAGAAAACCATGAGCTCATATGCAAGACGGCTTGAAGAAGCGCTTGAAAAACAACACCAAATCAAAGGCGAAATTGAATTCTTGCGGCTTCTGATCAAGAAAGAGAAAAAACAGACGGCTTGGTGCAGCAAGTCGCCAGACATCAAGGAACTCAAGAAAATGATGCCAAACCACTGGATAGACAACTGTGCTGGGCTGACTTACTTCGGAGTCACCTTGGAATGCGATGAGCGCATCACTCTTCCAGATGGTTGGGTGCATTTTGATAACGAAGTATGCGACACCAGCACGCTGGCTTCCCCCGTGTGTAAAAAATACAAAAAACACGGCGTCCCCATCCATGTGTACATCAACCAAAAGGTGTGCTAAACCATGGAGAAGGCAGGCTTTGTTAAACCCATTTTGGTTTAACTAGCGTGTTAAACATTCAGCATAAACCGCAAAACAAAGCCTCGCAAGTCGGGGCTTTTTCTTGTGCTTTAACTAGGAGAAAACCATGGTTCGATACGACCTACCGTTTGCTGGTGACAGCGGCGAATTTTATGTTCCAGAAACCAGGGCTTACTTCACTTTCCGACCAGCGTCTGATGAGTGGGCGGCCAAGCACGACCTCATCCATGCGATTGACGTGCTCGACGGTATCCGCTTTGGCATTGTCCGCAAGGGTGTTGCCTACATCGCTATAGATGAGGATGCTTATGGACACCCGGTGCTGGAACGCTGGAGCATCACAAAACGCGTCACATATCGGTCTAACAAGTGTTTTTTTAACTAAGGAAATGCAATGTTTATCAGAGAACAAATGGCTCAGTGGAGAGAGTTGCGTCAAGCTTATTGCGAAGGCGAATTTCTTGATTATTACGTCTGGTCTCCAGTTTCGTGCAGGCACTCTTGCTGGACGATGCAGCCAAACCGCTACGGAAAATTGCTGTGGATTTGATGAGCCATTGATAACGCTCGATATGGCTTGTACATACGCCAGTCGATATTTCGCCAAACAACTTCACCTAGGAGAAAACCATGGGTTGGTCATTTGCATGTTCACCGCGCCACGACAAAAAAGCTTGTGTGGCCGAGCTCACCCGGCCCGGACGTTACAGCCCGGGCCACCTGGGTCAACACGGAGGTCGCACGAAATACATCGTCAACGGCAAGCGCAAGTTTGCCACCCTGGCAGCGGCACTGGCTTATGCCGGCCGCATTTATCAACGCACCGGCAACATTGTTGCCGTGGAGGCATTATGAGAATCATCGCATACACCTATGACGCAGATGTGCATTGCCCAGCCTGCACCAAGAAAGTATCCCAGCGCATGCTGCTCGATCACCACCACCCATATGCCATGGGGACATCCATGAAAGATGATCACGGCCTTGAATATGACCTGGTTGACAGCGAAGGCAACCTGATCCATCCCGTGTTCAACATCGACGAGCACGGCTTCACCCACTGTGGCGACTGCCACAAGGCACTGACATGATCACCATCCACCAATCCAACCACGGCAAAGGCACCAACCGCTGGGTCGAACGCAACGGCGCCATCATCGCCACCATCCACCAGCATGCACCCTGGCCCAAGATGCCAGACAAGTGGAGCGTCAACTGGATGAGCGGCCGCGTCGATTGGCACAACTCACTGGCAGATGCCCGTGACAACGCACTCAAAGGGATCTGACTCCAGCGTGCTGCACCGTGACAGGGTGCAGTGCAGTGGTGTCAAAATGCTACTGCGCCAATGGTCGTAAACCATCACCGCCTGCAACCGGCCAGTTGCATCGCCCCGGCGAATCCGTGGATTAGGAAACTTATCATGGCACAAGCTAATCTTGCTCAAATTGTTCGGAACATTCAAGTCGGTATCTGGGACAACTTATCAGAAGTCATCACGGTTTACCCAGACCGAACACTTGTAAAGTCGTACACAGTACGCTGGGTGAACAACAGCGGCTCATTGAAGCCAACTAACAAACGCATTACTGGCGCTCAGCACGTAGCCATCCTCCAGGCTATAAAAAACGCCGAAGCCGATGAGGTTGACCCAGAAGACTACATCATGGAAGTGATGGAGCATTACTACTACTGAAACGACCATGCCTCTGGAGTGATAGCGCCACAGCAAAGCCACCTACGGGTGGTTTTTTTTCGTTCAAAAACAGGAGAAAACATGGGATCAATCTGGCACACCACCTTACTAAGGAGCACATCATGACCACACCACGCGTCTACGTCGGCACATACGCAAAATATAACAGCGGGTCGCTCGAAGGCAAGTGGCTTGACCTCGAAGACTACTCTGGCATAGACGAGTTTGAAGAGGCGTGCCAAGAGCTGCACGGCGACGGAGAGCACGAATTCATGTACCAAGACTGGGAGGGTATCCCCGGCCAGTTCATCAGCGAATCGCACCTTGATCCGGAGGTCTGGGACGCATGGGTCAACCTGGATCAGGACGACAAAAATATTCTTGAGGTGTACCTTGATTCGATTGATTCATCCGGCACGCTTGACGCAGCAAAAGAAGCCTTCTTAGGCGAGTTTGGCAGTGAAGAAGATTGGTCTCAAGACTATTGGGAATCATCTGGCATGCTGTCTGGAATACCCGAAAACCTGCGCTACTACATTGATCACGCAGCCTACGCAAGAGACTGTCGTATGAGCGGCGACGTCACGTTTGTCGAAAAGGGTGGAATGGTTTTTGTCTTCAGCAACAACGGTTGATCCACATCCCAACATCACCATAGCCACTGTTTTGCAGTGGCTTTTTTTTGGTCCAACTATTCCATCTAAGGAACACATCATGCAAATTGACACCCGTATTGCAGGCATCCCCTGCATTGTTGACGTCACCTACTACGAACCCGTCATCCCTGGCAGGCGCTGGGGAAACATTGACAACTGGGAACCCGATACCGGTGGCGATTTGGACTATGTCATCTGCGACCGTCGTGGCCGCGAAGCACCGTGGCTCGCTCGCAAACTCACCGACAGCGACGCCGAGAAGCTCGAAATCGAAATCTTGCAACACATCGAAGAGGCTCAAGATGAATACTAACCTGCACCCAGTCTTCGCCCAGGCGCTGGCGCCTTTCCTTCACTCACCTGCGCCAATGGTGCGCAGGGTTCGCCACCCCAACCTGACACGTAGCGAAGACCAGCTACTCGCAGCACTGCAGCTCATGAAAAACTGGGTCATCTCCCACGCCGAACCCTGTGTTTCTGGGCGCGGCGACATGTACGCCAGCCTCCAGCGTGACCTTGCCATTGCAGAAGAAGCCATCCAAGAAGCAACATCAGGAAACGAAAAATGAAAAATATCAAAATACTGGCCGCAAACATGCGCCGGGCTTTTATCGATCGTGAGTCCGTGACCATCGGAGGTGGAAGATTTACACCAGAAGAACTCAGGGATGGTGGCATTGCGCTCAAAGCATTCCCTGATTTACTTGATGCCTTGCATTTAGCCCTGCCTTTACTTGAAGACTGTGCAGAAGACGACTGCTACAAGCCAGGCTATGTCGGCAAGACGCTTGACAAAATCAAGGCAGCCATTGAAAAAGCAGGAGAAACCCATTGAACAAACTCATCGACAACGGCAACTACACCATGCGTCTGCAAGTCAGCAAACTTGATTCGCCACTGGATTATTTTTGGGTCAGCTTCACCTCGGAGCTGGCCACGGCAAAAAAACCCAAAGACCAACAAACCCTATTTACCACCCTGCTCGATCGCACACAATTCACAAAGCTGCGTGATCTGATCGACCTGCAACTCCTGGAGACAACATGATCAAAGTGATCTTAAACGCACTGCGCAAACCCAGTGCTCAAACCATCGCAGCGCAAGAGCTCGAAGAAGCCAAGCGCGACCTGCTATTAGCCCAATCAGCGGCCGAATACGCAACCCAAATCAGCCAGTATCACCTGGCCAGAATCAAGCGTCTCTCTGAGTACACAAAGGAGCCCCAATGACACCCATTTTTTACGACCCACGCCAAAGCATTGACTCCATCAAGAGCTACAGCAAAAGCGCCTCCAAGCCACGCAGGTTTGTAGAGCTCATGCAGCACTTTGCGTATCACAACTATGGCCCACAGTCCCTTGGCACTGTTGTTCCCGTCACCAAAAAAGACCTTTGCCTTGTCCATAGCAAAGATTACATTCATGATCTGTTTGCACTGCGAGTGCCAAACGGCTTTGGGGACTGCAACCCCGATCTCCCTGAATCCTGCTTATGGACTGTTGGGTGCTTGCTCTCAGCAGCACGGCATGCCATGAAGTACCCGGCAATTCCCGTCTGTGCACCAGTATCTGGCTTTCATCACAGCGGGTACGATGAGGCTGCAGGTTTTTGTACAGTCAACGGCCTGATCATCGTCGCTGCCAAACTGATTCAAGAAAACCCAAATATCCGAATCGGCATCATTGATGCAGATGCGCACTATGGGGACGGCTCGGCCGCGCTCCTCAAACGCCACAAGCACATTGGCAAGCAGGTGCTGCACTTCACATCAGGCCAGCACTTCTATGGTAACGAAAAACAAGAAGATGCCCTTGACTTTCAGGCCTGGCTGCACAGCGCCATCAAAGAGACAAATGCATTCAACCCAGACCTGGTTCTCTACCAGGCGGGCGCCGATGCATGGGAGCATGATGACCTGGGCAGCGGCTATCTATCCAAAGAGCAGTTGGCTCAGCGCGACCGTGATGTCTTTCGCGGCATCAAAGCGCCCGTAGCCTGGGTACTGGCAGGCGGTTATGCCAAGTCATCAGACGGCACCATCTTCACCGACCCCGTCCTTGATATCCATCACAACACCCTGCGCGAATCTGATGCCAGCGTGTCTTTTAGAAAAGAGCAATTATGAACACCCGCGACAAATTCCACGCCTGGCTCGCCACCCAAGGTTACCGTGATGACATCAAACCCTTGCCCTCGGGCAGCTACTACAGCGAGCGTGTCGACTCCCTATGGAGATGCTGGCAGGCCGCCCACAACCTCTTTGAACAAGAAGCCCCCTTAACTTTAAGCCAAATCCGGCACAACTTGGCCTGGACGCAAGAGCGCATGGCCATGGAACTGGGCATCAGCCTGCGCACATATTGCCGTAACGAAAAATCTGGGGGTTCAAAAACTTTGCAGAAAATGGCATCATTGATTTACGTCAGCTTTTCAAAAGACAAAGCGGCTCAGAATCAAGACCTGCCTTAGCAAATACCATGTCGTTGGAACCACCTCGCAAAATACCACCCAAAAGCCAAGTCTTCAGCAATGGCTTGTGGCGCATTGCAGCAACTTTAGAAAAGCCATGACCCCAACCAAACTTAACCAGGTATTCCCCAGCTTCGAGGCAGTACATGTTGCCTCCAAAGAGGACGTCATTTTCATCCATCAGGGCGGTGCAACTATCACTATCCCATCCGCTTTGGTGGCGCAACTCATTGATGCGCTAGAGCTGGCGCACAGGGGCGACCTCTAGCCAGCCCGCCAAAGCAAACGGCCCAGCACCCTGATCTCCTGTGTCTGCTCTGGCGAAAGCGCCTCCTCTGGGTAAGCCCGGTTGTCTGAGCGAATGAACAAGCCGCCGTCAAAGCGCTTGCTCAATCGTTTGATACGTGTCTCATCGCCATAGGCAATGGCATATACATCATTGTCTTTGATCTCAGACTGCCCTGTATCAATCAGCACCAAGTCTTTGTCCATCAGATAAGGCTCCATGGAGTCTCCGTGTACAGTCAGAACCCGCAGGTTTTTCTTGGCTGTTACACACTTCTGCTGCAACCAGTCGTGGCGAAAAGCCAGCGGCGGCAAGAGCAACTCTTGGCTCACCACACAGCCGTGGCCTGCTGACAAGCTCACCTCTATCCGGGGCACCAGCGCATACACCCCTGGCTGCAGATCATCCGGCACGCTCCAGGCCGATACCGCACTGGGCGCACCCTGATCACCGTCCAAGTAGTTGGTCGGCATACTCAGCGCCAGCTCTAATTTCCGGGCGGTCTTTTCACCAAAAAAGCGCTCCGGCTTAAACAGCAAACTCACATAGCTGCGGCTCAAGTCTGCCGCCGTTGCCACGTCCGTTTGCGTTTTTTTGTACTTGTGCATCCAGGCCGTCAGGTTTTCCCGACGCCGCGCAGCCATTTCTTTTGACTTGTCCATAAAGACTCCTTTTGTTTGCTTTACACTTGAGTAATTTCAAGCTTAAAGGCAAATTACATGCAAAACTTTTCGAACTGGCTCAAAAACAATCGCGGCATGGCCTCGCACCTGGCTCGTACCTTGGGGATCAGCCCCACCAACGTCACCAATGTGTGCACGGGACGCCTCCTCATGCCTACCGCATGGATGCCCACCATCGTCAAACTGTCAAAAAGGAAACTCTCCTATGCCACCCTGGTTACAGAGCGCGAAGGCCACCGCCGAGCAAAAGAACAAGCGCGGGCTAGATCAACATCTTCGCACAAATAGTACATGAATGTTTGTTCGGTAGCAAACATTTAGTACGGTTTCCTCAAATAAAACAAAGATGACGCGATGCCAATACAGAAAATTTACACTTTAAAGCAACACCCACTTTCGGCCGCTTGGCCTGCCATGAGCGAACAGGAGTACCAGTCGCTCAAAGACAGCATCGAGGTCATCGGGGTGCAAAACCCGATCACCCTGTTTGAAGGCATGGTCATCGATGGCTGGCACCGCTACCGTGCAGCAACCGGACTGGGCATGGATTGCCCATCAAAGGCGCTCGGCGACACTGACCCGGTTGACTTTGTCAAATCACAGAATGATGCCCGTCGTAACGTCACCGCCTCGCAGCGCGCCCTGGCCATCACCGCTATTTATGCCTGGCATCCAGTCGGTGCTAACAAATATTCAGGGAGGGTACCGGGTACCCTCCCTCAAAAAACCAATGCCGAGCTAGCCGCCATCGCAGGCACCAGCATCAAGACCATCAAACAAGCCAAGGTCGTGCACGCTGCCACGCCAGAGGTGCAAGACGCTGTACGCAACGGCACCCTCTCAGTCAAAAAAGGTGCGGCCACAGTCAAGCCGCCTGTCACCAAGCCGCCTGTCACTACGCCATCGGTCGAGCCCATAGTCAAAGAGCAAGAACCGCCCGAATACAGCGCACTCGACGACGCACTTGACCAGATTCAAGAACTGCAGTCCCGCCTTGCCATTGGCTTTATGGACGGCACACCTGAAGACAAAGCCCAGTCCAGTGACCTCATCGCTTCACTGCGTGCCCAGGTTCGCTCGCTAGAGATCAACCTCGAGGCCGTCACCCGTTCGCGTGACCAGCTGCAAAACGAATGCGCAGCGCTCAAAAAGCAATGTGTCTCCCAGCAAAACAAACTCAAAAGGTTAAAAGATGGCCATTGAAGAACGCCAATACCAGCAAGACGCTATCGAGAGCCTGCGCCAAGGCTTTCGCGTAGGTCACCGTCGGCAAGTGCTGTCGGCCAGTACCGGCGCTGGCAAGAGCGTGATCATGCTGCAGATGATCAAGGCTGCCCAGGACAAGGGCTCCAAGATCGTTTTCATCTGCGAGCGCCGGGTGCTTGTCGAACAGTTTTCCAAACACCTCGACGCTGCCGGTATCGACCACGGGGTGCTGATGGCCAAGCACTGGCGCTTCCGCCCCGACGCCCAAGTCCAGGTGGCTACCGCGCAAACGCTTGAGCGCATGGAAACCTGGCCTGCGTTTGACATCTGCTTTGTGGATGAAATACACGCATGCCTACGCACATCTCTAAAGCGCCTATTCAACAACCGTCCTGACCTGCGCGTCATCGGCGCTACCGCAACGCCTTTTCATCCTGAGATGGGGCATTACTTTTCTGCCGTCACCTCGGTTATCACCATGAAAGAGCTGGTGGACAAAGGCTACCTGGTTCCCTATCGTGTCTTCATTGCCCACGAGATCGACACCGCGGGCGTCAAAGTTGTTGCGGGCGAATGGCAAAAAGATGAGCTCGAAAAGCGCGGCCAACAGATCGTCGGGGACGTGGTTGCTGACTACATCCGTATCTCCAACGAAGTCTGGGGCGAACAACGTAAAACCATTTGCTTCTCTTGTGGCATTGCCCACGGTGCGGAGCTGGTGCGTAAGTTTGTCGAAGCTGGCATCAACGCAGTGCAAATATCCTCCAACGACGAGGACGAGTACCGCGCCGAGGTGCTGGCTGACTTTGCCAAACCAGACACCGACATCAAAGTCATCGTCTCGGTCGCCATCCTATCACGGGGTTTTGATCAGCCCGACGTTCACCACGTCATCCTGGCGCGTCCGCTCAAAAAGAGCTTCTCAGAGCACGTTCAGCAGATGGGCCGGGTGGCTAGACCCTACCCAGGGAAAGCATTCGCCATCGTGCAAGATCATTCTGGCAACTACCTGCGGTTTCAGGCCTCTTTTGACAAGCTCTACAACGAAGGCGTCAAAACCCTTGACGGAGAAGAAGACAAAAAGAGCCGAGAAGAACCCACTCCAAAAGAAAAAGAGGCGTCCAAGTGCCCGGCATGTGGACACCTTTGGGGTGGCGCAGACGTTTGTCCACACTGCGGCCATGTACGTACCCGGCGCAACGACGTTGTCTCTATTGCTGGGGTCATGAAAGAGATCACAGTCAGCAATGCCAAACCGCAAGTAGACCAGATCGACTGGTACGCCCAAGCCATTGGCTACGCCGAAGAACACGGCAAAAAGCCAGGCTTTGCCTACTACAAGTTTAAAGAAAAATTCAAGACAGACCCACCGGCTATCAAGCCTGCGCCCAAGTACCCGACGCCTGCTGTAGCGAACTGGTTCCGCTCACGGGCCATTGCCTACGCCAAGGGCATGGCCAAGGGGCGCATGCAATGAGTGCTCACCACAACAAAACGGCCTCTCTTGGCTCGACCTTGTACTCACTAATAGCTGATGAGTTGGTATTGAATCTGATTGTGTTGGATAAAAAGGAGAAACATGAATGAGTTGGCTCTTTTCGCGGGCGCTGGCGGAGGATTGCTTGCGTCTTTATTACTTGGCTGGAAAACAGTCTGCGCTGTCGAACTGGATTGGTACAGCCGATGCGTTCTCACACAGCGACAGAATGATGGACTCCTCAATATCTTCCCGATATGGGATGACGTTTGTACCTTTGACGGCAGAGCGTGGCGCGGCATCGTTGATGTTGTATCTGGAGGCTTCCCTTGCCAAGCCTTTAGCACCGCTACGTCAGGACGGAACAATGCAGACGATCTTTGGCCAGAAATGCGCCGAGTCGTGGCAGATGTCGCTCCCAGGTACGTATTTGCGGAAAACGTCAGCAGAGAAGCCATTGACAACGCCGCAAACGACCTTGAATCGATGGGTTACGAAGTCAAGTGCCTTGAGCTATCCGCGAAAGACATGGGTGCAGACCACATACGGGGTAGATGCTGGTTACTTGCACACGCCGACATGCACGGCAAATTACGCAGCACCATCGATGCAAAAGTGGCCGTCATGCCGGGAATTCGTCCGCGTGTTTGGGAAACCTACCCCGACGAATCACGAATGGATGATGGGCTGGCCTATCGGATGGACAGACTTAAAGCCACTGGAAACGGGCAAGTGCCTATCGTGGCTGCAACAGCATACCGCTTGCTTGGAGGCCACTGAATGACCCCCGCACAAATCGCAGAGATAACCCGCCGCGCCAGCATGGTGCGCCTGCGCGCCTACGGAAACGCCATCAACGCTCTGGCGGCGCAAGCGTTTATTGAGTGTGTGATGCAATGAAAGACATCGAATCTGCTCTTGCTTTCATTCCAGCTGACGAGCGCAGTACCTGGGTTTCTATGGCGATGGCCGTC
>Ga0210052_1001150_pt1 | contig 15715 bp, 17 predicted proteins | sample CryGeymeta201508_FD_183976 | JGI IMG/M metagenome (GOLD analysis project Ga0210052, IMG submission 183976) | Groundwater microbial communities from Crystal Geyser aquifers in Utah, USA - Crystal Geyser metaG 2015-08 (SPAdes) (version 2) | ecosystem: Environmental > Aquatic > Deep subsurface >...
ACCGGACGCGAGGCGCCGGCCTCAACCCCGCGTCCCTGCTGGCTTCAGCCGTCCGTATCTGAGGGCATCCTCACTTAACGCGAACTGAGCCTTTTTTATTGCCTTGCGGGAATGGGAATAAGCGGTCGAATCAAATTCGATAAGCGGTTTGGGTGAGAATTTTCGCGGTGACCCGCATGGCCGTGCGCACCGGGCCTGGCAGCGGCGCGCCGCCGTGGGCGATGGCGGTGTCGGCATGCTTGGCTTCGTCGATCTTCATCTGTTCGACGATGGCGCGGCTCTTGGCATCCGGTTCCGGCAGCAACCCCAGATGGCTATCGAGATGCCCTTCCACCTGGCGTTCAGTTTCCGCCAGGAAGCCCAGATTCCACTTGTCGCCCAAGGCGCCCGCGAAGGCGCCCAGAGCAAAGGAACCGGCATACCAGAACGGGTTGAAAAAGCTCTTGTGGCTGCCCAGTTCGTCCAGGCGCTTCTCGCACCAGGCCAGGTGCTCGGTTTCCTCGTCGGCGGCGGCCAGCAGGGCGCGCTGTGCTTCCGGATTGCGCGCGGTGAGCGCCTGGCCAGCATAAAGCGCCTGCGCGCACACCTCGCCGCTATGATTGATACGCATGAGGCCGGCGGCATGGCGCTTCTCGGCCGCGTTCAACTCGGCGTCGGGCAGATCGGCATCCGGGTACGGGCGGCGCGACCCGGCCTTGGCGAAGACCGTGCGCAGCGCCTTGTCGAACTGAAGGATGAAGGCGTCGGGGGTGGGTAGCATAGGTGGGGTTCCAGCGGGATGGCGGGGTTGAATTATCGCCGATAATCGGCCCACGTTTGCTTCTCACCCATGACCCCGCCAGACCTCGCCTACGCCATCGCCGTGCTGCTCCTCGCCTATTTCGTGCGCGGCATTTCCGGCTTCGGCTCCGGCCTCATCGCCGTCCCCTTGCTGGCCTTGCGCTTCCCGCTGCCGGAAGTCGTGCCATTCATGCTGATCGCCGACTTCGGCGCCTCGGCCCTGGTCGGCGGTCTTGCCTTTCGCCAGGTAGATTGGCCGGAAATCCGCCGATTGCTGCCCGCCACCGTGGTCGGCGTGGTGATTGGCACGCATCTTCTGGTGTCCCTCCCGCCGGCATGGTTGCTGACGATTCTGGGCGTGTTCGTGCTCCTGTTCGCCCTGCGTTCTCTCTTGCGCAAGCAACATGGATTCACCCACACCTCGACACGCTGGGCCCACCCGGCCGCGCTCAGCGGCGGCGCGGTGAGCGGCCTGTTCGGCACCGGCGGCCCCCCTTATGTGATCTACCTGTCGCACCGCATCGAAGACAAAGTCTCCCTGCGCGCCACGCTTTCGGCCCTGTTCTTCCTGGAAGGCCTGCTACGCATCGCCACCTTCCTGTTCGCCGGTCTGCTCCTGGACCATGAAGTCTGGCGCAACGCGCTGATCGCCGCTCCCCTGATCGTCGCCGCGCTTTACCTCGGCAGCCACCTCCACGCCCAGCTAACTAATCGCCAGATGCGGCAAGGAGTGAGCCTGCTGCTGCTGGGCAGCGGTGTGTCGCTGCTGGCCAAGGCATGGCTTTAAATGGCCACAGCCAATCAAAAAAGCCGCCTGTTCGGCGGCTTTTTTGGGGCGGGAGGGGTTACCCCCGAGATCAGCGCTTCTTCTTGTGGAAGTCCAGCTTTTCCTTGATGCGGGCAGACTTGCCAGAGCGGTTGCGCAGGTAGTAGAGCTTGGCGCGGCGGACATCGCCGCGACGCTTCACTTCCAGGCTGGCGAGCAGAGGGGAGTAAGTCTGGAAGGTCCGCTCGACACCTTCGCCGGCGGAAATCTTGCGCACGGTGAAGGCGGAATTAAGGCCACGGTTGCGCTTGGCGATGACCACGCCTTCATAGGCCTGAAGACGCTCGCGGGTGCCTTCCTTCACTTTCACGCTCACCACCACGGTATCTCCGGGCGCGAATGGGGGCAGTGTTTTGCCGACCATCACACGGTCCATTTCTTCTTTTTCCAGTTGATCGATCAGGTTCATCTTCGTTTCCTTGCACGAATGTAAGCAGTAGAGGTCTCGCCAGGAGACATGCCGCCATTTCTAAAATCCGGATTGCTCCGGAGCAACATCACGACGCGCCTTGTTCCAGCTCGTCGAGCAATTCTCTTTCCAACGCATTCAATTCACGCCCGGCCAGTAAATCCGGGCGCCGCTTACCGGTCCGATCCAGTGCCTGCTTCAGCCGCCAGCGGGCGACATCCGCATGGTTACCGGAGCGCAATACCTCCGGCACCGGGTGGCCAAGATAATCCACAGGCCGCGTGTAGTGCGGGCAATCCAGCAAGCCATCGGCGAAGGAATCTTCCTCCGCCGAATCCGCGTGCCCCAATGCACCGGGGATGCGGCGAATCAATGCATCCAGCAACACCATCGCCGGCAACTCGCCACCGGACAGCACGTAGTCGCCGATGGAGACTTCTTCCAGCGCGTGCCGCTCGAACATGCGCTCGTCGATGCCTTCGTAGCGCCCCGCCAGCAACACCAACGCGGGCGCTTCGCCAAGTTCTTCCACCAGCTCCTGGTCGAGCCTGCGGCCCTGCGGTGACAGGTAAATCAACCGGGGGACGAGGCCCTCCCGCCGCAAGGCGGTTTTCGCCGCCGTCAGCGCCAGGTCCAGCGGCTCGGCCAGCATCACCATGCCGGGCCCCCCCCCGAAGGGCCGGTCATCCACCGTACGGTAGTTGTCCTGCGTGAAGTCCCGGGGGTCCCAGAACTTCATGGAGCACAACGGCTGCTTTACCGCCCTGCCGCTGATGCCGTAACTCGTGAGCGCCGCGAACATCTCGGGAAACAGAGTGATGACGTGATAACTCGGCGTCACCTTAGCCATCCAGGCCCCAGTCCTGGCCCCACTCCTGGCCCCACTCCACCACGATGCGCCTGGCTTCCCTATCCACCTCGCGAACAAAGGCCTCGACGAAAGGAATAAGCCGTTCCCGTTCACCCTTGATCTGGAGCACGTCATGCGCGCCGGTTTCCAGCAGGCCCACCACCTGGCCGAGCACGGCACCTTCGCTATTCACCACTTCCAGGCCGATCAGATCGTCCCAGTAGTACTCGCCCTCGCCGGCTTCCGGCATTTCCTCGCGCAATACCGCGATGTCCATACCCATCAGGGCTTCGGCAGCATCCCGGTCATCCACCCCTTCCAGGTGGGCGAGCAGGTATTGCGTGTGCACCTTGCCTTCGAGAAGACGGAACTGGCGCCATTGACCATTCCTGCCCACATGCCAGACGGGGTAATCCAGCAGGCTGTCGATGGTCTCGCTATGCGGCTTGATCTTGACCCAGCCGTGGATCGCGTAGGGAGCAGAAATCCACCCCATCACTACCAGGGCGTCCTCGCTCATTTGCAAACCCTCAAGCGGCATGCCGCTCTCGCTGGGGACGCCCTTCAAGGCAATCAGGCGGCGGCCTGGACGCGGACGATACGGGTAACGGTATCGGAAACCTGGGCGCCGACGCCTTGCCAATAAGCCAGGCGCTCGCGGTCGACGCGTAGCAACTCGGAGCTGCCGGTAGCCAAGGGGTTGTAGAAGCCGAGTCGCTCGATGAAGCGGCCATCACGACGGTTGCGGGAATCCGCCACCACGATGTTGTAGAAAGGGCGCTTCTTGGAGCCGCCACGGGCAAGACGAATGGAGACCATAGTTAATCTGTCCTAAATGTCTGACGAAACACCCGAAAAGCCGGGCGGAAAAGCCGCGCATTGTACGTGAACCGAAAGGGCATTCCAAGCGCCTGTTTTCATGAAGAAATTCGTTAACCTAGATTCCTCAGTTGACCGCTCCCCAGCCCTTGTGAGGCGGCATGGATGCTGACGTTATCGCCTCCGGTTGCACTCACCATTTGGGTGGCGCCGCTACGCGCCCGATTGCACGGTTTCCGAGCCATCTAGCTGCGTTGCTCCTCCTTGCGGGCCCCGGCCCGCTGCGTCGTCGCGCCTTGCCAGATGGCTCGGAAACCGCACACTCGGGCGCGTTCAACTGAGGAATCTAGGTTAACGCATCCCCGGCATCATGCCCTTCATGCCGCGCATCATCTTGGCGAGACCGCCCTTGCCCATCGACTTCATCATTTTCTGGGCCTGTTCGAACTGGGTCAGCAGGCGGTTGACATCCTGTACCTGAACCCCCGATCCAGCGGCGATGCGGCGTTTGCGCGAGGCTTTCAGCAGGGCCGGATTGCGCCGTTCGGCGGGGGTCATGGCATTGATGATGCCCTCGATGCGGCGCATCTGGTTTTCACCCTGGGCGATTTCACCGGCGCCGATCTGGCCGGCGCCCGGCAGCTTGTCCATGAGGCCGGACAGCCCGCCCAGCTTTTTCATCTGCTGCATCTGCGACTTGAAATCTTCCAGGTCGAAACCCTTGCCACTTTTCAGCTTCCGCACCGCCTTGATGGTTTCCTCGTGGTCCACCGCCTTGTGCGCTTCCTCGATCAAGGAGAGCACGTCGCCCATGCCCAGCACCCGGCTGGCCATGCGTTCCGGGTGGAACACCTCGATGCCGGAGAGCTTTTCACCGACCCCCACCAGCTTGATCGGTTTGCCGGTAATGTGGCGCACCGAAAGCGCCGCGCCGCCGCGGGCATCGCCATCCAGCTTGGTGAGGATGACGCCGGTGAGCGGCAGGGCATCGTTGAAGGCCTTGGCGGTATTGACCGCGTCCTGGCCCTGCATCGCGTCGACCACGAACAGGGTTTCGATCGGCTTTAATAACGCGTGCAGCTCCTTGATTTCCTCCATCATCGCCGCGTCCACATGCAGGCGGCCGGCGGTATCGACGATCAGCACGTCGTAAAAGTGCTTTTTTGCGTAATCCAGCGCCGCGCGAGCGATGTCGATCGGCTTCTGCTCGGGGCTGGAAGGAAAGAAATCGGCCTCGGCCTGGGCGCTAACCAGCTTCAACTGTTCGATGGCGGCGGGGCGGTAGACGTCGCAGCTCACCAGCAAAATCTTCTTGCGCCCCTGCTCGCGGATGACCCGCACCAGTTTGCCCGACGAGGTGGTCTTGCCGGCGCCCTGCAAGCCGGCCATCAGAAACACGGCGGGCGGCTGGGTGGCGAAAGACAGCGGCGCGGCCTGCTCGCCCATTAAATGGGTCAACTCTCGGTGTACCACGCCGATCAGCATCTGTCCGGGCGTGAGGCTCTTCAGCACTTCCGCGCCCATCGCCTTTTCCTTCACCCGTGCGATGAAGTCGCGCACCACCGGCAGCGCCACGTCGGCTTCCAGCAGCGCCACGCGCACCTCACGCAAAGCGTCCTGGACGTTGGCTTCGGTCAGGCGCCCCTGGCCGCGCAGATTCTTGACCACATGGGAAAGGCGCTGGGTAAGGTTATCGAACATGTTGGCTAAGCGTATGGGATAAACTCGCGCAGTTTATCAGCCAACCTCTAGCCCACCCCACCGCTCATGTCTGACCCTATCCTCTACACACTCTGCACACTGGCTTACCTTGGCCTGGCCACCTGGTTCTGGCCGGGACAGCCGGGTTGCTTCCGCACCGGCTGGGTGCCACGCCTGTTGCCAGTGATTCCCCTGATCCTGCATCTGTATCTGCTGAATGTCGGGGTATTCGAGGGCCAGGGCATCCATCTCGGTTTCTCGACCTCGATATCAGCCATCGCCGCCCTCACGGTCATGACTTATGTGGTGGCATCCTGGCGTTACCACCTGGCCGGCTTGCAGGGTTTCGTGCTGGCCTTCGCCGGCATCGCGGTGGCGATCGAAGCCATCTCGCCGGTTCCGCGTGCCGCCGTCCACAGCGCCATGCCGGCCTTCCAACTGCACCTGGCGGTCGCCTTCGCGGCCTACAGCCTCTTCACCATCGCCGCCCTGCATGCCCTGCTCATCGCCCTGGCGGAAAAAGACTTGCACAAGGCGGTACCCCCAAAAATCGTGGCTGGCCTACCGCCGCTGCTGACCCTGGAAAAATTATTGTTTCGCATGATCGAAGCCGGCTTCGTTCTACTCACCCTGACCCTGGCCTCGGGCATCCTGTTTTCCGAGGAAATTTTCGGCAAGCCTCTGCCCTGGAACCACAAAACGGTATTCGGCATCACCTCCTGGCTGATCTTTGCCGCCCTGCTTCTCGGCCGCCACATCAAGGGCTGGCGCGGCCGCACCGCCATCCGCTGGACTCTGGCCGGCTTCATCAGCCTGATGTTCGCCTACGTGGGGGTGAAGTTCGTGCTGGAAGTGCTGCTCGGGCGCTGAACGCAGCGCCGCATCACCCCAGGCGGGTAAGCAGGCCCAGTTCGCACGGCCAAGCCACCAGTTCCGTATCCGACAGCACCACGCCCTCCGGCAGTCGCTCAGTCAGACGCAACACCAGGGCAGCATCGCCCACCCGCAGTGCCACCATAACCCGGTTGACCGGCACCTCCACGCCCAGCAAACGGCTCAGAAACCGCGCCGCGCCCGCGTGGCCGATGGCCGAAACGAAGCCATTCGCCACCTGGGCTTGAGCCTCTTCGACCGCCAGTGGCCCCACGAAACGCCAATCGCCATAAGCGGTGAGGACGGGGGAATTGAGCAGATACAACATGGCGCCTCAGACCGCAGCGGCGGCATACAGGGATTGCATCACCCGCCGCATATCCGCCGGCAAGTGCGCCCAGGCCACCTCGGCCAGCGCCTCCGGCATCCCGAAACGCGCCTCCGCCACCCCGCCGCAGATCGCCGCAACGGTGTCGGAATCGCCACCTATCGAAATCGCATTGCGGATCGCATCCTCGAAATCCGTCGCCTCCAGCGCGCAGATCAACGCCTGCGGCACGCTGCCCTGACAGGTTTCGTCGAAGCGATAGCCGGGACGAATCGCCGCCACCTCAGCGGACAGGTCATAGCCATAGGTTTCCGTCACCGCGGCGCGGATGTCATCCGCCCTCGCGCCGTGGCGCGCCAGGAAGATTGCCGTGGCGGTCGCCGCCGCGCCCTTCAAGCCTTCTGGATGGTCATGGGTCGCCGCCGTGACGTGATCGGAAAACCGCACCACCTCGGCCAGATCGCGCCCCAGCACCCCGGCCGGCGACACCCGCATCGCCGCGCCGTTGCCGAAGCTGCCGTAAGGCGCCGTCTCCTCGGAAAACAGCCAGCGCGCAAAGCACCCGCCCCAGCTCACATTCGGATAGCGCCGCCCCCAATCCTTGAACGCCTCGGCCGGCGGGCGGTGGTTGAGCAAGGCATCCGCCACCGCGATGGTCAATACCGTGTCATCGGTAAAAAACGCGCGCGGCGCGACCAGCGGGCGGAAGTCCTTGGCCTTGACGTTGTTCCACTCGTAAACCGAACCGACGATGTCACCGAAGATGGCGCCAAACATGGGGAGTCCTATCAGCGGATTAAGCGTTCTATTGAGAAGGATGAGGTCATGGTGTTTCCATCTCCTGCCCCAGCGACCGGAGTGCCGCGTGTTCCAGATCCCTGCCGAATATCTGGTTGCTGTTGCCAATAACCTCATTGGCCAGCGCCCGCCAGGAGGCGGTTTCACGCAGGCCCAGGATCCAGCGAGCCTCTTCCACGGTAAACCGTTCCTCTGGCCATACCAACCGCAGCATGCCGCCCATCCCGTGGATGCCTTCAGGAATCTCTCCACGATCATGGCGCGCCTGCCACTCGGGGTTGATTTCGTAGCTGGGCAAGCAGGCTTCCGCGCGAGCGGGGGTGAGGCTGGCGGGACGTGCGTTCAGAAGCGGATCAATGACGGGGGCGGTCATGGATTTCCACGCAAGGTGCCGAGTTTGAGTTTCTTGAGCGCTTCCTTGTCGATGCGTTCCACCACCAGAGGCAGCCATTCCGCTATGGCGTCGGCGGCGGCATGTTTTTCCACGTCAGACCAGTCGCCCCCCTCCAGCGCCTCCTTGGCGAGTTTTTGCGCGCGTTGGTGATACTCGGCGTTTTGGCGATCCTTGCCGCCGCGCAGTTGCTCTGCGCGGGCGGCGAAAGCGACCTTGAATTCCTCGATATGGCGCAGATTGGGGGTGAGGGCAGCGAGACGGGCCTGGCGTTCATCCTCCTCGCGCTGGCGCCGGGCTTCTTCCTCGGCGGCCCGGCGGGCCTTTTCTGCTTCCTCGCGGCGCTTGGCTTCGGCCTCCGCCTTGGCCTGTTCCAGTCTGACCCGTTGCGCGGCGAGCTTGTCCTTGAAGGCACGGGCGGCCGCCAGATGCGGTTCGCAGGCGGCTTTCAGTTCGGGCCAGTCGGTGACTGCGGTGTTCATGGGTAAAAGTTCCACCAGCAGCCAGCCGAAGGGGAGCAGGTTGGTCGATTGATCTTTTTCGTCGGCGGCGAGCCAGAGGGTTTTGGCGGCATCGAGGTATTCGGGCTTTTCGTCCTTGCCCTTCATGATCTTGATGTGGCCGTCACGCGCGCCGCGCAACGTGACCGACTCCGCTCCGGAATGGCGACCCACACGCAGCAGGAAAGCATCGCCGCGCTGCAGCTTGGTTTGTGTTGTGGCGAGGAATTGCTGAATTGCCTTGTACCAGGTGGCATCGAGAAACCCGCGCTGGTGCAGCAACCGGCACTCCTCTTCCAGGATGGGCCGGTAGAAGTCATTACAGGCGCGGGCGACCTGGGCAGCATCAAAACGCAGGTTGGCGACGGGAAGCTGTCGGTTGCCAGAGCGATCTTTCTCGGCCACCCCATCTACCAATTGCAAATTGATTTGCCCGGAGAAGGCCCGGTAGCGCCAGCCGGGGGTGCATTCGAGGATTTGGTAAAGCTCTTTGGCCTCAGCCTGGAACTTTCTGACGCTGCCCTGCTGATCTTTGACCTCCACCTTCTTGCGATTGACTGCGAGATGCACCTGGGCAGCGGGCAATCCGGCTTCGCCATTCCATGCAGCATCAGCCAGTTGCACCAGCCGCATGGGGTCGAGTTCGAGAGACAGATGAGGACGTGCGTTCTCATCAAAATAACGGAACAACCTCCCCTGGAATTCATGCAGCCCCTTGCGCTCCTGCGCCGGGCGGCCGCCATTCACCCCATCCAGCAATGCCGTGCGCATCGCCCCCTTGAGCGACGACCCGAACAGCACCGGCAGCCTGGTCACCGGGTTGAAGCTGGTTCGGTCGATTTCCAGCCGGTTGACCACCTTCTTGCCGTCAGCCTCGCGGTTGGCGGTTTGTCCCACCCGCTTTTCATAGAAGCCCGCCACCCCCGGCAATACCGGGATGCGCTGAATGGCATGGGCCATGAGCGCTTCCCGGCGTTCATAGAAGAAGCGTTGCAGCGCCTCGATCATTCCGGTATCGGGCCGGCGATTGCCGATTTCCAGCAGCGCCTTGCGGTCGGCGTCCGACAACGCCACCATCACCGCGCCGGTATCGAACTCATGCAGCGCACCGTCTTCGATGACGTAATTGGTCGGCTCGTAGCTTTCTCCCGTGCCGACATGGATGGGTGAGAGCGGGGTGATGAGCATCCGGTAACTGGCGAAGGGGTTCATGCGGCCTCCCCGGCGAGCATGTTCATGATCAGGCGAATCAGCACGTCCTTGTCCGTCGGCCTGGATTCCGCCACCAGGAGCGACAGCGCGGCCAGGCCCACGTCGTTGACGATGGCTGAGCCATCGGCCTGGAACAAGCGGCCGTTGCGATGCAGAAAGCCGGCGAACAACAGCGCGCCGATGCGCTTGTTGCCGTCGGAGAACGGGTGGTTTTTCACGACGAAATACAGCAGATGGGCGGCGCGGGATTCCAGTGTGGGATAGGCGGGTTCGCCAAACACGGTTTGATCCAGGTTGCCCAGGATGGAGGCGAGGCCATCTTCCCGAACCCGACCGAACAAGTCGCTGGCCTGGCCTTTCGCCATCAGATCGGTTTTGAGTTGGGCAATACCGGCGAGAGCCTCGTCCAGGCTGGGCAGGCCGCTGCCGGAATGACCCTTCGGGTCGGTGAGCAAGCCTTCGTCATAGCGTTGCAGCCAGAGGAAGGTCTGGGTGTAGCGGACAATGATTTCCGCCAGGCCCTGACTGGCCTGGGCGGTCAATTCCGGGCTTTTCAGCGCGGCGCGCACCAGCTTGAGGGCGGCTTCGAGTTCGGTTGCGTTCGTCTCCAGACGGCGGCGGTCGAGGGCATAGCCGCGCGTCAGATAGTCTTTCAGGATGCGGCTGGACCACTGGCGGAAGCGCACGCCTTCCAATGACTTGACGCGGTACCCGATCGAGATAATGACGTCGAGGTTGTAGTGATCGACCTGATAGGTCTTGCCGTCATCGGCAGTTGTTGCAAATTTTGCAACAACTGATTCCCGGCTCAATTCGCCTTCCGCGAACACATTGCGGAGGTGACGGGACACCACGGATTTGTCCCGTCCGAACAGTTCACTCATCTGCAGAAGAGAAACCCAAACGGTTTCACGCTCCATTCGGACATCGATGGAACCGTCCTGGTATTGGTAAATGGCGATTTGAGTCATTGCTTGTTTCCTCCCTGTGTAGGCAGCCTGACGCCCACCACCGGGGCGTAGCCCTGATGCACCGTTTCCGGTATCGCCTTGGACAGGACGCCCTCGCCGTCCGCCCCTATGCCGCCCAGGCCCTGCCCGGTGAAAAGTGCGCCGCGATAGTGCACCGGGGAGAGCACCGCGCCGGTGTTGGCCAACAACACCGGCGACTTGAACGGATTGCGCAGATGCACGCCGATGTCACCGTGGCGGCCAAAGCGGGTGAACACCGTGTAGAAGCAGCGTTCGGCGTCCCACGCCAAGCCTTGCGGGGCGCACGGGGCCAGGGTCAGCCAGGCGTTGGCGTCGGCTTGCGTGGGAAATAAAGCGGTATCAAACGCATCGACCCGGAAGCGGCCCAGGCCGATGTTGGCGTCGCGCCCGAAGCCGAGTTCGCCGATGTCGCTCAGGGCGCGTTCCAAATCGGCGGCGGGTAGGCGGGATTCGTCCAGGACGATGTGGATGTCGAGGGCGGCGTCGATGAGTGCGAAGGTGTCGGTAGTGGCTTGCTTACCCCGCGCGCCATACCACTGCCGACCCATGCTGTAAGGCGCGAAGCCGTCTCCCGTGGTGCTGGTACGGCGGTCGATGGCGTTGTGGGGATGCGGCTGCGGCTGGGCTTTGTCACCGAGCAGATCGGCGGCAGTACGGCAGTATTTCAGCCAGTCCGCCACCGGCGCGGCAAAGTGTTCGACCGGCAGCCAGACACGCTTCTTCGCCGTCTTGCGGTCATCGCCCGGAAGCGGGTTGAACCCATGGCCGGGCAACGCGGGCCGGGGCAGATGGCCGGCAGGTAGCGCGTCGGAAATCACCACGAAGGGCCGGCCCACCGTGTAGCCGTCGAGCAGTTGGGTCAGCCGTGCCTCACCCAGCCGATTGCGCAGCGCCCAGCACAACTGGCCGAACAGGGTGTCGCCCTTGGGGGGCGTGCCGAAGGCGGAAAGCGGGGTGATGCGGGTCGTCAGTGATTGCATGGTTCGATCTCCATGGTGGGCATCCTCATAGGGCGGGCCATGCCAGCCAATCGGAAACGCATCATTTCATGGCGCTTTTGACGGCGGCCACGGGTCGCCCTATGGGGTGACATATCAGATTGCCTCAGCCAGATTGACCTTCGCCAGTTCACCCAGCACGTCGACGTCATCCAGGTTGAGGCTGGTGAACTTCACCTTGCCGTAACCACGCGAGCCGGAGCCGCCCAGGCCAGTCAGTTCCAGCAGCTTCAGCCCTTCGTAAACCGTACCCAGCAGGTCTTCGCCGTCGTGGATGCGCACGGTGAGTGCGAAGTCGAAGATGGCGCCCGCCGGGACACGCTCGGTGTTGCGCGGGTTTTCCGCCACACCCCGAATGCGGTCGATGGAGTTTTCCATCTTGGTTTCTGTGAGCAGCAGGTTGCGCCGGTTCATCTCCTGCACCCAAGCGCGGCTGAGCGAACAATCCCAGAACGCCAGTCGGGTGGGGCCGATTTCCTCCACCAGTTTCATGTCCTGGTTCGAGCCTTCCGGCGCGCCGCCGAACAGCTTGAGCAGATTCTTGGCCTGATCCCGCTCGGCGCTGGGCACGCGGCTGATGTCGCGAAAGCCCAGCGGCTTGCCCTCGGTCTGGCCGACCACACCCAGCTTCCATTCCAGCAGGCTGCGAATCTTGCCCTTGAGGCTGGAACCGGGGATGTACGGCTCTTGCGTGACCGGGTTCTTCAGCACCGGGTTGTCGGTGCCGCCGATGTGCATCTCGTTGTTGCCGGAACCGATATGCAGGCCGGTGACGAGTTCCAGGCTGCCGGTGAATTTGCGGATGGCGGTGAGTTTCATGTGGGGTCTCCCTGGTTCAGTCCTGGCGTTCCTGTTTGTAGAAGCCCATGAAGGCTTCCCAGAAATATTTGCAAGTGGTCAAGGTTTGCGGGTTGGTGACTTCGCTCAAAGTGTGCTGCATGAGATCGACAAAGGTGCGGTCGACAAGCTTGCGGCCATCGGCATAGGCCGCCTTGGCGTTGAGCATGCGGATGAAGGGCAGACACTCCGCGAACTTGGCCGCCTGAGCCTCCAGCGGCTGCTGGCTGACGCGCGTTTCCCAGAGCAGCAGTTCGTCATAGAAGCGGCGCAACTGGGTGGGTTTGTTGCGGTAGGCATCGGAGCGCGCCACTCCCTGCGCCGCTTCCTTGGCGATGCCGTTGAACAGTTCGGCATCCGGCGAAGCAAAGCGGATGCTGTTACGCCAGCCGATATCCGCCTGCTGGCGTGGCGCTTCCTCGCGCCGTTGCGGGTTGGATCTGCCTTGTTGATGGGGTTGGGCCATGTCAGTCTCCTCAGTCGCGTTGTTGATAGAGATGGGTGAACAGGGCGATCTTGTAGGCCGCCCGGTGCTTTTTGATGCCGCTGTCGGCGATTTCCAGCGCCAGTTCCTGTTGCAGTTGCCGGCGTTTGCGCTCGGCCTCCTCGCGGTTGCCCTCGTTTCTCACCTTGGCCTCCAGCATGCGTCGGGTGCGGTAGGCGAAGCGGGAATGCCAGAGCGCGTTTTCCGGTCGGGTCTGGTCGGCCGCCATGTCGGTGAGATTGAGCAGGCCGTAGAGGTAGCCGGTGGACAGCTTCAATTCGCTGCTGAGTCGGCCCAGCGATTCTTCGCGGGCCATGAGTTGCTCGAATTGCGGCCAGGGAATGGCAAAGCCGAAGCTGGTGACGGCGTTCTTGCCGCTCACCTTTTTCGCATCATCCAGTGATTCTTCCGCCAGTTGCCCCAGGTGGCGGATGGGCAGGCCCGGCTTGGTCATGGACAGACCCGCCGAGAAATGAATGTCCGGGTTGTGCGCCACATAGCGGGCGAATTCATCGCGCATCCGCCGGGCCAGTTTGATCGTGGAATGCCACGGCCCGATCAGGAAGAAATCGTCGCCGCCGGCAAACACGGTGTAGGTGTTGGGGAATTCGTCGCGGCACACCCAGGGCAGCCAGACGGTGAAGAAGGCGTTGATCTGGCGCGAGAGTGCCGCCATGCGGGCGAAGGTGGGGCGCTCCTGGCCCTGATGGAAGATCAGGCCGAGATTGTCGATGTCGCCCTTGAGGGTCATCAGGGCTTCGGCGCCGACCCAGTGGCCGTTTTCGTCCAGACGGCGGTCATCGCGCGCCAAATGGTTCAAGGTCTTGGGCGCTTGCGGGTGCGGCTCGAAGTCGTCGAGGTCTTCGAGCCCCTGGTAACGGTCGGATTCCCAGGCGTTGGTCTCACCGAATTTCGGCACGAAGGCATTGATGGCGCGCCGGGCATAGCCATTCCAGAGCGGCGCATCGGCGGACTCGGGCAGCGAAAAATCCCAGGCGCGTTGCAGATTGCCGGATTTGGCCTCGCCGCCAAACTTGCCGCTGGCCTCCTCCGCGCCGGTGAACAGGACGTGGAAGCCGAAGATGGGTAGCCGCAATTGGTTCAATGTCTGGCCATCCGACAGCGGTTCGATTCGATTGCGGGTGACGAGCAAGCGATCCTGGCTGGCCAGCCATTTCCCGGTCTGCACCTGATCCCAGGCCAGCTCGCTTAAGCCATCCAGTTCCGGGTGGGCAGGGGAACGCCCGTCGATCTTGCATTCGCCGTGGGTGAAACGGCCGAGGAATCCTCGGTAGTTCGCGGGCGGCGGCGTGGTGCCACAGAGGCCGAAGCGGGTCAGCTTGGCGGTTTCCAGTTGCTCGAACAGGCGCTTGATCAGGCCACGGAACGGGCTTTCGCCCTTGCCGTGGCGGAAATCGTCGGCGCGGGCAGGCAGCCAGGTGAGATCGATCCCGGACTGGCCCCAGGTGTGCGCGAGGAACCAGGCATCCAGTTCGGTTTGAACCGCGCGCAGTTGCTCCACGGTCTCCGTCGTATTCGGCGCGACGATCAAGAACTTGCCGGCGGCGTTCACCACCTGGCTGCTGGGCGGCAGATCGAGCGCTTCCAGCACCTTCAACGCCGCCAGTTCGGAGAGCAGCGAGACATGGAACGAACGCCCGCGCAGCAGCCGCGCCACCTGGCGCTGCGACTCGCCGCCGGCAAAGATGAAGTCCTGAATACCGGTGAAATCGCCTTGAATCAGCAGGAATTTTTCGCTCTCCCAGGCCAGCCGAGAAGCCTCGAAACCGGTGCGGTCGCGGTCCCATTGGGCGCGTAGTTGTTCCTTGATGTCCGCCGGCTCATGGCCCTGGTCGGCATGAAAGCGCCATAGCGCCACCGCCAGCGCCGCCGTGGTCCGGGAATGGTCGTAGAGCGCCACATCGGGCCGCACCTTGCCGGCAATGCCCGCCGTGGCAGAGGGGATTGCGTGGGTGAACGCCAGCCAGAGGCTGTCGAAATGGTCGAGCCAGAGTGGCAGATTGGTGCGGTGGCTGGCGGGAATGGCTTTCAGGCCGGCGAGAAATTGGTTCCACAACTCCAGGTAGTCCGCCCGGGCTTTGGCCTTGTTGCCGGTTTCGCAGTCCTTCGCGGAAACAGGAAAGATTGCTTCGGGGGAAAGCGGTTTGAGCGGATAACGCCAGCCGGGCTGCGTGGCTGGCGCGGCCGGCCCTATTTCAGATGGGGCCAGGCAGATGCTCTCAAACAGCGTCCATTGCCGGGTGGTGTAGTGGTTGAGCTTTTTCTCTTCCTCGTCCGGCGCTTGGTTGTAGGCCTCGAACTCCTCGCGCTCGAAGCCGGAGGCCAGGCGGTCGGCGCTGGCGATGATCCATTGCAGGAAGGTATCGGGCCGGTGGTGCCGGGCCGCCGCGTTGATGATGGAATCGTCCGCGTTCTTCTCCCGCCAGGGTGCGAAGGGTGCCATGTCCTCGCCCACCAGTTCCGGTAGCTGGGTTTCCAGCAAATCCATGGCGATGGCGGTGTAGGCGGCGTGGATATGGGTGCGGCGCCCTTTCCATTCCGGGCACGCCAGCAACTCGTTGACGACCTGGCGGGTATTGCCGTCGGCATCCTTGTCTCGTGCCTCCGGAATGCGCGCCCGCTCGGAGAACTTGCCGAGATCGTGCAACAGCGCGGCCAGGGCAACGCGGCTGGTGGCCAGTAGTCGGGGTGAACTCATTCTGAAATCTCCTGCCTGATGTCGTCATTGTGATTTTCGCCGCCAGAATAGTCCGATCCGGCAGGCTTGCTGAGCGAGGCGAAGCGGATTGCCGTCGGCGGCAATCTCAAGGCGTAGCGCATCGGCCGCCGGCCTTCGCCGTGGATGAGGTAGGCGTCGGCACGCGCGCCTAGTGCCTTGGTCAGCGCTTGTTTGAGT
>Ga0210052_1001160_pt1 | contig 15647 bp, 25 predicted proteins | sample CryGeymeta201508_FD_183976 | JGI IMG/M metagenome (GOLD analysis project Ga0210052, IMG submission 183976) | Groundwater microbial communities from Crystal Geyser aquifers in Utah, USA - Crystal Geyser metaG 2015-08 (SPAdes) (version 2) | ecosystem: Environmental > Aquatic > Deep subsurface >...
CACCAACTCCAGACCCATTATGGCGAAGTCTGATTACCGTATGTTATTTGAATCGCGTAGGTCGAACATAGAAAGCGACCAGTAATGGCCAACGCTTTATCTTTCCTTGCTGACCCTGAATACTACAAATCAGCCGCTAATGTGGCGACTGGTTACGGAAACCAGCTTGCTGATTTATTGAAGGAAGGAAAGAACCGCATTACATCCGGTCGGGCTATATTGACTGGTGAACCCATCGCCGAATCACTCCGTAATCAATACTTCAGTAACGACCAAAACGCACTGGCTTCATTGGCGATGGATTGGGCTAATCCTGTTCCTGTGTCTGGATTGGTTGGTGGGATTATAAGCAAAGGCGGTAAGGCCGTAGATGCTTTGAAATATAGCGATGATGTTGCGCGGAGTGTGCCAATATTCAAGAAGTACAACCCACCGAAAGCGCTTGGTGGAAAATTCCCTGAACTCAAAGGGGTAGAAAGAAGGCCAAACCCTGCGGTTGTGGCTGTATCAAACGACCTTACAATTAAGACTTTACCTGATGGAAAATTCCAGGCTGACTATAGCCCATTATATGGTGGAGGGAAGCCGTTTAGCGCGCTCGGCGACAATCCACAAGAGCTTATGGATATGGCTATCGCAAGAGTAAACCGAAGCGAAAAGGCTATGTTGCAACAGCAAAAATACTCGTCTATACCGAATACATGGAAGGGTGACGCAAAGAAAGTGGCTAAAAATATCATTGACGAATACGGAGATGTATCTTTCGCCAGCTCAACGCAAAGTAAATCAAAATACATTACGCTACCGTCGGGAGAGAAAATACGCATATCAGATCACGCGCTACCTTCTTCGTATGAAGGCGCGGATTATGATTTTAGATACGGTGATGATGTTAATACCTTAATAAACCTAATTAAAAGTGGTGGAAAATGAGAATCCCACTTCAAACAGATTTAATCAGTAGAGACGGCATTGTAAGCAAGGATGCCCGTCTGCTGAACTGTTTTGTTGAGGTGAGCGGAGATCAGTCCGCAGTATCAAAAAGACCCGCAGTGAACTCCAATCTAGTTGACGTAACCGGAGTAGGACAGGGTGGGATCGAGAGCAATAGCAAGGTGTATGCGATATTCGGCGACGTGCTGAAATCATACGACGCTTCATTCAATTTAGTGGGCAACATCGCATTATGAGCCGGATACCTTTAGCCACCGACCTAAAAACCCGCACCGGAGCGCCGGATAAAGATGCGCGCCTAAAGAACTGCTATGTAGAGGTTAGGGGCGACCAGAGCGCGGTAAGGCGCAGAGCATCATGTCAAAGCGATGGTGATGTAATAGTTGCAGGTACTGCGCAAGGGGGTATTGGGTTAACGATTAACGGAACTGATTTAGTCGTTACTGTAAACGGTGACTATATTGTAATGGGTAGTGGGTCTATCGGTGGTGGAGGTGGAGGGTATATTGGAACGCAGCCGGTAAATTTGGCTGATCCTGATGTATCTGACATAGACTGGATGCTGTTGATACCTTATTGCGATGAGGCTGACATTCTGGCTTCGTATCCTACAGATGATAAAGGAACAAGTGTCTTTGCTGGCCCTGCCGAAACTGCTTACACAGTTCCACAAACAACTGCTACACGAACAATACACGGTGAGACACCATGCGGTCAGCTTTTAATTAAAACGGTTACAAAGACGTATTCTGCACGTAGTGAAGCTAACCAATGGAAGACTGTTAGCTCGGGGGTACTGTCATATTCATATTCTGGTTATACTGACACGCCGTTAAGTGGCACTATTGGTTATCCATCGATTGGATATGGAAATACAGTTCAATCATCCATAATCGAATCTTACAAGTTAGTACACGCCGCTGCACCTTCATCATTTGGACACAATGTGCCATACCAAGAGTATGTTGCAACTAAAACAGCTTACGGCGATCCAAATAGTAATGTTATCTATTATTCTGGGACACCAGGAGGTACAGTACAAGTATATCAATTTATGGATAATTCGGATTCACAACTAACGCTCTACTACCTAGATGTACATGAAGTATGGACTTATTCGGTGATATAAAATGACCGTCACAGTAGCCAATCTCCCCTATAGCTTCTGCCCTTCCTCAAGCGCGCAGAGCAATGTAGGCTTTATGTTCAAAAATGCCTACGATGCGTGGTATTACTCGAACTCAACGGCCACAGCTACACAGATCACGGACATCGACTATCCTGGGTATCATGAGTACTCGGTCACGTTGACAAGCTCGGGAACGACGGCGACTGCTGTCGTAGCAGCAGGACATGGTTTATCAGTTGGCGATTCTGTAACCATTGCCGGGGCTACGCAAACCGAATACAACGGAACTTACACCGTCGCAACGGTGGCGGATTCGACTCATTTCACCTATACCTTCGCCGGAAGCGCAACTACTCCGGCAACCGGAACGATTACGGCTACAGGTGGAGCGGTGACTGTTCCGGGGATTGTGTTCATCGACGGATATTTCGTTGTGATGGATACCAATGGGATTCTTTACACCTCCGGCCTGAACGACGCTACCGCATGGAATGCGCTGGACTTCGCTGCTGCACAGGAAGAACCGGGGTCTGGTAGGGCTATAGGAAAAACGCCCGGATACGTCATCGCATTTAAGGAATGGAGCCTTGAGCCTTACTACGACGCAGCTAATGCGGTAGGGCTTCCGCTTTCTCCGGTGCAGAACGGCATGAAGCCAGTAGGATGCGCTTCTGGCGATTCTTTGGCTTCTATGGATGGCGACCTATTCTGGGTGTCTCAAACACAGCAGAAGGGGCGTTGTGTTCATCTGGCGAGGGGGTTGGAGATTGCACAAGTCTCCACCCCGGATATTGAGCGAATCCTCAACCTTTCCACTTTGGCGACGGTTTATGGTTTTGGTGTAAAAATTGCCGGACATGCTTTCTATGTCCTAACGTTGGTTGACCAAAACATTACTTTGGTCTATGACGCTATAACTAAATTATGGGCGCAGTGGTCTAGCTTAACTCTAGGCACTCCGGTAAGTGTTACCACAATCACGTTGAGCGGCACTACAGCGACCGTTACAGCGACCGCGCACGGTTTGGTTGACGGCGACCCTGTTTTGATTGCCGGAGCCGACCAGGCGGTTTATAACGGGATTAAAGTGTCAAAGTACATTGATGCCAATTCATACTCATTCGAGACAACGGCTGGAACTACGACTCCAGCGACCGGAACGATAACCTCGACTCCGTACACTGAGACATATTTCAAGTACACCAAATACATTCATGCGCTCGGCAAAGACCTGCTACAACACGAATCCGATGGGACGCTTGCTGAATTGGTAGAGACGGCTTATCAGGATGTCGGGAAGCCCGTTAACGTGGTGATTCGCACTGGAAAGATCGACGGCGGCACGACAGATATAAAACGGTTCGCATCATTTGAACTGATTGGCAACAAAGCGAACGGGACGGCCTATGTCAGGCATTCTGATGATGACTACGTTACAAACTCCACCTATCGCACGGTTGACTTAAGCGCAGACAGGTCGATCATTCGCAGATTAGGTGCGGCAAGGCGCAGGAGTTTTGAGATTAAATATCTTGACAATACCGCATTGCTTGTGGGCGCGGCAGATATAGAAGTTGTATAATTGGGACAAATAAAGCCGGAAGGTTTTGAAGGAGAATAATATGGGATTATTTAAGAAAGTAAAAAAGGCGGTTAATTGGGCAAGTGACAACATTGGAAAGAATTTAACCGGAAGCCAACTTCTCAAAGTCGGTGGAAATCTTGCTGGGTCTTATCTTTCAAGCAAAAAAGCCAAAGATGCGGCAAACACGCAATCTAAATATGGACAGTTATCTCTTGATGAAGCGCGCAGGCAATTTGACATCGGACAAGCTAATCAGCAACCGTATCTGCAAGCTGGCGGTAAATCTGTAAACGCGCTAACTGACCTTTTGGGTCTTGGACAAGGCGGGTATGCTGCCGCGCAATCGCAGCTTGAGAACTCGCCCGGATACCAATGGTGGTTTAATCAAGGAAACCAAGCAATCAATCGCAGCGCTGCTGCTGGAGGGATGTTGAATAGCGGCAACGTACTCTCTGAATTGGCTAAATATGGGCAAGGTATGGCTTCGCAAGAATACGGGAACAGAGTCAACCAATTGGCTGGACTGACACGAACGGGTCAAGCATCCGCTTCCGGTATGGCTCAACAAGGCAATAACTATGCACAGAACTACGGAAACACTATCACTGGGATCGGCAATGCCAAAGCGTTAGGTGATATTACCTCCGGTAACGCGTGGCAAAGCGGTATTCTTGGGGCTACTAATGCACTTGCTTCGTCTTTTTATTGAGGTGAAATATGCCTATTGACTTGAGTATATACGACCGGATTAACACCCAATTTGGGCAGCAATTAGGGCAGGCATTAGACCCGGCATATCATGCTGAAAAGCGCAATGCGCTTGCTGATTTAATGAACCAGCGCAAGCTCCGAGATATTCAGGTGCAGACACAACAAGCCGGGCTGGATCGGCTTCCTGTTATGCAACAACGCGCCGACTCGCAGTATCAATTTTCCCATCAAGAGCTACTTCGTAAGCAAGCTGAAGAGCAGAGGAAGCAAGAGATTCTTCCACAACTAACACCTAAACAGCAGCAGATTTATGCGATGGGCGGCGGAGCGAAACTGGCGGAAAGTATGATGCCGAAAAAAGAATCGGCCAGTAATCTGCGTAGGTTGATGGAAGAGCGTAGCCAATTTCAGCAAGGCTCACCGGAGTGGACGGCATACACAAATGCAATCCGCAAGGAATCCGAAACAGCAAAGCAGATTGTGCCTCAGATTAACGTCGGAAATCAGCGCGGTCAGAAACTTAAACCCGGTGAGCGGTTTATTGAAGGGAGTGATTCTGTTGAAGCAATCCCTGGCTCTGATTTATATAAAACCCAAAGCGGGAAACACGCAAAAGATTATCAGGTCGCGCTGTCCGCAAAAACGAATTTTGACGAAGCGAGCAAAAAGATTGATTACATATTGGATGAAAAAAATAAAGGGGCATTCAACAGTCACTTCGGCGGATACAACGCCTACCTGACAAAGCACATACCAGGTGCGACTCAAGAGGTGGGGGCGAAGATCGAGTCGCTTAAATCTGACCTGAAAATGGCTGGATTGGGTCTTATTCGGCAAGGCGGGTCAATCGGTATGATGACAGAGCGCGAATGGCCGATTGTGCAGGACATGATTGACAGGATTGATCCGCGTATGGGCGAAAAGGCAGCACGGGACGCATTTGAAAATATCCGCACTTATATGGGCAGGATAAAAGATAATGCCGATGAAATTTACCGAACAGAATGGGGTGGATCGCAGTTTGCAAAACCTGATAATACTGTCAGGGGTGCCAGGTATGATGCCGACAAAGAATCTCGCTACCAAGCATGGAAAGCCCAACAAGGGAGATAATCATGCCATTAAACGAACAAGAAGAATTCGAATTCAGGTTGCGGGCAGAACGTGAGGCGCAAGCTCCACAAATGCAGCAACCAGAATCCAAGGTGCGGATGCAAGGACAGGACGCGCTCAAACAAACTCTGGATGATGCCGGATGGATGGAAAGAAATCTGGCTGGTATGGGGTCGGCTGTAGCTAAAACATACTATGGCGGCAAACAACTATTGAAAGGCGGCACACTATCGCCAGAAGATCAACAGGCAGTAAAAGACTTGAATACCATCGAAAGTGAAGCGCCGACAGGAGCGATAGCCGGGAACATTGCAACGATGGTCTTGCCCGGTGCTGGAATGTCAAAGATTCCGGCGCTTGCTGGAGTAGGCCGCACAATCCTAAACCCGAACACGCTAGGTAAAGCCGCTGCTGTAGGGGCTGGCTATCTAGGATTGCAGCCCACCGAAGAGCAGGGGATGGCAGGCATTCAACAACGTGGAGTAGAGGCTCTTAAAGGTGCTGCTGGTGGCGTATTGGGGTATGGGGTGGCAAAGGGAGCTGGCAGGGTGTTGAACCCGTCTATTTCACCAGAAGTAACCATGATGCAGAAGGCTGGCATCACACCAACTCCAGGTCAGATTATTGGCGGCCCTGCGAAGAAGGCAGAAGAAGCCGCACGTAGCATTCCAATTCTCGGCGATATGATTACCCGCGCACAACGCAAGGGTATCGAGCAGTTCAACCGCGCCGCCATCAATCGTGCGTTGAATCCTGTGGGTAAGTCAATTGCGCCTAATGCGCCTGTTGGCTATGGGGCTGTGGATGATGCTTACAAGGCCATTTCTCAATCCTACGATGATTTGCTCCCTAAACTGAAAATCAGCGCAGATGCACCATTTATGGCTGAATTAAATAGCTTGAAAACAATGGCGCAGAACATGAACCCGGCACAGGCGCAACAATTTAACGCCATCGTAAAAAATGAGATCGAGGGGAAATTTACCTCCAGCGGGCTTATGTCTGGTGAAACAATGAAGCATGTGGAAAGCAAGTTGGGGCAACTGGCGCGCAATTATTCGCGTGATGCCGACTATGACAAGCAGTTACTTGGTGATGCCTTGCAAGAGGCGCAATCTGTAGTTAGGAAGATGGTTGAACGTAACAACCCAAAATATACAGGGAAGCTTGCAAAAGTGAATGAAGCTTATGCCGCCCTGCTTCGTGTAGAGAATGCCGCTTCAAGGCAGGGCGCGAAAGAAGGCGTATTTACCCCATCGCAACTTGAGGCTGCATCTCGCGCACTTGATAGCTCATTACGTAAAAGAGCCAGTTCACACGGAAAAGCCTTAATGCAAGACTTGGCGACAGCTGGGGATACTGTGTTGTCGCAAAAACTTCCAAATTCAGGAACAGCAGACCGCTTATTTTATGGCGCTGGTGGACTTGCTTCTGGATTTATAAACCCGGCAATTCCGGCAGGGCTTGTTGGTGGTGGCGCTCTATACACTCAACCAGCACAGAACGCGCTGGCAGCATTACTTACAAAACGCCCTGAGTTATTGCAGCAAGCTGGTGGAAGGTTATCTAATCTAGCTCCATATTCAGCGCTTACAGGGATTGGTGCTGCACAATGAGTGCGGCAGCATGGGCTGTAATTATTAAGCCGCTTGTCATATTGGCATTTATTAAACTGAAAGAGAAACTGCAAAAATGCTCCCACTAGCTCAACCGCCACAAGGAAAAGACCCAGAACTCACCCGCTGGCTTTTCCTGTTATGGAAACGGATAAATTCTGCCGCAGGGATGGCGTGGGGACTGATCGATAAAACAAGCTCTAATCTCACTGATATTGAGACCAGGAACCATAACGACCTGCAAACTATACAAGGTGGCACTGCCAACGAGTATTATCATCTTACGGGCGCACAGAACACAGACCTAACCGACGGCGGGGACTCCGCCCTGCATTACCACGCTACAGACCGAGACAGGGCTAACCATAACGGGACTCAACTACTTTCGACTATTAGTGATGCTGGCAATTCTGCGGGCTTAAATGTAGGTACAACTGCCGGAACTGTAGCAGCAGGAGATCACAACCATGCAGGAGTTTATGAGCCTTCAGATGCCACCATCCTGAAAGATGCTGACATAGGCGTAATAATTCAGGCTTATGATGTTGATACACCCACCGTATCGGCATCACAGCTCGAAATGGAAACAGGAACAGAGGTTGCATTAAGGAGCATGTCTCCACTACGAGTAGCGCAAGCTATCGCGTCTTTGGGCGGCGGGGGGAGTAGTGTTGTAAGTAATGTAATATCCTCCCCAACAACCATTGCAGCAGATACATCATACATAGTGGCAAGCTATCTAAAAGTTGATAGCGACCTTACGATTAACGGAAATCTAATGGTGATAGGATAATGGGACAGCATCTACTACCAGAAGGCGCAGCACCTTCTACCCCCTCTACGGGTTATGTATCAATGTATGCTAAAGCTGATGGGTTGCTCTACTCAAAGGATGATGCAGGAGTGGAAACACAACTGGCTTTAGCACTGGGCGTAACCGCAGGCAAAGCCCAGCAAGTTGACCAAGCTGTCTCTGCCACAGTCCGTGCCGCGACTACCGACTTCACCGGAGAATCCCTCGAAGGCACACTCTCCAACTCTGGAGTAACCATTACCGCATTCCACGGTGTCGCAGGGGTAACCTACAAGCGCAAGTGCCTCGGCGCTGGACGTATTACCGCAAGGATAGGGCTGACTATCCCGCAAGGTAGAGCTAGTATCAACACAGCGGCAGGTGACACCTTTGAGGTGTACATGCTCACCTCTACCACTTGCGAGGTGAGGAACTATCAAAGAGCGGTTGACCCGAGGCTGGCAGAGAAGGCGCTGGCAGGCAGTTTCTACGGGGCAACAGTGCAAAATGTATTGGCGAGCCGAGCGATTGGTGTAACGTACACTAATACGTCATGGCGCCCCATAATTGTTATTATCAACGCCTCGGGAGTAATAAACGGGGCACATGATTTGGCTGTGAAGGTAAACGGCGATATTATAATACAAGAAAGATTTTCTAATGGCGGTGAGTGGAGGACGGTCGTTTTCTTTGTTCCAGTTGGCGCGACCTACGTATCTTACGGAGTCGGAGCAAACCCCACTATGAGCAAATGGCACGAAGTGCGCCTATAAAGTCTTGATATTTCAGAAGGAATTAAGATGAAACACTACATAAACAAACAAACAAACGAAATCTACGCCTACGCCGCCGACGGCTCGCAGGACGCTTATATCAAGCCGGAACTCATCCCTATTTCAGATGCTGAACTGGCGGCCTTGCGCGCGCCAACAGCGGAGCAGGTGAAAGAAGCCGCCATTGAAGTTATCAAAGGGCGCATAGCCACTCTGGAGCAATCACAGTCCAGAGCGGTGCGGGAAGTCTTACTGGGGGGCACGACCGATAGGCTGGCAGCATTAGAGGCGCAGATTACTACACTTCGTGCGGAACTGGTGAAGGCGCTGGCATGACCTACCCCCTCAAAGCCCTAGCCTCTGTCGTGGTTACGCTGGCCGCCTATCTGTTCAACTGGCTGTTTGCGTTGTTCGTCCAGTCAGACGGTAATCTCCCTCGCGGGCTAAAGTGGTTTCAGCCCTCTGATAACCTTGCTATCGGTGACGCGCTGTGGAAATCGGAGCATCCAGACTACAGCGACTATATGCTCGCCTTAAGCTACATGAACCGCAACCCTGCACAGGGCTTTGACCAGCTCCTGCAAGCCGATGTGTCCGAGACCACGCCTGTAAAGGTGCGAGGCAATCTCTATATCAGAGTCGGCCCAAAAGGGATTGGTGGCTGGTATCTCATCACCTCTAAAGACTACTTCCATCTAACTTATGTCCTGCCTATGACGTGGTTCGGCGAGTTCTGCATCACAGGGGGCTTCGGCTGGCGACTGGTATCTATTGCCAAAGGATACCATCACGACACCCTCGGGCAGCTAGTATTCACCCCGTTCAGATTTCACCAATTTTACAAGTAAGGAACCATCATGGAATTCCAACTAGGCCTGATAGAACTAATCGCCTTCGCAGGGGCAAATATCGGGGGCGGGTGGGCGCTGTTGAAGATTTCATTCGCGCAATTCGAGCAGAGGCTCAATGATCGTTTCGAACTTTTGGACAATGCTATGGCCGATGTTAAGCGTATCGAGCTTGAGGTAGTCCGAGCCGACACCCGTAACGCCCAAACGTATGTCACCCAAACAAACCACGATAAGGTGCTGGAACGAATCTTTAATGTACTGTTGAGCATGGAGCAAAAACTGGATGGCAAAGCCAACGCCGCCGACTGCGAGGTGAAACTTCTGCGGCACATGGAGCGGGAATGAGTAGCCGATCGCTCAACGACCTCGACAAGTTCACCCACGACGCGGCTATCGCGCACAGCCAACTGTGCGAAGCGGAAGGGGTTTCTTTGTTGATTTATTGCACGAAGCGAAGCAATCAAGAGCAGGACGCGCTCTATGCTATCGGGCGAACGCTGCCCGGAAAGATTGTAACCAATGCCCGCGCCGGACAATCCGCACACAATCCAAACGACGAAGGATACGCCTCTGCATACGATTGCTGCCCTATGATAGGGGGTAAGCCTATGTGGGACTCAAAGCACCCGCTGTGGGCGATTGTGGGGCGTTGTGGCGAGGAAGCTGGATTGGTGTGGTCTGGGCGGTGGCGCGGCAAGCTACGCGAGACAGCCCATTTTCAAAATCCGTCTTGGAAAAAGCCGTGATGGAAACTATCAGCATCGCCTCGTTCGCCTCGTTCCTTGCCCTGTCGGTGGCGGGTGCGTATTGGCATTATCGCAAAGTCTGCCGGACGGGTAGGCATTATGGATCGCTGTGGGACTACCTTTTCGCCGATTATCCGGGGCGCTCCGGCACAGTGGGAATTATGCTGGTCGGTTCCGCTTGGCTCACGGCAACCTCTGGGACGGCAGACTTTATAAACCCTTTGCTGGTGTGGGAGCTGGTGCGCCATGGCGAACTGCATGTGCCGTCCATCGCTGTGGCTTATCTGGCGGTTCAGAGCGGGTATGCCTTCGACAGCTCAATCAACAAAGGATCAATAGAGTGAAACTATTTACTCATCTTAACCTCGCCGATATGGGTTCCTTTCGTGCTGGTCTCTTCGGTGATCCTGTTTGCCGCATGGCTGGCGTTTTGTTTTCTTGATGAGGTGACGTATAAATGACAATTATTGCATGGGACGGAATAACACTAGCCGCAGACAAGAGGGCCGTTAGTAATAACCTCTCGCGTACGCTAACAAAGATATTTCGCCTCAAGAACGGTGATTTATTTGGGGCATGTGGGGATATGTCGTATTGCCTCCAGATGCGGGAATGGGCGCAGAACGGAATGAACCCGGAAGACTTTCCAAAAGAACAACGCGACAAAGACGACTGGCAGGTGTGCGTAGTAATCATCGAAGGCGTGCTTCATTTATTCGAACGAACACCTTATGCGATTGTATTCGAGGACGCGTTCTATGCGTGTGGAAGCGGAAGGGATTACGCCGTAGCAGCAATGCACCTCGGAAAGACCGCCAAAGAAGCCGTAGAAGTTGCTTGCGTTTTTGATACTACGTGTGGCAATGGGGTAGATGAATTAAGGCAAAACCAATGACAACCCTTTACGGATACATCGCCGCCATTGTCCTTATCGTGTTTCTCGGCGCTGGCTGGGCGCATGAGCATGATAAGCGTATTGTGTTTGAGGCGCAGGTTGAGCAGGCAGGGAAAGACGCTGCCAAACACACGGCGGAAACAGACGCTAAACATCGGGAGGAAATGCAAAATGCAGAGCAAAACACAATCATCGCCACGAACTCTATTGCTGACTGGTATCGCGCTCATCCTGCTGTCAGGGTGCGCTACGCAAACGCCGATTGCAGCGCCGTGCCCTCAACCGATAACAATCCCGGCATCCCTGATGATTCCACCGCCTCCGGATATGTTAGCCCATACAGCCCCGAATCCACAGAGCAAGTAGCATCAAGGCTCGACCAGCTTCAGAAGCTGCTACGGGCGGACGGGGTTAGGGTTGAGTGATGTGGGTACGCTGCCCGAAGTGCGGTGTGTGGCAAAAGACAGCGCGACGTTGTAATTGGTGCGGCGATTGGCTGATGAAGCGGCTAGAGTGAATTGCCCCACATGGCTTGATTGATGCGCTCATCCGCTATGGCAAAGTATTTGTCGTCGCGCTCTATCCCTATAAAATAACGTTTAGTATTCATGCACGCCACTCCGGTAGAACCACTCCCCATCGTATTATCCAGCACAAGCTCTCCCTCGTTGGTGTAGGTTTTGATAAGGTACTCCATCAGTGCTACGGGCTTTTGGGTGGGGTGGACGGTCGAGCCTTCGGAGGGTAGCCGGAGCACTTGGCGTGGATGGTTGGTGAACTCTTGCACATAACCCTCGGTATTGCGCGCCCCGTAGTTGTCGCTGCACCCGCCTTGTTTTGTGATCGTGCCTTTTGCCACCAAACCCTGTGGGTAGTACGCAACCTTGCCGTCACCAAACACGCAAACATCTTCGTAATTGCGTAACGGCTGGTGCTTTGCATTGAGTACCCCCGTCACCTTTGATTTTTCCCACACCCAGCAATACTTGAACATCCCCACATTACTCATCACCAGCGCCGAAGTAAACGGTTGCGATGCAGTCAACACAATATAGCCCCACGCGGCTTAATGATGCGCTTGTACTGTTCCCACAGCTTATCAAACGGTATGACGACATCCCACTTGCACGCAGTCGTTCCATACGGTAAATCGCACAAAATCATATCGACGCTCCGGTCGGAAAACTCCGCCATAACCTCAAGCGTATCCCCGTGATGTAACGCAGCTTCTTGTCTCATTTACCCACCCACAACACAGGGCGCAATCCGGTTGACTCTTTAACTAACCCTGCCTCAAGTAGTACCACGAGATAGTTATAGATAGTGTTATATGGCATCCCCAGCTTGTCGGCTAGATCCTGCGCTGTTATGGTAGTCTTGAGGTGCGGCATTAGCTTGATGGCATTCTCTGCCCGTCCACGACTCACACGCTGCGCCTTTGGCGGTTTGCGCTTATAGAGTGGCGTTACTTTCTGTTGGAGCATTTCAGCGAGTGTCATTTCACTTCCCCTTGTTTATTAGATGTCGGACGTAAAGGGAAACAAAGCACCCTCAAGTCTATCAATTTGCGTATTGAGGGCTTCTATCGTTTTAGTTGCCAATTCTAGCCGCTGTTTCAGTTCAGCGACTTCTTCTTGCAGCTTCGCCTGCAACTCGTCGCGGCCTTCTTGCTTGGCTGCTTCGTAGAAGGCTTGGAGTTCGTTTACATCAAGCATAAATACACCGCCTAGAATTACTGCCCCACACTCCTCCGCCAGTTCTATTGCGTTCATTTCAGTTCTCCTTGTTTACGAATTGCTTCCGCAACATCACGAGCCATCCACATCTCGCTAGGCTCTGCATCGAAAATGCTGGCACTTTGTTCGCGCTGATGCGCCGCAATAGCGTTGGCAAAAGCCAGAAGTTCTTCCGGTGTAAAATGAATCATGTCATGGTCAGTATCGACCAAGTAAGTTATGCCGACTACAGCCCCATTTTGTACAATCAACCTCTCTACCACGTCCTTCATTGCCGTTTTCATTCTCATTTGAACGTCACCTCCCTTGAGGTTGACACAACATTAGATGTTTCCCCACCCACAACCTTCGCGTATTCAAGGATCATGTGATGCAGCGAGTTGGCTGCGGACATTGGTTTGCCTGCGTCGTCAAGCAATGCCCCCTCAAAACTGCGCCGTCCGCAGTTGTTTAGAATCATACCTATCAAATTGATTTTCACTTCACTTCTCCTTTTAATTTCCGCCAGCACGTCCATCGCTTGCCGTACCCGTGATCCAAACCCCACTTGAGTAGGTGTATCTGCTGCCGCTCATCGAACCATCGGGGGCGTTTGAACGGCCACCTACCTTGCTTCTTCGCCATTGCGGCAAACTCGTAGAATGTCTCCTCCCTGAACTGTGCAATACCGCGCGAAATGCCGTCATCGCCAAATCTCACCCTACCGTCTAGCTCATAATGCCGATTGCTCGACTCGCACATCAGGATTGCGTCCACCAAGCGTTGATCGGCGGCAGCAGAATGAGCGGAGTAAAGCATCAATAAAATGGCAAGGTGTTTCATCGCGGCTCCTTTGGTTTGGGTGTCTAATGCTATTTATCGGCAGGATTCGTGGCGTTTTCCACGTTCTGCAACACCCCTTTTAGGGTTGCGGCAGTGTACGGCTCGTCCTTGTCAGTCAATACCCCACCCATCGTCACCACATCTGCCGCAATAGCAATCGGGGTTTCGATAACCACACCAACAACCGCTTTTGTTAAGTCTGCGAAAATTCCAAACATTTTAATTCCTTTCTTTAGTGTTACCCTTAAACCTATCAGGATAAATACACCTATTCCCCCCCGTGAAATACCGCCCAAGCTCCTCCGGTGTCTCGGAGGCGGCGCATGAACGGTATCCCATGCTCGCCATAGCTTTATCGCCTTTGGTGTTGCCAACTACAGCGTGGATGCAGTTGCGGCAGATTATTGCTGGCATCAGAACGGCGCGTCGTCGAAATCATCGAATGCGGCTTTTGCTGCGGGCGCTGGGCGATCTGTTGGCGCTGGGTGTGCCGCAGGTTCTTTGTTCTCGCCCTGATCGCCGTCGCGCTTGCTGCCAAGCATCTGCATATTTTCAGCGATGATCTTCGTGCTGTACTTGGTGATGCCTTCCTTGTCTTGGTACTTCTCGGTCTTGATCTTGCCGCTGATAAACACCTGAGAGCCTTTCTTGAGGTACTGCGCGCAAATCTCGCCCAGCTTGCGCCATGCGACGATGTTCACCCATTCGGTCGCCTCCTGCTTCTCTCCGTCCTTGTTTTTCCACTGGCTTCCGACTGCGATGCTAAAACTGGTAACGCAGTCGCCAGACGGCGTATAGCGCGATTCTGGATCAGATCCGAGGCGTCCGATAAATTGGCATTGGTTCAGGTCGTTGCTCATGCTGTTGCCCCTTTTTCATTGTTCACTGACATCATTCATCCCCTTCATCAAAAATACTACGTTTCTCGATACCGCGCAACACGGCTTCTTGTTTGTCTGTCAGGCGTGGCCACTTGGCGATGTTCGGCAAAAAGTCGAACTTCTCGAAAGATGATAGGTCGCTGCCGACGGCTTCATCCATGATGGCTTGGACTCGCTGGGCTGGGGTGGTGTTACTCATTCAATCCCCCATCCCAATCGTCTCGCCGAGAATGCCGCAGCAGTCAGGACACTCGCTACCTTGCGGCATTGTGCAGGCATGGCCGCTGTTTACTTTTCCGCATTGCGATATAGCGACTCGGTAGCACACTCCACCCTCATTTTCTTTTTCGCAGTTGAAGCATGTCCCGTCGCACGGCACGCATGGCCGTTTCGCATGCGAACATGAACGCATGATAGGTGCGCCCGATCACCCGATTCCAGTCACCGCCAATGGCGTGCAGCAGCATATCGCGCTCACGGTCCGTTATCAGCCTGTCGCGCGGCGCTGGAGCGGCTGGGCGCTTCACCCCTTCCATTGGGTGATGATCCAGCCATTTCCATTCCTTGAGCGCCACGGTGCACGCGCCGGACATCAACACCCATTCCCTGCGCACGGTGGCCGGGCTGACTGACTTGAGGCGCCTGTCTCGCCATGCCGCGAAGTGGGGAGTCCCGAGGTCAGCCAGTTTGACGGAAGCTATCTTCAATTCCCTTGAATGCGCTGATGCTGAACTTGCTGAGTTCGTCGCTTGTTGGTGTTGGTATTGCTTGCATGATGTTCCTAGTTAATTTGCTAGGTCACGGCTTACGCCGCGACCTGTGACCAGCGATCAGAGACTCTTGGTGCAGCGGAAGCCGACGCCGCCGCTGCGACCCCCGGGGCCGCCGCCGCCGAGACGGAACACACCGGCATACGAGCGGGAGCCCCAGCAGCCGCCCCGCCGGAGCGCACCGCCAGACCAATTACGCTCTCCGTCAGGACGCCAGCCCATGCCTTTTCCCTGCGATGGGTAGGGGGCGGTGGTCAGGCTTGGCGAGTCCG
>Ga0210052_1001161_pt1 | contig 15631 bp, 9 predicted proteins | sample CryGeymeta201508_FD_183976 | JGI IMG/M metagenome (GOLD analysis project Ga0210052, IMG submission 183976) | Groundwater microbial communities from Crystal Geyser aquifers in Utah, USA - Crystal Geyser metaG 2015-08 (SPAdes) (version 2) | ecosystem: Environmental > Aquatic > Deep subsurface >...
GGTATCTGATATCAATTCGTATTCGATTTCAGACAATAAAACAATTTCCGAAGTTATTATTGTCAATTCAAGTACAGTTAAGCTAGTTTTAAGTTCGCTTTTAGAAATAAATACAAGTTACTCAATAACAGTAAACCATCTTTCCGATTTATTTGGAAACACAATAAGTTCGCCAATTTCTTACAATTTTGAATTTATCAAAGCTGAAATTGCCACTTTTAATGAAATTGCCATAAGTGAGTTTATGTATGATACACCAACTGGATATACCGAATTCATTGAACTTTTTAATCCTTCAAATAAAGTTTTTGACTTAATTAATTTTACATATAATGATAATTCAGGCACATTAAAGACAATTTCAAGTGAATCTTTCATTTTTAGACCTGGAACTTATATCGTTCTTGTGCCAAATGTAAGTATGCTAGGATTTTTCCCAGATGCAAAGTTAATCAACATGGGTTCTTCCTTTTCTTCCTTAAATAATACGGGTGATCACATTGTAATTCGAAATGCAGAAAGCGATTTAATAGATTCTCTTTCTTATAATTCTACTTGGGGAGGAACAAAAGTTAGTTTAGAGCGCAGAGATTTTTCCGTTCTTGGTTCTTACAAGGAAAATTGGGGGAATTCGCCAAATGCACTTTTTGCATCAATGGGTCAACAAAATGAGGTTCTAGTTGATGAAACCGCACCTCAATTTATCACACGTTCATTAGCAGCTCCCGACACATTGATTTTAACTTTTAACGAACGCCTTTCAACTTCCTCAGCAACATTGTTAACAAATTATTCCATCGATCAAACGATTAGAATTACATCCGTTATTTTGGCAGAAAGCGGAACTCAAGTTCGACTTGGTCTCAATCAGAATTTAATGGAGAACACCATTTACACAGGTTCTATTTTTGGAATTTCAGACGTTTTTGGAAACAGTATTTCAAGTACTATTGAATTTACCATTGAATATATTCAAACACAGGCAACACTTCCAGGAGATGTTCAAATAACCGAATTTATGTTCGATCCTCCAACAGGTTATTCAGAATTTATTGAACTTAAAAACACTTCTGATAAATACTTAGATATTGCGAATTGGACTTTTAATGATAATTCTGCTTCCCCAAAAACGATTTCGGATGAATTCCGAGTCCTAAAACCTGAGGAATTTCTAGTTATTGCTGCAAATGATAATTTAAACGCATTTTTTCCATCAGCGCCGATTATTTCAATGGGTTCCAATTTTGCTTCCTTAAACAATACTTCCGATCAAATTGTGATTAAAAACGCACTTGGTCAAACACTCGATTCGCTTGCATATTCTTCTTCTTGGGGTGGAACTAAGTTTAGTTTGGAAAGACGATCTACTGAGGTAAGCTCACGTTTTAAAGAGAATTGGGGAAACTCTCCATCTGCACTTTTTGCTTCTCCTGGTGGCGAAAACACCATTGCTCAAGATGAAATTGCGCCTCAATTAATTAAAGCCTATGTCTTATCTGCGGATTCAATTTTACTTAATTTTAGTGAACGCTTAGACCAATCATCATCTCAATTAAAATCGAATTTCACATTTTCTAGCTCAGTTGCGATTGACACTATTCGCCTAGATGAAACAGGAACTATTTTAGCTATAAAATTGACCAATCCTTTAACTGAAAATAGTAGCTATTCTGGAACCCTAACTGGTTTAAAAGATATTTTTGGAAATGCAATTTCTGAAGCAATTACCTTTACTTTCGAATTTGTGCAAACTCAACAATCAACTTATGGCGATATTCTTATTACGGAGTTTATGTTTGATCCTCCAACGGGTTACGCTGAATACATTGAACTAAAAAATATTTCTGATAAATATGTAAATCTTGCAAATTGGACCTATAGTGATAATTCTGATTCTCCTAAATTGCTCACTGAGGAATTTTATGTTTTAAAACCAGGTGCCTATCTTGTTCTTTCAGCAAATGAAAATTTAACATCTTTTTTCCCAGATATTCCACTTTTAGTATTGGGCTCCAACTTTGCTTCTTTAAACAATACTTCCGATCAAATTGTGATTAAAAATAATTTAGGTCAAACTTTAGATTCACTTGAATATTCCTCTTCTTGGGGTGGAACAAAACTAAGTTTAGAGCGCCGTTCAGAATCAGTTTCAAGTTTATATCAGGAAAACTGGGGAAACTCACTTGCCACTCTTTTTGGATCTCCAGGTGCTGCAAATACGGTTGAATTAGATACAAATGCTCCTGAATTAATAGAAATAAGAGCTGATTCAATTTCACTTTCTATTATTTTTTCTGAGAGATTAGATTTCGAAACCGCCAATTCATCTAATATTTCAACAAGTTTAAATCGAACAGAAACCAAACGGACGATTTCTAATCAAGTTATTACCATTGAATTTGCAGATAAACTACAGCAATCCACAACATTTTCAGTAACAATTGGACCTCAGAAAGATATTTTTGAAAATGAGTCAAGTTCATATACAACTGAAGCCAACTATGTTATCTTAAGACAAGCCGTTAATGGAGATTTATTTATCACAGAATTTGTTTACAAAGCCTCAGATACAACACCTGAATTCATAGAAATCTATAATACGAGTTCAGAAAATATTGATTTGCGTCCATTTTCAATTTCCGATTCGAAAGAAACTCAAAAACTCAGTTTTAGAACCGGTTTTCCCTATTATATTGAAGCAGCATCTTATCTAGTTATAACAACTGATGAAGGATTTACGGTTGGCCATTTGAATAGAACAGCCGTTTCGAGACTTCCCTCATTAAATGATACAGGTTCTGATGCAATTGTTTTAAAAACCGCTGAATTTGTCGCTGATTCCGTAATCTATTCATTTCCACTTTGGGAACAAGCTATTTCGGGGCAATCTTATGAAAGACGAGCCTTATCAGCATTAAGCATTGACCCGACAAGTTGGGGATTAAATCCCGAAAGAACTCATAGTGCCGGATCTGAAAATAGTGTTTCATCTGAAATTCCCAGTATTCAAATTGAGTTTGCAGGCTGGGTTGAACAAGATACGTTTATTGTTGTTTTTAATAAATTTATACAAGATACTGACAGTATAAAAGTTACCCTTTCAGGTGGTGAATTAGCAAATCCAACTATTGAAGGAAATAGGATTTCATTCGCTGTTTCTGAAATTGATTTCTCAGCTGAAGAAGCTGTTACTACACAAATTGAATTAAATGGTGAAATTTTGTCTAATACATTTCCAACTGCTTTACGCTTAGAAAATTCATCATCAAAACCATTAATTTTAACAGAAATTTTATTTAATCCTCTTAATACTGATAATGTTCATCAAGGTGATTTTGTAGAATTTTTTAATCCAAATACCGTTGCGGTTCAAATTCCAACAACCTTAATGAAAACAGTTTCTGTAAGTAATGGAAATGAAACTCAAATGAGTATAGAATCGAATGGAAAACCATTGTTTTTAAATGGCTTGTCTTATGGAATTATTTACGCAGATACGGTTTCGGAATTTAATTCATCACGTTTATCTAATTATTTCGTTTTATCTGACACGATAAAAGCATTTCGAGTTAAAAGAACCAGTTTATCACTAAGTTCGACTAATTCTGCACTTGTATTAAAGTCATCTAGTGGCTTACTTTTAGACTCTGTACGTTACGTAGATACGTGGCATAACCCAAATGTAGCTGACACTAGAGGGCGCTCACTTGAACGTATTCTGCTTAGTGGAGGATCAAACGACCCAAATAATTGGAGTACAAGTGGAAATAATTTAGGAGGAACCCCTTCTTATAAAAATACCCTTTATTTAGAAGCCGGTAAAGCCGAAGAAAATCACTTGTTGATATCGCCAAATCCCTTTAGCCCAGACTTAGATGGATTTGAAGATAATACTACTATTTCATGGAATTTAGATGGAAGTAATTATTTGATAACGGCAACTATTTACGATCGCTACGGTCGCAAAATAAGGAATTTAGCAGAACAATTAGTTGCTGGTAAGCAAGGAAGTATTATTTGGGATGGGAAACGTGAAGATGGTACATCAAACAGAATCGGTATTTACCTACTTGTATTTAAAGCTCGCGATAGTACTAGTGGAAAAGAAGTGATAAAAAAAGAAACTATAGTTATAGCAACCAAATTATGAGTTAAACTGAAAAGTATTTTCACTCTATATTCGGTGAATTCAAGGAACTTGGAACGATGTAATCCTAAAAAACTGACTTTCTGGATTAGTCCTAATTATGAAAGATTCTCAACTTTCGGACTTTGACCCTTTGTAATGTAAATAAATTTTTAAAAGATTGAGTTTACTCCGAAAAGTAGTTTGCTATAAAAATTCGCCAAATTAAAAGAATTTGGAAGAGTTTAATCCGCAAAAAACGGCTTTTCATAGTGGACTCAACGATTCAATTTTGAAAAAAATAAGATTAGAACCAAGTGGCAACCTATTGTTCTTTTTTCATATACGTTCTTTCGTTGCTTAGAACTTAACCTACAAAAAAGAAGTACTTTTGGCGTAAAAAGAGTTTGACCTAGATAGCACAACGTGGTTCTTCGATTCGTGTCGGGGCACGGGATAATCTTTCTTTTTACAAAAACTAGTGAAGTTAGTTTAAAAACGAAGTCTGAAAGATGAGAAAGATTAAATAAATCACACAATTATTCAAACAAAATTTATAAGCTTATAGCACTTAATTCAAGCGATGAATTGAGAATTAAATATCAAAATAATCTATTTTAGAAGAAAAGATTTTCATACTTTTAATGAACCAAGATTTATAAAAAAGACCAAACCTATACGAATGAAGCCCGATAATAAAGCGGCCATAGGCATATTTGATTCCGGCATTGGTGGATTAACAGTAGTTAATGCAGTTATGAAAACCCTATCAGGAGAAAATATTATTTATTTTGGCGATACAGCTAGAGTTCCCTACGGTATAAAATCCGTTGAAACGGTCCGAGAATATGCTTTTCAGATTACAGACTTTTTAATTCGAAAAAAAGTAAAGATGATTATCATAGCTTGTAATACTGTTTCAGCAGCGGCTGAGTTACAACTTATTCAGAAATGCAAGCCATTTAATATTCCTGTGTTAGGAGTTATTGATTCAGGTGCAAAAGCAGCCTTTGCACAACCTTCTATTTCAAAAAAAATTGGAGTAATTGGAACCTTAGCAACCGTTGGTTCAGGGGCGTATGAACAAGCAATTCAAAAACTTGATTCAGAAATTCAAGTTTATTCAAAAGCCTGCCCCTTATTAGTTCCCATTGCCGAAGAAGGGTGGGCTGATACCGATATTGCAAGACAAACCTTGGAAATTTATCTAGAGTCATTTAAGAATAAAAATTTAGATGCCCTCATTCTAGGATGTACACATTACCCTCTTTTTAAAGATCAAATTATAGCCGTTCTACAAGACCCAAATATGAAAATAGTTGATTCTGCTGATGTAATTGCGAAAAAAACAAGAGAAGTGTTACAATTAAAAAACATGCTCAATGATCAAGAAAAAGGTTCATTTGAGTGTTTTGTGAGTGATAAACCACAACGTTTTCAACACTTAGCCGAATTATTTCTGGGTCAGCGAATTAACAGAGTTGAAATTGTAAGCTTACCAATTGCCAATTAATTTATTATATAGTGTTGCCTCAAAAAAAACGCCACATCTTATCAGGATATGGCGATAATTATATTAGGTTCGTATTAAGGATTGTATTAAGGACTTATAAAACTCGTGTACTCTTTTTTATAACGTAAATATATATTATTTTTTTTTAATATTTTGAGGGTTCTCATCACATCCTAATCTCCATTTTAAATATCTGATGTGATTTCTTACAATTAAAGCAAGCAGAAAGCATATTAATAAATAATTAATTCTATTAAGATTTGCCATAAAATTTTATTTACACCTTGCAATTTATCTCACAAAAAGTAAAAGAATTGGTAATTTTTGCTATTTAATTATTGGCAGATTTAAACTCACAACTTGAATTTAGGATAATTGAGTGTTCTCCGAAAAGTAGTTTTTAGCAAACTATTCGTAGAATTCGTAGGATTTGGAACGGCGAAAACCGAAAGAATCGACTTTTTGAAGTGGACATATAATTAAAACATTTTAATTAACAAAATTACTATTAACCCGAGTTCATGCTACGATATAAATTAAAAAATAGTTTAATAAAACTTCATCATTCTGTACTCTAACCCTGCATCTCTGCCTAATTATGAATTAAATTAAAGATTGAACAAATAAGCTAAATGAGGTTCCCATTATTTATTTAAGTTTTTGCCTAAAAGTATTGTATTAATTCTCAACCCGGACATTGCTTAATACTTTATTAAGAAAGAAGATTTTGGATAATAAAATTCAACTCTATTGTAAAGCTAAAAAACTGAGCTTATTTAAGTAAATAAATGGTATAAATATCTCAATTGAATGGGAAAATACCAACATATTCGTCTTTATTAAATGGAGTCAATAATTAAAAATGTATTGAATCTAACTTGACTTTTATCCGCTTAATAAGTTTCAAGGTACATTTTTTAATTTCCTTTTAATTTAAAGAGCTTGTTTTTGGGACACTTTGCAAGTATAATTCAACATTGAAATAAATAAAAGTTTATACTATCAAGAAGTATGATAAACAGAATAGTATGAACTACAAGCTACATCAACTCCATATTTTTACTGTAGTTGCAAAAAAAGAAGTATTACTAAAACTTTTGAAGTACTATTTATGACTCAACCTGCTGTCTCTATTCAACTAAAACAGCTACAAGAAAGTATAGATTTACCTTATTTGAGTTTATTGGTAAATAGTTTTTTTTAACCCATGCTGATGAAAATCTTGTTGAATGTTATGTTGAGATTTCAAAGACATTAAATGGTCTTAATCAGGAAATGCAAAGCTTAAAAGGCTCAAATTGGGACTTGGACCTTTTGTAAAGTTTTTTAATTTTTTAAAAAGTTCATTCTTGCAAAAAAAACAATAACATAAGAGCAACATATAGTTCATATTTCACTTACGCCATTTCGTCAAACTGTACCCCGATCCAGCATCTCAGTCTTAGAACTTAACCTATTCAAAAGAACAAGCTTATGGCCTAAATAAATTTTGGGCTGAGATAGTACTTCGTGGTTCTTCAAATCGTGTCGGGGCACGGAATGACCTTTATTTTGCAAAAACCAGTTAAGTTTGCTTAGAAACAACGTCCTAATTTGAGTTAAAAGGCATGAAAACAGGAACCTTAAATGTAAGCGTGGTTTCGAGTGCTAAATACTTCATGCCGCATATTTTGGGGAAATTCAGAGAGAAATTTCCACAAATTAAAGTCAAACTTGAAGTATCTAAGCGACTTCAAGTTAAACATCATTTTCTTGAAAACAAGACAGATTTTGGGAGTTATTCGGTAATTGATAACTCAATTCAAAGTGAGCATGTTAATTTTTTAGATAATCCGCTCGTTTTAATGCAGCTCCTAATTCAGAACACGCAAACATTTCAACCCTTGGGGGTTTAGCAGAAGCTCCATTTATTAACAGGAAAGGGGTTCTGGAATGCGTATAAAACTTGAAGAATTCTTTAAAAGCAAAGAAATTAAACCTGAAATTGTAATGGAGTTGGCTATAACAGAAGCCTTAAAACAAGCCGTTAAGGCAGGTTTTGGTGTTTCTTTGGATACTAAATTTGCGATTAAACAAGAGTTACTTACTGGAGCAGTTAAAATTTTAGAGATTCCTGGAGCTCCACTAACTTCACATTGATATTTAAAGTGGCCTTCTGGTAAACAATTAAGTCCTGCAGCAAGAGAGTATAAATCGTTTTTATTAACGGAAGATTTTCATTTTTAGATTCTCTAACTAACAATTGGTTAAGTTAAATCTTTTTACTTAGATGAAAAGTTAATGTTTATGATGCTTTAGGTCGTTATGTGCAAAATTTAGTGGAATCGAATCAATCTTCAGGTTCACATTTTGTGAATTTTGATGCCATGAATGTAGCTTCGGGTTTGTATTTGGTAAGAGTTCAATTTAACAATGAAGTAAAAACGGGAAAAATTGTTTTAATGAAATGAGTATTTATAGCATTCAAAAAAAACAAAGTCATCTCGAGTAAGTCGAGAGATCTTCGATTTTTAAAAGACTCTAGTGTTTAATCACTATTAGAATTTCAAAAGGAAGATTTCTCCACTTAGATTCGTTGTAATCTGTTTCTTCGATTTTAGTTTATTAGCTCATCTCCGGTCGATACCGAAGGCACCACGGGGTGAAATGAAGTTTTTTTTTCTCATTCCTTATTTCTCATTTTTTTTACCCCGTCATTCTTCGTCTTCTGTTCAGAAACGCTAAAAGCGCCTTATCGAAGCTTTCTTGCGTATCGATTTCGTAAAAGTCTATTTGATGTTCATGGCAAGCGATGTTGAATTTCTGAATGTGTTCTGCCATTTTCAATTTGTAGGTTTCTTTTAACTGAATAGGCAACACGTCTAATTTTGAGCCAGTTTCCATATCAGTAAGAACAAACTTTTTATCTGGAAGGTCTAAATCTCGCTCCACTCGTTTTTCAAGAATATTTAAAACTACAATATCATGTTTTCTGTGACGAAGATGCTTCAAGGATTCCAATAAAGCGTCGTGTTCTTTCGTGTTTTCAAATAAATCGGTAATAATGATAATTAAACTGCGCTTTCCTAATCGGTCGGCAAGTTCGTGTAAAGCATCTGCAGAAGCTGTTTTTCTTCTTTCGGGGTTTTTACCTGTGCTTTTTTCAAGCAATTCTTCTAATTTTTTGTAGAGCAATCGAATATGTGACTGAGCAGATTTCGGCGGAATGTATTCTCGTATTGCTGAATCGAAGGTTACTAAGCCGCAAGCATCTCGTTGTCGGTGCATTAAATGGATTAAAGCGGCGGCTAAATGCACACCATATTTTAGTTTGTCCCATTCTGCATAATATTTAAAGTTCATGGACGAACTTATATCAAAGAGAATATTAAAGCGCAAATTGGTTTCTTCTTCAAACTGTTTCACATAAAAACGTTCTGTTTTTCCATACACTTTCCAATCGACATGGCGCAATTCATCCCCAGTATTATATGGGCGATGCTCTGCAAATTCAACGCTAAAACCGTAATAAGGACTCTTGTGAATTCCGGTCATGAAGCCTTCCACAATGTGTCTTGCTTTCATTTCTAAGGGAGCTAACTGAGATATTATTTCTGGTGTTATTATCATGAAAAAACGCTTTCAGAAGATTGAGAATCCAATTATCTTTGTGAAATAATTTTCCCAAACCTAATTTTTTATTGAGAAAACCTATGTCAAAAATTTATACAACTGCCGATCAAATCGATTTTACCTTAGCTGAAATTCCAACTATGCCGATACCAAAAAGTTTATTAATGGTTGAGCCTACTTATTTCAGCGTAGATTATGTGATTAATCCGCACATGCAGGGAAATATCGGAAAAGTTGACAAACAAAAGGCTATGAATGAATGGAATTCCATTAAAAAAATCTACGAAACGGCCGGATTAACCGTTCATCCTATTCCTGGAGCCGAAGGTTTACCTGATATGGTATTTTGCGCAAATCAAAGTTTGCCTTTTTTAAGCGAAGATGGAAAAAAAGAAGTGTTGATGAGTATTATGCATTCTGATATGCGTAAACAAGAAGTTGGGTTTATTCAAAATTGGTACGAATCGAACGGATATACCATTCATCAAATGGACTCCGAAAAAGTGACTGATTTTGAAGGAATGGGCGATGCAATTTGGATTAATGGAAAACGTATTTTATTTGGCGGTTACGGCTACCGCTCTTCCCTTTCTGCTTACGATACGGTTAGCGAAAAATTTGGGATTCCAATTGTAGCTTTTGAATTAATAACCGAAGATTTTTATCATCTCGATACCTGTTTTTGTTCATTAAACAGTGAAACCGTTTTGATTTACCCAGAGGCTTTCAAACCTGAAGGCGTAGCAATTATCAAAAAATTGTTCAAAAATGTGATTGAAGCAAATAGATACGAAGGCGCAGAATTATTCGCTTGCAATGCAACTTGCCCAAATGGAAAAAATGTGGTGATTCAAAAAGGATGCGTTGAAGTGAATGCTGAGTTGGAGAAATTAGGATTTGTAGTGCATGAAGTTGAAACAGAAGAGTTTTTAAAAAGCGGAGGTTCTGTTTTCTGCATGAAAATGATGGTCTGGTAAATGAAATTTTGAATTCTTAGTTTTGAATTCTTAGTTGGCTTTTTTGATTTTGCGTCCGGTTGGTTTTACAATCGGGCGTTTTTTTTGCTTATTCTCTATTTCATTTAGCACATATCAAAATCAAAACCCTTATTCAACTTTTCTACAATTCAATTAAAAAATAACCTCAAAATATTGGTTCCTTTTGCCAAGATTCTATATCCGTTATTTGATTCCTATACATTTCTCGACCTCAGATTTCACACTAATTTCTATTCGAGACCAAAGCAACACAAATTTAAATTATGAACTCAAATGTGAGTGTACTCCGAAAATTAGTTTTTAGCAAAATATTCGTCGAATTCGTAGGATTTGGAAGGGTAAAAATCGAAAGAATCGACTTTTAGGAGTGAACTCAAATGTTGAACTATTTTTATTAAAAAAATGGTAAACAACTAATTAACAAAGAAATCAAACCCGTTTTGAATGCGAATGAAACAGCTTCGGTTTTGTTGTTTACCTGTAATTTTCTATAAATATTTCTAACGTGATGTCGAATTCCATCTTCGGATAGAAAAATAGATTTACCAATTGCTGCGTACGATTTTCCTTTACTTAACTCTTTTAAAACCTCATGCTCTCTATTCGTTAATTTTACTCCTTGTTTATCAGTTTTATATAACACGTCCAATACTTTTTTTGCAACATTTGGAGTTAAAGGAGAACCTCCAGCTTGAACATCACGAATAGCTTTAATTAATTCCTCAGGAGTCGATTTTTTCATTAAATAACCATTCGCACCTGCTTTTAGTGCTTCAAAAACATGCGCATCGTCATCAAAAACAGTTGCCATTATAATTGAGATTTCAGGATGCCGTTCTTTTATTTCCTTAACTCCTTCAATGCCACTCATTCCTGGCAAACCAATATCCATCAAAATGATATTTGCGGATTGTAAATCGGAACTTTCTAAAGCATCTTCACAATTTTCAAATGATCCAATCACATGCATGTCATCTTCATAATTTATAAAGGTTTCCCAACCTTCGCGCATAAACTTATTATCTTCTACTATTAGTACTGAAATCATTTTTTTGTATGTTTAATTGAATTATGCTTTTAAAATAAAGCTTCTCTATAACTAGTAACACTGCATACTTATGCCGTTTTTCCTCAAGTTGAGATAATTATCATTAATCTGGGTTCGGAATAAAAATTGGGGCGATATGTTTTAAGCCATAAACAAGAAAAAACAAAGAACCCGTCGTTTTACCGTTAGTAGTACATGATGTTCTTTGTTCATCAGGCGAAGATTCTGGGTCAAGCCCAGAATGATTTTTATGGTTACCTGTTTTTATTTTAATTTCTAATCCCGAACTCAAAATACAAGCAAATAAATCATCCTGATTACTCGAGAGGAACTTGAATATCCCATCGTGTTCCAAATGTACTATCTGATGATAAAGTAGCTGATCCATTCAAAGTTTTTGTCCGTTTCTGAATATTTTTTAGTCCATTATTACCCTTCATTTTATTTTCAGGAATTCCTTTTCCATTATCCTGAACTGTTAATAAAATTCGTTCTTGATTTAGTTGTAAACGAACACTTACGTGAGTGCAGTTTGCATGTCTCACAATATTGGTAATAATTTCTTTTATAATTAGCCAAAGTTGATGCCTATGATTCATCTGTAATTTTGCATCAATTTTTTCAGGTATTGTTAAATTAAATTTAATTCCAGCGCTCTCGAAAATATCTGCACTATAACGCTTAATTTTCGAAAGAAAAGCTTCCCAATTATCATGTTCTGGATTCACTGCCCATACAATATCGGTTATTTTCTCTTTTGCATCCAATGCACTTTCGGCAATTAAGTCAACAAATCGTTGTTTTTCATGGTCAGGTTTATTTAAACTGAGCGCTTTTACAAAAAAAGAAATACTACTTAAGGTTGCGCTCACTTCATCATGTAAATCGCCAGCAATTTTATTTCTAAGATTAACTTCTTTCATGATTTGAGTAATTCTCCAAGAATATATGCCATAAAAAGTGAATCCAACAGCTATAAGATAAAGTGAAAATGCCCACCAAGTACGATACCAAGGAGGCAAAATTGAGAAGTGGAATTCAGCTTGTTTGCCGATAACTTCATACGCATCTTTTGCTTCAACTATAAAGGAATACTCACCTTCAAACAAATTTGTATAATCTTTCTGTGACTCTGTAGACCATTGACTCCAATTTTCGTCAGATTCTCCAAGTAATTTGTATCTGTATTGAGTTCTGGATTCATCCCAAAAAATTGGAGCTGCAAAACGAATTCTTAGTTCATTATTTTGATACGAAAAAATATTTTCTTCGGGAAATCCTCCAAAACCAACACGGTACAAAGAATCATTCTTTAAGCGGATTTCTGCAATTCTTGTGCTAAATGGAATTGGCGCCGGAAGATTTTCGGGATCAAATCTCCACAGGTTTTTGGTTGTACTTAGCCATAAACCGTTTTTATTACGAACTATACCATTAACCGCCTGATCATAGGCTACTTGAGTAAAAGGAATAGACTCTATTATCCAATTCGTTTCTTTTTTTGTAAACCTAAGTAAATTGTGATGCCCTTGTACCCAAAGTTGCTTTTCATTTTCAAGAAAAAAATGAAATACTGAACCTACAGATTTTAATGATTCAAAAGCTGATTTTTTTACAGGCTTCCCTGTTGAATTATCCAAAGCTAAAAATCCATTTTGAAAACCAATTAATAATTCATTTTCAAGCAAAACTATTTCATTGGGATTTTTTACTCTTGTAAAAGAATCAACGTTAAAGATCCAATCAACTTCTGCAGTCTTTGTATTTATTTTTTCGATTGTTCCATCTAAATATACAAAATAAAGTTTCTGAGCTGAGGTATAAACTAAGCGTAAAGCATGTCTTATTTTTTTTGTAAACCGTTGTTTTTTAAATTCGCTATCACAAATTCCCCATTCTTGATTAGTAGCCCAAACCATTAAATTCTTTTCAAGTAGTTCAAGGTGCTGAATTTGCTCCGTTTTGATTTTCTGCCAAGTGTTATTCTCTTTTTGGAAAACACCTTGAATTGTTGAGACAAGGACTTTACTGCATTCAGAGTTTAAGTTCAGGATGTCGTAAACTCTATCAATTCCACTTACTTTTTTAACAGAACTATTTAACTCACCATTAATTTCATATAAACCAAGACTTGTTCCAACATAAACGGTCTCATTATTGCTAGAAATGGCAGTAATTATTCCTGATAATCCCTCATTTTCTGTTAGTTGAACAATGGAAGAAGGAATTTGAAACCGTGTAATTCCTTGATCTTGACCAACCCAAAGTTGATTTCTGTCATAAAATAATTCATAGACAACATTGGTTAACAATCCATTTTTTTCTGTTAAATGAGTTACCATTTCATGATTTTTGTTTATGATAAAAACGCCAGCTGATAATGTACCTAAAGCCAACAATGTGTCGTTCATTACATTTGCTCGGTAAACGGTATGTAAACGAAGAGAGTCGTTCAAAGCACCAGAAAGTTTGTTTATTTTCGATCCATCCCAATATTTTACAGATTCATTAGCTGGGAAAAAATATAATTTATTTTGAAATGGGATTTGAATATAAACCGATCTTCCAATAAAATGATCTTTTGAATCAACATAAATAAGAGAATCTGTATTCTTTTTAAAATAGCCGTAACCTCCTATATAATCCCGAATCCACAATTCACCCTTAAACTCAAAACTTTTGTTAATTTTCCGGCCATTTAAAAAAGACGAAATCTTGTTATTCGAATAGGTAAAAGTCTGTTTGATATCTTGATAGAAAACAGCCGAATCTATTTGATTAATGTACAATACATTTGATAATGGAGTTTCAAATTGAAACTGATCCGAGATATATTCATAATCCAAATTTCCAACAGAATCCTGTTTTAACCACCCAAAATAATCATCCCCACTAAATAACATTTTTTTTTTCTTAACATCATAATTCAAAGCTCTAATTATTGCTGAATGTTTCTTAAAAGGGATATGAGATTGCCAACGAACACCATCGTAAGTGACTATTCCAGCTGTAGTTCCAAAATACATTAAACCAGTTGAATCTAAACTGATTGACCATACTTGTGGATTTAGTTTATAAACTTCGGGTGGATATTTTTGAAATAAATACTGCCCCTGTGCAAAAATATTCAGTGGTAGTACTACTATTAAACTCGTAAAAAAGAAAATGAGTTTTTTCATGAATGGATTTTTTATCCGCCACCGACGGGATGTTTAACAGTTGGATCAATATGTGTTATAATCGCATTTTTTGAATGTTGGTGACTTTCTTTAAAATAATACTCGAGTTGAAGTTCTTTTTTTGATGGAGAAATTTGATGAACTCGATATTCCATAGATACTGGATTTGAAGATTCACCTAAACTAATTGAAATTCCTTCGCAATTTGACAATGAATCATGGCTTAACAACTCTTCGAAAACAAACCGATACGAGTAATCTCCACTTGTAGGATGATCCACTAAATCTGCAACTGAAGGATACCCATTTAAACTGCCTTTAGAACCGACAACGGGATCACCACTTGCATTACTAATTCCAGGAACTACTATATTTCCATTTTTAATCAACCAAACTCTGAATGGTTTTTTTGAATCATTTCGAACTTGAGCATTTCTATGATACTTATTTTTTTTTTCACTCATAACTGATTGTTCCTATTCTAATCTAATCTACTTGTTCAATTTTACCCTTTTGCTTAAGAATTTTTTACTTAAGTTTCACCTGAGTAAACGGTTTAAAAGAATCTACAAATAGATTTTCAATGAACAAAAAGTTGAGTTTAATTTTCTATCAGAAACGGAATCTCTTTGCTGTTTTCTCAATTTGGAGCTACTGTACACCTGAAACCAACAATAAAAATTTATATAGTGTACTAAGTAATTAATTATCAATACCATTACCGTCTATAAATGTTTAATTCCTCCATATCTTAAATTATTGATTTTACATTCGAAAAACCTTTTTACGGTTTTGGGATAAATACCTTCAGAGTACCCAAAAATTAACTTTGCATTTAAAAAATGAATACCTGTGGGTTACTTTTTTTATTTAATTGAGTTTGGGATAAGAAATCGTGTACTTTTCTTTGCGAATACCAAGAATAAAACAAGTGAAACGTTATTTCATTGAAAATGGAACCAATAAATTAACTCCCAATTTGACAAACATTCAACATTCCAGTTAGATAGTAGGTACTATGAAGACAAATAACGAACGTTTTATACTATTTTACTAATTGAGAGTACTCCGAAAAGTAGTTTTTAGCAAACTATTCGTAGGATTCGTAGGATTTGGAAGGGTGAAAATCGAAAGAATCGACTTTTTGGAGTGGCC
>Ga0210052_1001165_pt1 | contig 15600 bp, 19 predicted proteins | sample CryGeymeta201508_FD_183976 | JGI IMG/M metagenome (GOLD analysis project Ga0210052, IMG submission 183976) | Groundwater microbial communities from Crystal Geyser aquifers in Utah, USA - Crystal Geyser metaG 2015-08 (SPAdes) (version 2) | ecosystem: Environmental > Aquatic > Deep subsurface >...
TCGAGCATTTGACGCCCGACTGCGCTTTGTTTTTGCATCCCTCAAAACAGGAATAAAAAGGGATACAAAACTCTTGCCAAAGAAAACAATTAAGTTAGTTTTCTTTGTTAAAAATCTTGACAAAAATGTCGTGTCATGCGATATAATAGTCATATCTGCTCCTGCTCGCAGTAGTAGTTAGATAACCGGTTTATCCGGTTATTGTTCAGACCCTTTAAACGACTTCTGCCAAGATACGACGTTTAAAGGGTCTTTCTTTTTCTAAATCATTGCTTACTTCATAAAAAATTCACAAAGAAACAAGCTAATGATATTTCATTAAAACTTTTTATCTTCAAATAACGGGAAAAGGATTTAAAAGCAAGAACACTGCCTCTATATAGGGATATTTCCTGTTATTTTTTATATCCTTCCAGATATCGGTCGTGTGTAACAGTCACAACCTCTTCATTTAATACCACTATATACAAGTGAAACAGCATGTCAAGAACTTTTGATATATTTAATTTGTATCAAAAAATTCACATTAGATTGTTTTTAACCCCTATGTTACAAGAGACTATTAGTTTACGCCCAAGCTCACTTAATAAGCCGTGTTTCATAATAGTTTGATAACCATCCTCGAATTTCATCTGATAATTTTTTAGAAGGTTATTAATTACCTCTTCACTAATAAGGGAGGAGTTTGCTTTTGCTTCGGCATAAAAAGCTATCAACCTTGAAAGAACAAAAGTAGCGTGGTATATCCCTTCTATTGGTCTAGGATCCTTCCGCAAGGGGGACTTAAAGGCTCCCACTCCTTCACAAAGACCATCAAATACTGTTAAGTGATAAATATATTGATGTGCGCTTTCATGGACTATTAACTCAATTAGTTTTTCAACACTTAATTTTTCAGATAATCCAATAAGGCCTATTAAAGGGAAGCTAGACCCAGCTATAAATCTATTTGATTTGATAATAAGATACGAAGAAACGAATGTGGATATTTCTTCGAAAAAAGGTTGTGATATTTTTTCTATTTCGTCTAGTGCAATTTCTATATTAGCGCAGGTTTGCTCGAAATTTTCTTCCGATGGTGGCTCTAAAAAAACTTCTTCTTGGAAAGTATCTGTAACGACAGATTTACATATTTTCCAATATTCTTCTGAAAATATAGTGGAAGAATATTTTATAAATTTTCCATGATTTTCTATTTCATCAATATTATTAATGAAATTTCGTAGATAAAAGTTGAATTCACTTTTGTTTTCTTTTTCATATTTTGACACTAAAACATGATTTAGTAACATAAATGGAAAAAGGAAGTGTGAATTTTTAGATATATATTTAATTAAGCTATTTAGAATTAGCTTAACATCATCATTGCAAAACTCTGGTTCTTCCAGAAAATATTCAATACTTTCCAATAATGATGAAAAAGTATTTTTTACTAAATACTCAGAGTTTTTTTTTGTTGGATAATAGCTATATAACAAAAATAATTATACGTTTGTGGATAGTAATTTACTTTTACTTTTTAGCAACTTTTTCATGGCTTTTTCTCCTCTTTACATAGATAATTTTTAACATATTCCTGAAAAATATCAACCATAGAATTTGATTGCCCCCTCTTTGTAATTGAAAAGACATCAATTAAAACGTAGGTTTCTGGAAATAAGACAAGCATATTTTCAGACATTGGCATAGCATTCGGGATAGCAATGATTCCAAGTCCTTTTTCTGCTGCAATCACTTGAGCTGATGCTAAATTTATTTTAATTTCCGCTTCCCCTTTCAAACTGTATTTCAAGTGCCAATCTACATTACCTTTGTAACCAACAGAGTTGTTATAATACCCTATAAATTTATGCATTTTCAAAGCCTCTAAATCACATGGCTTCCCATTTCTATTAACATACTCTTTGCTACAGAACATTTGACTTTTAAGGGTTGCTACTTTTTTCTTACTTACATTTTCTAAATCAATTACGGTTGGCAAAACCCCTATATCAATATTCATTTCGGAAAAATTAACATAACCATCGTACGTGATTAAATTTATAGCTATATTTGGAAATTCATTATGAAATTTTTCTATTACGTTAATAATAAGAGATGATAATGTACCTGTAGTGGTAAGCACACGAATTTCTTCAAAGTTTTTCTGAGTGTCGCTCTCTAAAAATTCTGATATTATACTATTTATATCAGAAAATTTTGGGGATATTTCCATAAATAAAGAATGGCCATCAGGTGTCAGTTCAAGACCAGTTCTCTTTCTTATAATAACCTTAATTCCTAATTTTTTTTCTAATCTGCTTAAAGCAGAACTAAGGGATGATTGCTCTATTCCCAGTTTCTTTGCAGCACTAGAAATTGTTGTAGATTTTGCTGTTACATAAAAAGCATGTAAATCATCATAAATTTTCAATTTTGATCCTCATATTTTTGGATTTTATAAAAAGCAAAAACCTATATAACCCAGAAAATATTATTATAATACCACCTACTATGTGGTTTATTTTAATACTATTATCCATAATATATGAATCAGCAATTAAAACAATAATAGGCGTAAGCAAAACCAAATAGGAAAGGGAGTCACTTTTGGATATACCTGTTGCCTTTAGCCATAATGCATTAGCAAAAATACTTGATAATACAAACGCACTTAAAGCATATAAAAGTACTTCTGTGGAAAAAATAATTCTCTCCGCTGGGACAAAAAAATAGGTTAATGGTGCTTGGACAATAGAAGCAAGGCCTGCCATCCATATAACGGTTCCCAAAGAACCATCTACATTAAATTTTTTAAACAATATCATTCCTAAAGCCCATAAAAATGAACTTAACAAAATGAAAAAAGCTCCAAAGGTAAAATCGACAGTTGATAGGCTTGGAATGAAAAATATACATATACCTATAAATGAAAAAGCTAAGTATATAAATTTATTCAAACTTGTTTTTTCATTTAAGAAAAAAAATGATAAAATAAGCAAGAAAACAGAATTAGATTGCTGTAAGAATGCCGCAGATGTTGCTGATACATTATAATATAATCCTAGCGCAATTAGATTAAACCCGCCAACATTCCAAATAATAGTAACTAAAAACATTATTGGTATTGATTTCTTAGGTTTGAAAAAAAACATTAAAGGAAGTGCTAAAACTAACCTATAAAAAGTTAATAGTACTGGATCAACTATTTCTACACCCTTTTTTATGATGATAAAATTAATGCTCCATAAAAAAACTGCACAAAGGCCAAATAAAAAACCTTTTTTTTCTATTTTAGAATCCATCGGTTAATTTTAGTCTATTTGGAATATAATTTTCATAATTCATTATTTTTTCCGTTTTAAAAATAGTCTGGACATAATTAACACAAAGGTCATTTTTTTTCATCATTAATTAAATTCTTCTTCAATGCCACAATTTTTTCATCAAGGTCAGGTCTTTCAAGCTCTTCCTTGGTTAGGCTTTCTTTAAGTTTTTTCCACAAGAAAACTTGAAAATTCAGTTTCACACTGAAATCCTCCCACCCTTTTTCACGGAACCATTTTCCTTTTGAGCAATCGGATTCTTTCATCAAGGATTCAAAGGTCTTCTTGTATTTTCCTATTTCATCCAAAGAAAGCACTTTTTCCCTTTTCATGATTAACCTCTTTTCATGATCTGCTTTCTCTCGTTCAAGATCGTGAATAGCTTCTTGGATTCTTTCCCGTTGCACGGATTTTGCCCTTAACTTTTCGTATTCTGCCTTTTTCTTTTTATCGGCATTGGTTTCTCGGGTTTTAAGTTCAAAGCGCCCTTCTTCCAGTTGAATTTGAAACTTTTGCGTTATGGCAACGGGTAATCGAATTTCGTAATTGGTTCCTTGTTTCTCCCCCATGAGGAACTGAGAAGACGCTATCTTTCGACAATGCGCTTGCCAATCGGCCAAAGATCCTTGAAACACATCCTCCAAAGCTCTTTCCAAACGTTGAGACATTTCAGGAGTTAGACTAACAAGCCCCCTACTCCCGATTTCTTCAATCCAAACAGCCTTCATATCGGAAGCGATTTGATAGGTCTGAGCTAATACCTCGGAAAGATCATCTTCTTTAAAAATTAATTCATTCCCTTGATTTGTCTCTGTTGTATATATAAAAGATGATGTATCTATTTGTTCTTTGACCGCGCCCGCGTATGAGGGAACAGAACCGCTCGTAGTAGACGAACCGGTTTCTTGAGATTGATCGTCGGATGTTTCTTTTGCCGGCTCATGATCCGACTCTTTACTTTTAGAAGGTTCACGGGTTGAGAGTTCATATATTCCCCCCTCTACTTGTGTCTTAAACTTTTCAGTTAAGGCCACAAGGATTTTTATCTTAAAATGAGTTCCTTGTTTCTCACCCATGAGAAACTTTGAGGAGGCTATTTTCAAGCAATAAGCTTTCCAGCATTCCAAAGATCCTTGAAAGTTATCTGCAAAAGCCTTACTCATCCTTTCAGACACACCGACGGTTAGAGGGACAAGTCCCTTGTTCCCGATTTCATTGACCCAAATTTTTTCTAGTTCTTGAGCCGTTTTTAAAGCATCGTCAGATTTTTTCTTTTCGTCGGTTTCTTGAATTTGGATGCTTTGATGTTCTTGAAGGATATGTTTTAAACGTTTATAGAGTTTTTTAAGTAAAAGGTTATTTCGAACAAAAATTGTTTTTTTTGTTTGTCTATCTCGATAATAAGCAAAGAGCTTCCCTTTAAAAGGATCAGCTTCTTTTTCGAAGGCGGTTTTGCTTATATACCTAATGCCGATTTTATCAAAAGCAGTCCTAAATATTCTTTTAGATAATCCTAACTCTTCCGTCCATGTGTCCCCCTTTTTACATAACGGATGCTCACACGGTTCAATGAACTTATAAAATTCGTTCTGCTTTTTGCTAAACCAGTACTCCAACCGATCAAATAAAAGCACGGCTGTTTGAGAGCCGAATTCAGCTACAAGTGTCGGATTATATTTAATAAAATAGGGCGCAGTGTACGGTTGCGATGTTGAATCGCTCATTTTTCTTCTCCTTTTGGAGCCAAAAACAAGCATAAACCTTGACAAAATAGCTGAATTTGCTATTCTGAATTTGAATCGGAGGGTCGCTGCTTGTCGGCGGCTTCTTCTTTTTTTACTCTTCTTTAAACTTTTCTATAATCTTTTTCTCTCTTTCTGCACGCTCCCTATCTAACTTTTCTTGCGCTGCTTTTAATATCCAAGATGTTCTAGTTGTAAATGTTGCATTACAAATAGTATCTATCTCCTCAACCAAATTGCTTGGAAAGTAAACAGAAAATTGGGTCTTTGGTGGCTTGTTTACAGTTGCCATATTTTACTCTCATATTCATTGTTAACTAAAACTTATCATTAATGTATTTTGGTGTAAATAGGTTTTTTTTACGCACTATAGGTGTTTTGTGGTTGGCATTACACTTGTTTAGTGTTCTAATGCATTAGTGCACTAGTAACCTTTGTCCTATTCGTTGGAATGAAAAGCCCCCTTGTAAAATTCACTATTGAACTAGTGCACTAGTGCAAGAAACAATAAGAAGGAAATAAAATGTCATTTGTAATAGTTTTAGCAACATCTAAAGGCGGTGCAGGAAAAACAACTCTTGCAACATGCTTGGCTGCTCATTGGTATAATATGGGGATGAAAATAGCGGTTATTGATGCTGATCCACAAGGAAGCATTATTAAATCGTATGACCCAGAAGGCCCTATGGGGTGTATAAGTGTTTTTTCTGATCCAGAGACGACAATTGGAAATACAATAAAAGAAAAGAAAGAGGACTATGATTTAATCATTGTCGATACGGGAGGTTTTAGTAATCAAACAGCAGCTATGGCTCTTGTTAATGCAGATCTAGCGTTGATTCCAAGTAAAGCATCTGCGCTAGATATTCAACGCGCAATTGAAACACATGGTTTGATTAAAGATTTGAGCTTTACTCCGGAACGTGCAGGTAACCCAATTGTATACCGAATGATTCTTACTATGACTGTTCAAGGTACTGTAATAGCAAGACAAGTAAAACAAGAATTAAAGGAAATGGGATATCTGTTACTTGATGGAGAACTACATAATAGAGTTGTTTATCAAGAAGGAACTTTAGACGCTACCCCGCCCAATCTTTTGGAGCAGAACTCCGCTGCTGCCATGGATGTTGCAGCTATAGCCAGAGAGATTAGTCTGGTGAGAGAAAAAATTGAAATATCAACTAAAAAAATAGCTTAATTAAAAGGATAAAAAAATGAGTAAGCAGCTAAACTCAATTTTGAATAAATTGCCTCATGCAACCGCCTCTAAAAACGCTAGTTTAGCTATTTCAGAGGCGGAAAATCCTAGAACACCTAATCTGAAAAGTGCCAAAGAAAAAATGTCACGAATTGTCGCCCCAGTTCCTTATTCATTAAAACAAGAGTTAAAGAGATATGTGGTTGAACATCCAGAGGAAACGGAAAAATCTCTTATTCTAAAAGGCTTACGTACACTTGGTTTTACCATAGCGGATGAATACATTGAAGATAAAAGAAAGAAGTAGAGATACCACCTTCTTTTATATTTCATATCACCTATTAGACCACTAATGCACTAGTGCATTAGTGGTCTTGATTGGCAATAGTTTTTCTCAAATAATTTCCTAAAAAAGCGAACTTCAGTAGTGGTGTAGTGCAGTAGTACACTTATCTGTGCATGGCGTGCCAGCATTTATTTTGGTAACCTGTGTTTAGCGAATTAGTGAACCTCCACGGGGCAAGCCCCGTGGTATCAGGTCGGCTTTGCCGAGTACAAGCTACGCTTACTCTTAATCTTCCTTGTTGTTAACAACCTAGATTAAGAGTCAACTACATCCATGGGGCAAGCCCCATGGTTTTACTCCGGCTTTATAAAACGTGTAGTGCATTAAAACACTAGTGCACTAGTGTTTTTTTATTGCCACTAATATCTCTCAAATAATTTTCTAACAGCCAATGAACTGCGGTAGTTGTGTAGTGCAGTAGTGCACTTTTTGTATCTGGTCACCCCCCTTATAAATGGGGGATTACCACCTTAATTAATAAGGCTTTGGATAAAATCTTATTGGTGATTACGTACCTTTATGGGATTTAATCCAAATTAATAAAAAGCAGTAGTGCATTAGAGCACTACTTCATTACTGCATTAGTGAACAGGTAAATTTTATGAGTGTCAGGTCTGATTATAGCCTAATCTGATGTCAGGATTACCTTTTAAATACGTCAGGTTGAGGTTTATTATTCTATTTTCGAACACTCTTCCTCAAGGGTCTTGATCAAATTGGACAGTTTTTTCAAACTTAAGGGGATGCCCCTCTAAGACTTGAGGGGTTCTGTTCCTTTGCTGAGTATCTTTAAATAAGAATCATAAACAAAAACCTTGTTTCTCTCTTTTCCTGTAACTTCCCTAATTATTCCTAATTCTTCGAGTATTGCTAGGTTCCTTAACGCAGCAGGGAGTGAAATATCACAAGCTTCAGTTATGTTCTTCGTATTGGATATTGGATTTTTTTGAAAATAGTTATGTATTTTAACTAATCCGGTTGTTGCCTTTCCATGGTCATCAAGCTTTAAGAGGTCTTGTTTAAAAAGAGTTACAATATCATGGGCGGCTTGTGTTGCTTGAGAGGCAGTTTCAATTACCCCCTGTAGAAAAAATTCAATCCATCCTTCCCAGTTTCCCGTTTCTCTAACGGACTGCAAATGGTTATAATATTCATTTCGATGCGTTTTGAAATATAAGCTTAAATAGAGTAGGGGGCTTTTGAGAACATCATCCACACACAACAAGAAGGTGATAAGAAGACGGCCTAACCTACCGTTACCGTCTAAAAATGGGTGAATCGTTTCAAATTGTACGTGGGCAAGGGCAGCTTTGATGAGTTTAGGTAGCCTCACATTTTCATCATGGAAAAATGTTTCTAAGTCGCCGAGAGTTTCCATTAACTTTTCCGGAGGGACGGGGACGAAAGAAGCATTTCCCGGGCGACTTCCACCAATCCAATTTTGTGAGGTGCGAAATTCCCCCGGACTCTTGTTACCACCACGTGCATTCTTCATCAATTTTTCATGTATTTCACGTAACAATCTAAGTGAGAGGGGAAACGTTTTAAGTCTTTCAAGGCCGTAATTCATAGCTGCAACATAACAAGACACTTCAGTAACATCATCAATAGGTACTCCCGGAACTTCTTTATTTTCGTACATTAAAAGGTCGGAGAGTGAGGACTGCGTTCCTTCTATTTGGGAAGATAGGACTGCCTCCTTACGGACATACATATATAAGAACAAAGAGGGGTCAGGAAGGAGAGAGCTCATACCCTCCAGTTTTCCAAGAGCTAGATTTGCCTTGTCTAAAAGAGGGTACAGCGCCCCTAATTCAAGCTGAGGTTCCGGTGGTAACTTCGGAGGTATGTAGGCTTTGTAATGCTCTCCCCCAACAACTGAGCATTTAAGGTATTTTCCTATACGATTCAGCTTGTTAATTTTATTCATAACTAACGTTTCTCCTTATATATGTAACTTGTTTCATATTAACTAACGTTTGTTTTAGTTGCAAGGAGCTAAATAACGTTTCTCAAATAAATGTTAGTAAATATAAAAAGCAAACATAAAAATGGAATTATACACTAATAACACGAACTTGACAAATATAAAAACCGTGTTACAATAAATATATTAGTATAAATATAATTTAAATAGTAACAGGAGAAAGTAAAAATTGTTATGTAAATTTTGTAGAGAAGAAAGAACATTGGTGAATTCTCATATTATTCCCAAATCATTTTTCAAGGTCATAGCACCAGATAATGATTCAAAAATAATAGGTAGCCAAGGAAATCATCCAAAAAGAAGTCCACAAGGTATCTATGACAAAATTGTGTGTGATGTCTGTGAAAAGCGTTTTGAGGTAGGGGATGATTATATAATTAAGTTTTTTAATAAAAAAGACTTCAATAATACTTTGGTTGCAAATTCAGATAAAGCGCATGTGATAAAGGAATTTGATCTTGATAAGCTTAATCAATTTATTGCCTCGCTTTTGTGGAGAGCCTCGGTAACCTCGAAGGTTTTTTATGAAAGGGTGAATTTGGGAAAGAAATATGAGTCATTATTACTTTCATATATAATAAGTAATGGATTATTCCCAAGCCAAATTCAATATATATTTAAAAAATATCAGAGTGTTAATACTATTATCAGCCCCATAGATTATAAAATTGACGGTTTGAATGGTTATATTTTCCACTTTGGTGAATGGGATATATATGTAAAAGTCGACGAAAGAAAGCTCTCTGGCTCTTTAAGTTTATTTGCAGATCATTCTAAGGAGATATGGGTTATGGAAACGCCATATAAAGGATCTCCGGCGCATTCAGCAGCTGTGAGTTTGGCTAAAAAAAACCAAGATTTATTTTAAAAATAAGGTTGAACGACTTCAGCCCCTTTTTTACCTCAAACAAACGGCCAATAAGAGAAACCCTTTTAAGGGGTTTCTGTCTAGGATACGCATTGATTTACAAGGGATGGATAACGTTTGTGACGACGCCCCAGATCATGAAATCCATATCTTCGGTAATTTCAAGTATAGGATAATTAGGGTTCTCAGGCATGAGATAGAGCTTATTGTTGTCTTCTTTAATAAGGCGTTTTACCGTTAACTCTCCATTAACAACAGCTATGATCACCCGACCGCTTGACGGTCTTAAACTTCGATCAACAATAAGCAGATCACTCGGATGAATGCCGACGTCTATCATAGAATCACCGCTGACACGAACAAAAAAAGTACTTTCGGGGTTTTCTAAGAGGTGATCGTTAAGATCGATTTTTCCTTCACTGTAATCTTCCGTGGGGGAGGGGAGGCCGGCGGCAACAAGGGTTGAGTACATCACTTGAGGGGATGATGTTTGTGTTGAAGCGCTAAACACCCTATCTACTTTTGTGCGACCCTGCTCGGGCTTTAGTCTGTTTGGAAACTTTAAAAGCATTTCGATATCCTCCTCTAAATCGGCCGGCACTCTCATCACTTTTGTTTTTAAGCCGCGATATTTGCCCGACCCTTTTTTTCTACCTGCTCCTACTCTTGCGCCACCGGCTACCATCTTATTTTATTCCTAATTAGCTATCTTGTTTGATTATTGTAACAGAAATCAAATTGAAGCAATAGAGCTTCTAAAACTAAGACTGAAAATTACAAAAATATCTTAAAAGATGTAATTTACATATTTACAAAGCTTTAATTTCATGTAAATATAATCATATTGTTTTACGTTGAAAGAGATAAAAATGGCCGTTTTAGTAGAAAGTTTAAAAGAGGTTTTGCCGGTTTCAAAGTTAAGCCATGGGAGCAAGAAAATTTTGGAAGAGTTTAAAGCCGAAGAAAGGCAAAAATATATTGTGACGCGTAACAATATGCCTGAAGCGGTTTTCATGAGTGTGAGGCATTACGAAGAGCTTATGCACTTAATTAGTTCCCATACACAAGGGGCTACCAAGGATTTAGATATACTAAAGGAATGTAGGGAAATGAGGTTGGCATTACAGAAAGAAATGGAAGCCCTTTTTCCCGTAAAAGTTTCTCTTAAAAAGAGAGTTTAACGATAATTTGAAGAAGGAAAAAAAGAGATGAATGCTTTATTGGAAAACTCAAAGGAAGCCTTGCCGCTTACAGAACTAAGTCGCTCGACTAAAAGGATTTTGGAAGAATTTAAAAGTGGTGAAAAAGAGAAATATGTTGTTATGCGTAATAATATGCCCGAAGCGGTTCTTATGAGTGTTGACTATTATGAAGGACTTACTAATTTAATTGATTCTTTTAGATTGGAGCTTCTTCAACATTCCGGTCAATTAAAAGAATTCAAAGAAATAGCGATTAAAAGAATAGCGGCTAAAACCAGCGGGAGAAGGAAGTAATCTCTGATGCGGAGGAGGGGTAATTGTTTTTTCGTCATTTTCTTTCTTCCTGATGATGGGTGCACTTTAAGACATTTGTATCTTTTAATGCAAGACCTGTTTTAAAGGCTCTAAGCGCCATGAGCTATAAAATACTCTGAAAGGGCGTCTTTTGTGACGGTGTTGAGATTAGTATCATGAGCCCAAGCATATTCCATGGCCTTCCTGTGTAGTTGATCACCAACTCTTACGTTGAAAGATCCTTTAAAGCTTTTTTCAGGAATGATGGACTGCTCTGCACAGGTTTCAAGATAATCGTCAACGCTTTCTTGAAAGGCTTGTTTGAGAGACTTTACGTCCGATCCTTCATAGGAGACTAGGCTTCTAATGCCTTCAATCTTTCCATAGAAGACTTCATCATCATCATTATAATGAACCGTCCCATAATACTCTTTATATTTCATGTGATCCTTCATATTAATCTCTCTTCCTTCAATGTGTCTAAAACCTGATCAATTTGGTACTTTTTAAGCTCTTTACGGGGGTGGGGTTCATGCAAGCTGATAATCATCTTATTATCGTTTATAAACTTGCGCCTTGATCCACCTGTCTTGCCCGCAGGAAGGCCTTTAAAACCAAAGTGATTTAAGACCTTTATGAGTTCATCCCATGTTACATCCTTAGGAGTTGGTTTCTTTTGTAACTTCGCTATTATTTTTTTTATTTGGCTCACAACAAACTCCTATCTAAAGAAAGTATGGCACGGATGGCTAAAAAATGCAACTAAAAATAGTTACTATTTGATATGTGAACAAATTGGGCAAAGGGTAGGGGATTTCGGCGAGCCTTTAAAAAAGGGGGTATCTCAAGTAAGATACCCCTAGGTTTATCCACAGGTTTTGAGGATAACTTTTTTACTCATTATCCTGTGTGTTATGGCTTTGTTCGGGAGACCTCCTAAATAGGGGTTCTTCCACAGAACCCGATAAGGGGTGGTTTGCAGTCAGAGCGAATTAATTTGACGGTGCCAGAAAACATAGTCTGATTAATAAATCAACCCAAACGCGCAAGCAACATAGGGATCTGTGTTTCTTTTACCGCTTGCGCCCTTATGGCTGGAAATTCCTCCGTTAAGAGAGGCACTCCAACCGTCAAAATGTAAAGTTACAAAAAGGCCGCCTTGTTGTTCGTTGTAAGAACGACTCCCTGAAAACATGACTTCAGGCCCAAGACGTGCTCTACCCCATTGTAATCCGGGGCGCAAACGCGTGTGATAATGGCGATTAACCGTTGAAACCGAGCCGTCAAATTCAGTATTAAAAAACTTAGAAGGATCAGTAATGAATTCAAAACGGCACCGTCAAGTTAATTTAGGTCTGAAGTGACATTGTGGAAACCTCCTAGGTTATGGTAAAAATTCCTAGAATTTATGTAGAGGTTTCCCATGTCATTATCCCAAGCTCCCAAAGGGCATCGTTTTCCTGTCTCGATCATTAGCCATGCTGTCTGGCGTTATCACCGTTTTAACGACAGCTACCGTGATATTAGTGAAGAGTTGGCCTATCGTGGCATTATTGTGAGTTATGAAGCCATTAGAGGTTGGTGTATTAAGTTTTCTAAGGACTTCAGGGACGTTATCAAAAAGCGTGAACGCAAGCCGGGAGACAAGTGGCATCTTGATGAAATGATCATCAAGATGAACGGAGAAATCTTTATCCTTTGGCGGGCTGTTGATTCAGAGGGACATGAGATTGATGTATTCCTGCAAAAACGTAAGAATAAGAAGGCTGCTATCCGTTTCCTGTCTCGCTTATTAGGCGAGCATCCGGCGCCCCGTGTTATTGTCACGGATAAGCTAAAAAGCTACTTCAAGCCTATACGTTCTATGATGCCAAAGTCTGACCACCGAGCCCATAAAGGACTGAATAATCGGGTTGAAAATGCCCATCAACCCACAAGGCGAAAAGAAAAATGCCTGATCAGATTTAAGTCTTCCCAAGGGCTTCAAAATGTTGTCTCTCTCCTGGGAAAAGTAAGAAATATCTTTTCAGTAGCCGTGGGCCGATATACAAAATCAGCCCAAGACCGAAGAGACGCTTTTAAGGAAGCCCAGGTCATTTGGGAGGAAGCAACTCAAGGGATTCTTTGCGCCTAAAATTTGAGACATAGCCCTCATTTCATCCAGCCTAAATTAACTTGACGGTGCCGTCATAATGCAAGTATCACCTCTTAAGGCTTCTTTACTAAATGAAGAGGGTCAAGGCCAAGAGCGAGAGATAATATCAACCCTGTCGTCAGGTCGCGATTCATACCGGGCCGTACTTGATAATCAAGGGGAATCTGATGAGGAAAAAGCAAAAGCAAAATTCTTTTTAACCCTTATGGATATGAAAGGAATCGGCATTGCAGCGCCTTTGTATAGCGAAGCGCGGACGACTTTTCAATTCCTCCTTGAGCAAGGACTCCTTTCAGAAGATTTAACAGCACAAACTTACTTTTTCTTAGGAACTATGGCGCATTTAGGGCAAGGCCTTGAAGCCCCTAATTATACGAGTGCGCGAAATTACTATGCTCTTGCTTTAGAGTTTCCTTCGTTGGCAGATCCCTTTAAATCCCAAGCTTATTATGCTTTAGGCAAGATGGATTATCGAGGGGAAGCCATTGAAAGGCCTAATCTTATAAACGCTTATAAAAACTTTGAGACGGCTTTGCAAATAGGGAGCTTAACTAGAATTTCTGCTGCAAGGGCTTATTATACTTTTGGACTTATGAATGATCAAGGAGAAGGTTTAGAGAGCCCAAACCACTCTAAAGCAAGTGACTTTTTAGAAAAAGCTATTGATAGCGGTGATTTACCGCCTAAGTTGCAAAGAGCTGCAACTGCAAGGTTAAGAAATCTTGTAGCGAGCAGAACGAACGAAGGATTTATTTAAGTAGCAAGTCTTTTCCTACTTACGCTTAACACCGATTAACACATTTTCCGGACACGCTTTTCGTGACGGCCGTCTTCAAAGGGGGTCGTGAGAAAGGTTTCAAGGGTTTTTTTTGCAGGAGCGACATCTATAAACCGAGCTCCTAAGCACAATACATTTGCATGATTATGCGCTCTGGCAAGTTTGGTAATTTTGAGGTTCTTGCTGCAAAGCGCAGCTCGAATCCAAGGGTGGCGATTGGCGGAAATGCTCATGCCGATACCTGTTCCACAAATTAAAATGCCAATCCCGTCGACGTCTTGTTTGAGTTTAAGGGCTACGGATTTTGCATAATCAGGGTAATCAACAGAGTCTTTCGTATTCGTTCCAAGATCAATGACATCATATCCTAAGGACAGGCCGTGAGCCATAAGAGCTGTTTTCAGCTCAACACCGGCATGGTCATTTGCAAAATAAAGCGTGTTTTTTAAGGGAATAGTCGACATTTTAAGGATCCATTTTATCAAAAAATGGTGGGCCCGGTAGGACTCGAACCTACGACTCCACCGTTATGAGCGGTGTGTTCTAACCAACTGAACTACAGGCCCTCTGACTTGCACTTTTTTCATTTACGAGAAAATGCGCACAGGTTTACATAAAGCTAAAGTGCCTAAAAAAGAGCGCCTGGTCAATGGGCTACGTGAAAAAAATTTCTTGCCTTTGGCGCGCCTTCGGACTATTTTTGCAAATGAGAGGTCCCGTGGGTAAATAGTTCGTGAACTCGGTCAGGTCCGGAAGGAAGCAGCCGCAGCGATTTTTATTTAGGTTGCGGTGACCTCTCACCTTTTTTAGGTGTGTTTTAAAACGACAGGGTACAGAAGAATGATTTTAGGTTACGAAAAAAAAGGCGCCCTGCGCAATCCAAAGGCTGAGAAAGTTATCATTCTCCATGATTGGTTTTCCGACCATTCGAGTTATGATCCCTGCCTTCCTTATTTTGATCAAGATAATTATAAATATGCTTTCATAGACCTTAGGGGTTATGGCCTGTCTAAGGAACATGCAGGGCAGTACACATTGGCCGAGGTGGCTCAAGATATCATTGATACTGCGGATCATTTAGGGTGGCCTCAATTTCACCTTGTCGGTCATTCTATGTCGGCTCTTATGGGGCAATTTATTTGTGCCTTAGCGAGTCAACGTATTAAAAGTTTTATTGCCGTCACGCCCGTCGGTGCAACGGGAACACCCGGTGTTACCCCGGAAATTTTAGGATTTATGACAGCTGCAGCAACGGATAATGATGAGTTTGCTGCCCAAGCAGTCCATATGATGACCGATAATCGTTATGGCAAAACATGGGCGGATTTTAAAGTGCGCAATTGGCGGCAAACCTCCATTGTCGAGGCTCGCGTCGGGTATATGCACCTTTTCTTAAACTCTGATATTTTAGAGGAAGTTAAAGGACTTGAAGTCCCAATGGCCGTTATCTTCGGCAATCGAGATGCAGAAGCCTACCGTCGCCCAATTATTGAAAAAACCTTTGCAAAGTGGTTTCCGAAGTGTGAACTTTTTGAGATCGACAATGCGGGGCATTACCCTATGCAAGAAACGCCTGTTGCCTTCGCGACAACGCTTATCGCTTTCTTGGATAAACATTTAGGGTAAGCCTTTTGTTTTTCACTCCTCAAACCTTTAAAACGTTATAAGCTATCCTCTTTCTCTGCTTTAAAGTTTAGAGCTAAGGAGTTGATGCAATAGCGA
>Ga0210052_1001194_pt1 | contig 15404 bp, 12 predicted proteins | sample CryGeymeta201508_FD_183976 | JGI IMG/M metagenome (GOLD analysis project Ga0210052, IMG submission 183976) | Groundwater microbial communities from Crystal Geyser aquifers in Utah, USA - Crystal Geyser metaG 2015-08 (SPAdes) (version 2) | ecosystem: Environmental > Aquatic > Deep subsurface >...
CCCCAGCAGCGCATCGCAAATGGCGTGCAGCAGCACATCCGCATCGGAATGACCGAGCAAACCCTTGTTGTACGGAATCTCCACTCCGCCGAGGATGAGCTTGCGCCCCGCCACCAGTTGATGAACATCGAAACCTTGACCAATTCTCATCACTCACTCTCAATCAAATTAAAACCGATCGCCACAGAGAACACAGAGGTCACAGAGAAGTGGGTTAAGCAGGGATGGGCGGCTTTTTGCCCAACTCGCAAAACCTGCCATACCTCTCTGTGCGCTCTGTGAACTCTGTGGCTAATTATGTTTTTCCTTCAACAACAACTCCGCCAGTTCAATGTCCTGCGGATACGTCACCTTGAAATTGCTGCTGTCGCTCGCCACCAGTTTTGGCTGTAAGCCCAGCGCTTCAATCGCCGACGCTTCATCCGTGACGTGGTGGCAACGCGCCAATCCTTCCGCCAGCAGTCCGGCGCGGAACATCTGCGGCGTCTGCGCCTGCCACAGACCTTCGCGCGGCTCGGTGCAGGCGATGCGTTGCTGTGCATCCGCGCGTTTCAGCGTGTCGGCAACCGGCACGGCAAGGATGCCGCCGACCGGGTCGTCGCGCAGCTCGCTGATCAGCTTGGCAAGTTGCGTCCGGCTCAAACATGGACGCGCCGCATCGTGCACCAGCACCCAATCATCCGCCTCCAGTTCGGAAGCCAGCAATCCGTTCGCCACACTCTCCGCGCGCGTTTCTCCACCGCAGAACAAGGGCTGCAACTTGTCGCCGAACCGCGACCAGTCGTAAGTGCGGAACTGCGCATCATCGGGCGCCAGCACGACAAACACCGTTTTAATGTCACCACAGGCGCACAAGGTTGCGAGGGCATGGGCGAGCATGGGCTTGCCCGCGAGTGGGAGATATTGCTTGGGAAGTTCGTTCCCCATGCGTGCGCCGAAACCGGCGGCGGGGACGAGAGCATGGAATTCGGACATGGGCGAGATTGTAAATTAAAAGGTTGCCGATGCGCTTGGCTTATAATGCGCGCCCCTGTTTCAGGTCGTTCCCATGCTGTTCGCATCAAGACATTCCCGCCCGCGCTACACCCATCTGAACGGGTCCTCTGACGCCCTGGCTCTGGCGCAATACGCCGCACAACATGCGCCACTGATCGTCATCGCGGCCAATGCGCTCGATGCGCAGCGTCTGGTGGAGGAGATTCCGTTCTTTGCCCCCAAGCTGCGCGTGCATTTGTTGCCGGACTGGGAGACCCTGCCCTACGATCATTTCTCGCCGCACCAGGATTTGATCTCGGAACGCCTCGCCACCCTGCATCACATCCGCACCGACACCCTCGACGTGGTGATCGTGCCGCTGACCACCGCGCTGTATCCGCTGCCGCCGGTCAGCTATCTCGCCGCTTACACGTTCTTCCTGAAGCAGGGAGACCGGCTCGATCTCGACGGCCTGCGCGGACAGATGACGCTGGCCGGTTACAGCCATGTGCAACAGGTGCTCACCCCCGGCGAATACTGCGTGCGCGGCGGCATCATCGATCTGTTTCCGATGGGCAGCGTGCTGCCCTACCGTCTCGATCTGTTCGACGATGAGATCGAGAGCATCGCCACGTTTGACGTGGACACCCAACGCACGCTGTATCCGGTGCCGGAGATCCGCCTGCTGCCTGCGCGCGAATTTCCGCTGGATGAAAAGGGGCAGACCACTTTCCGCCAGAATTTCCGCGAGCGTTTCGAGGGCGACCCGTCCAAATCGCGCATCTACAAGGATGTGAGCAAAGGCATCGCGCCGAATGGCATCGAATATTACCTGCCGCTATTTTTTGAGCAGACGGCCACCCTGTTCGACTACCTGCCGCAGAACGCCACGCTGTGCCTGCACCACGATGTCGATGCGGCGATCCGCCAGTTCGCCCTGGACGCCGCCGCGCGCTACAAGCTGCTGCGCGGCGATCCGCAGCATCCGCTGCTGGAACCGCGGGAGTTGTTCATGGATGGGGAGCAGTTCTTCATCCGCGTGAAAGACTTTGCAAGGGTGGATGTGATTGCCACGAGCGCTCCCTCACCCCAAGCCCCTGATGGAACAACTAGCCATTCGACTAAGCCCGCAAGCGGGCAAGTCGCTGGTTATCTCCCGTTGGGCGAGGGGAACTCTGACTCCCTCTCCCCCGTGGAGAGGGTTGGGGTGAGGGAGGGCTCTAAAAACATCACCCCGTGCGCGACTTCCCCCATCCCACCCGTCGCCGTGGATCGCCGCGCCGAAGTTCCAACGCAAAAGTTTGCGGACTTCCTGCGCGACCATGCCGGCCGTGTGCTGCTGCTTGCCGACAGCCTCGGCCGGCGCGAGATCATGTCCGGTTATCTGAAGGAATATGGTCTCGCGCCCGCGGTATGCGAGGACTTCGCTTCCTTCCTTGACGGCACAGAAAAATTCATGCTCGGCGTCGCGCCGGTGCAGAGCGGCTTCGTGCTCGATCACGACCGGCTCGCCATCGTCACCGAAGGCGAACTTTACGCGCAGCAAGCACGAACACGCGCTTCCCGCGCTGCCAAGAAGAGCAATGTGGAAGGCATGTTGCGCGACCTGTCCGAGCTCAAGCCGGGAGATCCGGTGGTGCATGAGCAGCACGGCATCGCGCGTTACCGTGGGCTGGTGAATCTCGACCTCGGTGAAGGCGAGAACGAATTCCTGTTGCTGGAATATGCGGGCGAGGACAAGTTGTATGTGCCGGTGTCGCAACTGCATGTCATCAGCCGTTACAGCGGCGGCGCGGCGGAAACCGCCCCGTTGCACAAGCTGGGCAGCGGGGCGTGGGATAAAGCCAAACGCCGCGCCATGCAGCAGGTGCGCGACACCGCCGCCGAGTTGCTCAACCTCTACGCCCAGCGCGCCACGCGCAAAGGCCATGCGTTCAAACTCACCCAGCACGACTATGAAGCGTTCGCCGCCGGGTTCGGCTTTGAGGAGACCGCGGATCAAGCCGCCGCCATCGAAGCGGTGCTGCTCGATCTGCAATCCGGCAAGCCGATGGACCGGCTCATCTGCGGCGATGTCGGCTTCGGCAAAACCGAGGTGGCGCTGCGCGCCGCTTTCGTCGCCGCGATGGCAGGCAAACAGGTCGCCGTGCTGGTGCCCACCACATTGCTCGCCGAGCAACACTTTCAGAGTTTCTCTGACAGGTTCGCCGACTGGCCGATCAGGATCGCCGAGCTGTCGCGCTTCCGCTCCGCCAAGGAAGTGACGCAAGTATTGAAAGACCTGGCTGATGGCAGGCTGGACATTGTCATCGGCACCCACAAGCTGATCCAGAAAGATGTGAAATTCCACAATCTGGGTTTGGTCATCCTCGACGAGGAGCACCGCTTCGGCGTGCAGCAGAAAGAACGCCTGAAAGCCTTGCGTGCCGAGGTGGATGTACTGACCCTCACCGCCACGCCGATTCCAAGAACATTGGCGATGTCGCTGGAAGGGCTGCGCGATTTCTCGGTAATCGCCACCGCACCGCAACGCCGCCTGTCGATCAAGACCTTCGTCAGCAATTTCAGCCAGGGCGTGATCCGCGAAGCCGTGCTGCGCGAATTGAAGCGCGGCGGGCAAGTGTATTTCCTGCACAACGAGGTGGACACCATCGCCAACATGCTGGAGAAACTGGAGACACTGCTGCCGGAAGCGCGCATCCGCGTGGCGCACGGCCAGATGGGCGAGCGCGATCTGGAAGCGGTGATGCGCGACTTCCACCACCAGCGCTTCAATGTGCTGCTGTGCACCACCATCATCGAGACCGGCATCGACGTGCCCACCGCCAACACCATCATCATCAACCGCGCCGACCGCTTCGGCCTCGCGCAGTTGCACCAGTTGCGCGGCCGTGTCGGACGTTCGCACCACCAGGCCTATGCCTACCTGCTGGTGGACAGCCTGGACGGCCTCACCGCGCAGGCGAAGAAACGCCTGGAAGCGATCCAGGCGATGGAACAACTCGGCAGCGGCTTCTTCCTTGCCATGCACGATTTGGAGATTCGCGGCGCGGGTGAAGTGCTGGGTGAATCGCAGAGCGGCGAGATGCAGGAGATCGGCTTTTCGCTCTACAACGACATGCTGAATGCCGCCATCACTTCGCTCAAGGCCGGCCACGAACCGGACATGGCGCACCCGCTGGGCGTGACCACCGAGATCAACTTGCACACACCCGCACTGTTGCCGAGCGATTATTGCGGCGACATCCACCAGCGCCTCGTCATCTACAAACGCCTCGCGCATTGCAACACGCAGCAAGACCTGGACGACATGCAGCAGGAACTCATCGACCGCTTCGGCCTGCTGCCGGAGCCCGCGCAAACCCTGCTCGACAGCCACCGCCTGCGCATCCTGGCCAAGCCGCTAGGCATCAGCAAGGTGGACGCGTCATCGGAAGCCATCGTCATCCAGTTCGTGCCGAATCCGCCGATTGATCCGATGAAAATCATCACCCTGATCCAGAGCAAACGGCATATCAAGATGGCAGGACAGGACAAGCTGAAGATCGATTTGAAGTATGGAGATTTGCAGCAGCGGGCGTTGGCAGTAGTGAACTTCTTCAAGGAATTGGGCTAAACCGACCATGAACACGGAGGATTGGATAGGCAGCACCGCCGCCCTGTTAACGACTACCGCCTTTGTGCCGCAGGCACTCAAGGTTTGGCACACCCGGCATACTGCGGATATCTCGGTCGGCATGTATGCCTTGTTCACTCTTGGCGTCGCACTCTGGCTGACTTACGGAATCCTGCTGGGCGCATGGCCGATCATCATCGCCAACAGCATTACCCTGCTATTGGCGGGCGCTGTGTTGGTGATGAAAATCAAGTTTGGCTAGAACCAAATAAACCGGAATCGGATTGATTGTTCACCGCTTTCCCCACGCACTTCTCTTCTGCTTATCCATGAATGTCCACGAATCCTAATTGAAGGGGTCGTGTTCGGATTGTTTTCAAGCCACCAACAACTGCACATTCAACTTCTTTCCCAACACCGCCGCCGCGCTCGCCAGCGTAGTCAACGTGAGGCTGGTGTCGTTCTCATCCAGCAGGCGGTTCAGTGCAGCGCAGCTGGTGTGCATCTTCTTCGCCATCGTGGTCTTGTTCAGATTTTGCGCCTTCATTTCCTGTTCGATCTGACACGCGATGACGCGCTTCACAGCAACGGCCGCCACATCGTCGAGAATGGCATTCTCAGACAAGAATTCGTCGAAGCAACTGCCGATATTTTTCTTGCTCATGTTCGGTCATTCCAATAGTTCGGTTTTCGCCGCTGGTGTGCTACGGCGATGATGTAGATGCGTGCACCTTGTGAACGATATACAACCCAATACGGAAATCGGCGGACGATCACACGACGAAAATCCTCTGCGACTGGCGCACCTGCTTCCGGATGAGAATATGCAAACGCTACAGCAGTCTTAACTTCAGATGCGAACTCCAAACCCAGCCCCGGGAATTTCCCATCATAAAAAAGTGCCGAATTTTCAAACTCGGCGCGTGCTTTGGGATGGAACTGCGGCTGGTTCACAAAAGCTTGCGGTGAATATCGGCAAACACTTCCGTTGCGGGAATCAATTGAACATCTCCTCGTTCAATCTCTGCCCAGCGTGATTTGATCTCAATTTCCCACGCGTCACTGACATCGCCGCTATCGCTTGGCTCTAATGTCTCAAGCAAAAAACTCGCAAGTTGCGCGCGCTCTTCCACTCCCAACTGTTTTGCCTGTGTTTGAATTTCTGCGAGCTTGGCTGACATGTCGAAATCCTTTGTTAAGGTGATGGACAGACGATAGGGGGATTCAAACTTTCAGTCAAGGTTTAGCCCCCCACGCACTTCTCTGCTCCTTATCCATGAACGTCCACGCAACAAAGCGGCTCTTCTTCTGCCCCTGCGACATCTCGATGGTGCGGTTGTCTGTCGCGCCCACATTCTTTAACACGCGATAAACGTGCGGCAGGCTGGATGATTTTGAGATGAGGGTGGTGAACCACAGGCAGTGGTTTCCGCCCGAGACACTCTCTTCGATCATGCGCGTGACGAAGGCTTCTTCGCCGCCCTCGCAACACAGTTCCAGGCTTTGGCCGCCGAAATTCAACACAGGCTTCTTGTGCTTGTTGCTCTCTTTGCCGAGGTTCTGCCATTTGCGTTGCGCGCCTTGTCTGGCTTCGGCCAGGGAGGCATGGAACGGCGGGTTGCACAGCGTCAGGTCGAAATATTCATCGGCGTAGGTGACGCCTTCGAAGATCGATGAAGGGGATTGCTGCAAGCGCAACTCGACGGCGTCGCCCAACTGGTTCGCGTCCAGGATGCGGCGCGCGTTCTTCAACGCCACCTCATCCGCGTCCGTGCCAACGAAGTGCCAGCCATAACTGCGATATCCGATAAGCGGGTAGATACAACTCGCCCCCACGCCGATGTCGAGCACGCGCACGGTGTCGCCACGCGGGATGGCGCCGCCATTGCTCTCGGCCAGCAGGTCGGCGAGGGAGTGCACATAGTCGGCGCGGCCGGGGATGGGCGGACAGAGATATTGCGCGGGAACGTCCCAATCCTTGATGCCGTAAAAATGTTGCAACAACCCGCGATTGAGTGCTTTGACGGCTGCCGGATCGGCGAAATCGATGGATTCGTTGCCGTACCGGTTCACCGCCACGAAGTTTTTAAGCTCTGGACTGCCGGCAATGAGTTGCGCGAAGTCGTAACGACCCCGATGCAGATTGCGCGGATGCAGATTATTTTTTTCGGCGGACCGGTTCACGACATCATTCATGGCACTGGAAATTCATTTGATCTTTGCCCGGCGAGCGTTACTCAGCAGTCAGAAATTAAAGCTACAAAAGATTGATTTATCATGTGTAGGAGCCCGATTTATCGGGCGATTTCAAGATTGACTATCGCCCGATAAATCATCGGGCTCCTACAACGACGTTTTGGTTTAAGCAATGATTTTGACTATTGGTACATCTGTTGCCTGACTAACTGACTGCTCTGTAATCTCCGCTTTGCACAATCGTGCAGTGAGCAGAGCGTGAGGGGCGCCAACATTCGGGCCGGGTCAGTGCAGTGGCCGGGCAGCATGGAAACTTCGCCCATAAGGCAAAAAGAAGTGCGCTACTTCAGCGCCAACACATCCTGCATGTCGTACAGGCCGGCCTTGTTCGCTTGCAGGAAGCGCGCGGCACGCAATGCGCCCAGCGCAAAGGTGGCGCGGCTGCTGGCTTTGTGGGTGATCTCGATGCGCTCGCCGGTGCCGGCGAACAAGACCGTGTGATCGCCGACGATGTCGCCGCCGCGCACCGTGGCGAAGCCGATGGTGGAGGGCTCACGTTCGCCGGTCACGCCTTCGCGGCCATACACCGCCACTTTGGACAGGTCGCGCCCCAATGTCCTGGCGACGACTTCGCCCATGCCCAGCGCAGTGCCCGATGGCGCATCCACTTTGTGGCGGTGGTGCGCCTCGATGATCTCGATATCGTAGCCTTCGCTCAACACGCGCGAAGCGGTCTCCAGCAGTTTGAAGACGAGGTTCACGCCGACGCTCATGTTGGGGGCGAACACGATGCCGATGTCCTGTGCCGCCGCGCCCAGTTGCGCCTTTTGCTGCGCGTTCAGGCCGGTGGTGCCGATCACCATGTTGACCTTGAGTTTGCGGCAGGCATGCAGATGCTGCAGCGTGCCTTCGGGACGGGTGAAGTCGATCAACACGTCTGCGCCTTGCAGCGCCGCATCGATATCGGCGGTGATTTTCACGCCTTCCGCCGCAACGTTGCCCAGCAGCGCGCTGCCTGCATGTTCGAGCGCGCCATGCAGCACCAGATCGTCCGCCTGTGCCACGCATTCGAGCAGGGTCTTGCCCATGCGTCCGCCGCATCCGGCGATGACTACTTTAGTTGTCATGTTTTTCCTCCTGCGCCAAAGGGGGTGCGAGCGGCGTCGCATCGTCGATGCGCACCAGTGCACCGTTCTCGAAATACAGGGTCAGGCGCTGGTTCTCCGTCACCCGGCCTTTTTCTTGCAGACGATAGAGATAGTCCCAGCGCTGCGGATGATAAATGTCGCGGACCAGCGGCGCACCGAGCGCCGCCTTGACTTGCGCCTCGGTCATCCCCGGCTTGATGCGCGCCCGCATGTCCTGGGTGACGAGATTGCCCTGCCGGATATCGATCTTGTGCGGGGTAAAGGTGGGCAGGTATTGGGATGGATTGCTGCACGCGGCGAGCGATGCGGTAACAAGAATGATGGCGATGCGCATGGGATGGGTTACTTTCACAAAACAGGCCGGCATCATACCGCAAGTCATTGCCCCGACCCAGACGGGAGCGTGTCAGGCGGCGATGCCCAACAACTCGGCGGCATGTTTGCGTGTGGTGGCGGTGATCTTCACCCCGCCCAACATGCGGGCGATTTCCTCCACCCGCTGCTCGTCCTTGAGTATTTGGATATGGCTGAGGGTGACGCCCTGCTCGACCGCCTTGCTCACTTGCCATTGCTGGTCGGCCTGCGCGGCGACCTGCGGCAGATGGGTGACACACAGTACCTGATGGCGTTTGCCCAGTTGTTTGAGCAGGCTGCCGACGATCTCCGCCACGCGCCCGCCGATACCGCTGTCCACTTCATCGAAGATCAGCGTCGGCACGCTGGCGGCATCGCTGGCGGCCACCTGGATCGCCAGACTGATGCGCGACAGTTCACCGCCCGATGCGACCTTGGCCAGACTGCGCAGGGGCGAACCGGGATTGGCGGAAACCTGCAATTCGACGCTTTCCAGGCCGTGCGCGTTGCCCTCGGCCAAAGGCAACAACGCCACGGCAAACTGCCCGCCCTGCATCGCCAGGGTTTGCATGGCGGCGGTGATCTCGGCGGACAACTGCTTGGCCGCCTTGGCCCGCGCCGCACTCAACTTCTTTGCCAACGCCAGGTATTCGTCGTGCGCGACGGCTTCCTGCCTGGCCAATTCCGCCAGATCGGCAGTGCCGCCCAATTCGTCCAGACGCGCCATCACCTGCAACAGTGCTTGCGGCAACAGCTCCGGCTTCACGCGGTATTTGCGCGCCGCTTCCATCACATCGGCGATGCGCGACTCCATTTGCTGCAACGCCTGCGGATCGGCGTCCAGTTTTTCCTGATAATGGCGAAAGGCGTACACCGCTTCCTGCAGTTCGTTTTGCACACTGACCAGCATGGTCAGCGTGTCCTGGAGCGAGGCATCGAATTCCAGGCCGGCGCGCAAACGCGCCACCAGCGCATTCAGTTGCGCCAGACACGCCGTGTCCGCATCGCTCAACACCTCCACCCCGAATTGTGCCGTCTCCAGCAAACCTGCCGCATGCGACAAGCGCGCGTGATCGGCCTGCAGGGTTTGCCATTCGCCGTCGGAGAAATTCAGTGTCTCCAGTTCGCGCCGCTGGAAATTCAACAGTTCACGTTCGGCGGCCACTGCCTCGGCATTCTGTTCGAGCTGCGTGCGGCGGCGCTGCAAGGCCTGCCACGCTTGATAGCGCTCGGCGACCTGCTCACTGACTTTGCCCAATCCGGCATGGCTATCCAGCAGCTCGCGCTGCGCCCCGGCGCGGAGCAGCGATTGGTGCGCATGCTGGCCGTGGATATCGAGCAGGAGTTCCCCCGCCGCGCGCATCTGTTGCAGGGTCGCGCTGCTGCCATTGATGAAACCGCGCGAGCGGCCGCCGCTATCCAGCGTGCGCCGCAACAGGCACACATCGTCGTCGCCCGCCAGCGCCTGCTCGCGCAGCCAGGCCTGCAAGGTTGGCAAGGCGCCGATGTCGAATTCGGCAGCGATCTCGGCACGTTCACACCCGCTACGCACCATGCCGGCATCGCCGCGCTCGCCCAAGGCCAGGGACAAGGCGTCGATCAGGATGGATTTGCCCGCACCGGTTTCGCCGGTGAGCGCGGTGAAACCCGATGAAAATTCGAGTTCGAGGATTTCGACAATGACGAAGTTGCGGATGGAAAGGTACTTCAGCATGGATTAGCGTAAATCTCCAGTTGCCAAAACAAATCTTGCCCACGCGGAGGCGCGGAGACACGGAGAAAAACGCCTTGCCGCCGCATTCTTCGCGGCTCCACGTGAGGCCATTTCAGCAGGGGGTAAAGATTCATCATCCGGGTTGGCTTAATGCCACGTACGTTAGAGCGTTTGGTTCCACAGCAGTTTTTCGCGCAGCGTGTGGTAGTAGCTGTGTCCCTGTGGATGCAGCAGACAGGCTGGCTTGGCATAGCGACTGACAATGATCTTGTCGTGCAGTTGCAGGTCAACGTTGGTGTGGCTGTCGTAGCGCACGCAGATGTCGCCGGTGCGGTGCATCAACAATTCCACCTCGGAACTGCCCCTGACCACGATGGGACGGTTGCTCAATGAGTGCGGGCACACCGGCACCAGTTGCAGCGCGTCCAGGCCGGGATGAATGATCGGGCCGCCGGCCGACATGGCATAAGCGGTGGAGCCGGTGGGCGTGGAGATGATGAGGCCGTCGGCACGCTGGTTGTACAGATACTCGCCGTCGATGCGCACTTCAAACTCCACCATGCTGCTGATGTTGCTGCGGTGCACCACCACCTCGTTGAACGCCAGCCCGCTGTAGATTTCCTGGCCATCGCGCAGTACGCGCGCCGACAGTAGCAGGCGCTCTTCGGTGATGAACCTGCCCTCCAGCATGGCGCCAATCTCGTCCAGCATGTTTTCCGGAGTCAGGTCGGTGAGAAAGCCCAGGCGGCCCTGGTTGACCCCGACCAGGGGCACACCATGCGGCGCCAGGGTGCGCGCGATATTGAGCATGGTGCCGTCGCCGCCGATGACGATCGCCAAATCAACCGCGCGCGCGATTTCGTCCAGCGACAACGCGGTAAAAGAATGGTCGCGCAGATGTTCCGCCGCCAGCCCGTCCACCACCACGCGCAGGCCGCGCGCGGCGAGAAAATCGCCAAGGCGCAGCATTGGCTCCGCCACCTCTGGTGATTTCTGCTTGCCAATGATGGCAATGGTCTGGAAAGGGAATTTCATGGTGCGGGATTAAACCATATCGGGCGCATAGCCGCCACGTCAGGGAGAGGATTCTTCCCACACCCGATACCACGCCGCATACAGCGCCGGCAAGAATAAACAAGTCAGCAAGGTCGCCACAATCAGACCGCCCATGATGGACACCGCCATCGGCCCCCAGAACACCTGGCGGGTGAGCGGGATCATTGCCAGAATCGCTGCCGAAGCGGTCAACACGATGGGGCGGAAACGGCGCACGGTCGAACCGATGATCGCTTCCCAGCGCGACTTCCCGGCTTCTTCGTCTTGCCGTATCTGATCCACCAGAATCACCGAGTTGCGCATGATCATGCCGGCCAGGGCGATAAAGCCCAGATTGGCAACAAAGCCGAACGGCACATGAAACACCAGCAACGCCAACGCCACACCGATCAAACCGAGCGGCGCGGTGAGGAGCACGATCACGGTGCGGCTGACACTTTGCAACTGGATCATCAATAATGTGATGACGCCCACCAGCATCAACGGCATCACCGCTGCAATCGCTTTCCCGTTCTTGTCCGATTCTTCGATACTGCCACCCATCTCGATGCGAAAACCGGCCGGCAGCCTGGCACGTACTGCATCCAGTTGCGCATTCAACGCTGCGGATGCCGTGGCGGGCTGTGAGGTGTCCGCCATATCCGCGCGCACGATCATGGTTGGCACGCGGTTGCGCCGCCAAACAATACCCTCCTCCAGTACCGGCACCAGCCTGGCCACCTGCGCCAGCGGCACGTGGCGACCACCGGCCAGCGGCAATTCCAGATCAGGCAAGGCATTCAATGATTGCGCCTCCGCGGCTTGCCTGCCGCGCCAGACCACATCGATCAACTGGTCGCCTTCGCGGTATTGGGTGAGCGCGATGCCGTTCAGCCAGGCTTGCAGGATTTGCGCGATCTCCTGGGTGGAGGTGCCCAGTTGCCGCGCCCGATCCTGGTCCACTTCGACGCGCACGCTTTTCACTTTCTCGTTCCAATCAAGATTGATGTTTTGCAGGTGTGGGTTGGCGCGCATCATCGTCGCCACCGCAGCAGCTTGCTCACGCAGTTGCAACAGATCGTCGCCCATCACGCGGAACTGCACCGGATAACCGATCGGCGGGCCATTTTCCAAACGCACCACACGCACGCGGATGTCGGCAAAATCCGGCGCGGCAAAGCGTTGCTGAAGTCGGGACTTGAGATCTTCACGCGCTGCCAAATCTTTGGCGACAATGACGAACTGACCAAAATTATCAGCGAACAATTGTTGATCCAGCGACAGGAAATAACGCGGCGCACCGTTGCCGATGTAAGACGAGGAATACGCCACGGCGGGATCATCCTTGAGCAATTTTTCGATGCGCTGCACTTCATGGGCAGTCGCCTTGATGGATGCGCCTTGCGGCAGCCACACATCCACCATCAGCTCCAAACGGCTCGCCGAGGGGAAGAATTGCTGCTGCACGAACTTGCTGAACGCCACCATTGACAGCAGGAAGATGAGCACAGTGGCGAGGATCACCTTCCAGCGATGGCGCAGGCACCAGGTGACTAGTGCACGGAAACGCCGGTAGAACGGCGTGTCATAAATATCCACACCGTGCTTTTGCGCTTTCTCGACAAGTTTTTTCGGGTCGAGCAATTTGTAGCCGATGTAAGGCGTGAACACCACCGCCACCACCCATGAAGTCAGCAGCGCGATCGTTACCACCTGAAAGATCGAGATGGTGTATTCACTGGCGGCTGATTTGGAAAATCCCACCGGGGTGAACGCGGCTGCCGTGATCAGGGTGCCGGTCAGCATGGGGAAGGCGGTCGAGGTGTAAGCGAAAGTCGCGGCTTTGAATTTATCCCAGCCCTGCTCCATCTTCACCACCATCATCTCCACCGCGATGATGGCATCGTCCACCAACAATCCCAAAGCGATGACCAGCGCACCCAGTGAGATGCGCTGCAAGTCGATGCCGAACAACTTCATGGCAAAGAAAGTGATCGCCAACACCAGCGGAATCGAGAGTGCCACGACCGTGCCCGTGCGCCAGCCCAAACTCAGGAATGACACCGCCAGCACGATCAACACGGCCTCGGTCAGTGCGCTTTGGAACAGATGGATCGAACCGCGCACCACCTCGGGTTGATCCGCCACCACATGCACTTCCACCCCGACGGGGAGTTCTGCGCCGATGCGTTGGATCTCCTGTTTGAGATGCTCGCCCAGCGCGATCACGTCACCGCCTTTATCCATCACCACACCCACGCCAATCGCGGGCTGTCCGCCCAGACGCATCTGCGGGCCGGGCGGGTCGGCCAAGCCCCGGCCCACCCGCGCGATATCACCCAAACGGAAATGTCTGCCATTCACCAACAGGTCGGTGTTGCGCACCCGTTGCTCACTGTCGAAACCGCCGCTTACGCGCAGCCGGATACGGTCGCTGTCGGTCTCGATAAAACCGGCGGGACTGATGGCGTTCTGTTTTTGCAATGCATCTGCCACTTGCAGCGGGGTGATCCCCAGCATCACCATGCGCTGCGGATCGACATCGACGAAGATCTTTTCGTCCTGCACTCCGATCAATTCGACCCGTTTCACATCGTGGACGCGGCGCAATTCCAGCGCGACACGGTCTGCATAGCGGCGCAGGGTAGCCAGGTCGTAGCCATCCCCGGTCAAAGCAAAGATGTTGATCTGCACATCACCGAACTCGTCATTGGGAAACGGCCCCTGCACACCCACCGGCAAGGTGTGGCGGATGTCATCCAGTTTTTTACGCACCTGCCGCCAGGATTCCGGCACCTCGGTTTTTGGCGTGAAGTCCTTGAGCACCACGAAGATCAGCGATTCGCCGGGCTTGGAGGCAGAACGCAATACATCCACCCACGGCGTTTCCTGCAATTTCTTTTCGATCCGCTCGGTCAATTCGCGTTCAACCTCCTGCGCCGTTGCGCCCGGCCACAGCGTGCGCACCACCATAACCTTGAAAGTAAAACTGGGATCTTCCGCCCGCCCCAGGCTGAAATAGGACAAAGCGCCCGCCACCGTCAACATGACGATGAGGAAAGCGATGAACTGCTTATGCTCGAGCGCCCATGCGGAAAGATTGGGCAGCTTCATTGCGCATTCCCGGAGACAAAAGGCCGAATCTGCTCGCCTGCGGTCAGCTTGTGCACCCCGGCACTGACGATGCGCTCGCCGGCCTCGATGCCGCTGGCGATCAGCGCGCCATCATCAAGATACGCCGCGACTTTGACCGGACGCAGGGAAACGCTGTGATCTGCCGCCACCACCCACAGCGCCGCCTGCTCGCCTTGCTGGAAAATGGCGGTGAGCGGCACGCGGTAACCTTGTTTTCCCTTTGCCTTGCGCGTCTCGTTGATGCGCACCCGCGCCGTCATCCCCAGTGCAACGGACGCATCCGCCGACTTGAACGCAACACGCGCGGCATAAGTGCGGCTGGCCGCGTCGGCGACCGGATTGATCTCGCGCACACGCCCGGCGATCGTTTGCATTGTGCCGCCGGCCGCGCCGATTTGGATGGCGGCGGGCATCCCCACTTTGATGGAAGCCAAACGGGATTCCGGAATGTCGATGGCCACCTCGCGCTCCCCCTCGCGCGCAAGGCGGAACACCGGCTGCCCCGCACTGACCACCTGCCCCGCTTCGGCCAGAATGGCGGCGATCACCCCGGCGTGGTCCGCGGTCAATTCGGTATAGGCGAGCTGATTGCCGGCCAGCCCAGCCTGCGCGGCGGCGGCCTCGAATGCGGTTTCCTTCGCGTCCAGCGCGGATTGGCTGACAAAGCCCTTGTCACGCAACTCGCGGTAGCGTTTCAACTCATCCTCGGTCAAACGGTATTGCGCGGCGGCAGCGCTTTCCTGCAAACGGCTGTCGGCCGGATCGAGGCGCGCCAACACCTGCCCCGGGCGGACCCGCTCGCCCGCCTCCACATTGCGTGCCACCATCTTGCCGCCGAGGCGGAAACCCAGCACGGTCTCATGGCGCGCGCGAACCTCGCCGCTGTACAGATGACTTTGCGCGCTATCCGTGGCGCCGATGACAAAGATCGCGGCGGGCCGTATGGCGGTGCTCGGCGGCGGGGTGTCCTTGCCGCATGCGCTCAATAAAGGCAGCGACAGCACAAAAAAAATATAGATAATTCTCATTGCCAATTCCCTTTTAAACCGCTCATCGGACATTATCCCTTATACCATCACAATCGTGCCAGAGCGCCTTGTCTCAAGGTGCGGCCATGCCGCCGCTTGGTGATAGAATCCGCCGGCCATGTTGAACGAACGCGCACAAATCCTGCTCAAAACCCTGGTCGAACGCTATATCAGTGATGGCCACCCGGTCGGCTCGCGCGCGC
>Ga0210052_1001232_pt1 | contig 15060 bp, 15 predicted proteins | sample CryGeymeta201508_FD_183976 | JGI IMG/M metagenome (GOLD analysis project Ga0210052, IMG submission 183976) | Groundwater microbial communities from Crystal Geyser aquifers in Utah, USA - Crystal Geyser metaG 2015-08 (SPAdes) (version 2) | ecosystem: Environmental > Aquatic > Deep subsurface >...
GCGCAAACCCAGTTATAATAACGCGTCCGTCACCGCTCCGATAGGAGCATCGGTACTTTCAAATCCCCCACCAGCTGTTGTCCCAGTGGTAGCTCCTGATCCGCCGCTGCCACCACCACCACTACCTCCCGAGCCAGAAGCACCACCAGTAGCTGGTTCCTGTCCCGAAGAAGCACCTGATGTCCCCCCTGTTCCACCACCACTACCAGTACCTTCGTTTCCAGTACCAGTACCATCACCACTAATACTTCCATCAGTATTAGGTGTTCCAGTCGGAACAGGTTCAACCACAAAAGTAATCAGAAAATCATCCGTGTTGAAGTTCCCTTCATCATCAATACAACGAACGTAAAAAGTGTTTACAGAATCCAACGTTATTGTCACTACTTGTGAATGTAAAATCGTACCAGTAAAAGAAAAAGTATTTGTCATTGAACCATAGTCAATGTTAGGCGATAAACTATATCTACAAACAGAAAACTCATCTGTTTCTAGGGAAATTTCAACACTTAAGGTTGTTCCACCTAATGGACCGACTGGCTGAGGATTAAAACGAAACGGTGGGATTAATTCGGTGGTATCTACTGGACCGATGCCTACTTTTTCCACTAAAGAAATTAAAAAACCAGCCGAAGCTACCTCTACCCCACCATCATATACTTTCATATTAAATTTTTGGGTACCAGTAGCTGAAGCATTAACAATTGGTCTTATGTCAGCAAAGGTGGTGGCTGTTCCAGTTGAAGAACTGTAGACCTCGGAAAATACATTTGCCAAATCGGTATGATTACCAATTTTTAAAACTAATTGATCACCCGCCGAAACACCGGTAGTGGTATTAAAAGTGTAACGGATTAAACCCGGTGATCCGGCTACAATTTCAGCTAAATCGCTACTGGCGGATAAAGTATCAGAAACAGCTCGATTGATTCCATTGACTGATAGCCGAATATTTCTATTGGCCGAAAAGGTGGAGGTACTCAAAACCTCAAAATCACTCGGTGGAATAATTTCAAGATAACCACCCGGGGCGATGGCTGTGTCTATTCTAAAAGAAAAAGTATGATTGGAGGTCTCGGCTGGAGCAGAGTTAGAAATGGTATCTTTGTACTGATTTATATTTTTTGCCCAGATATGATTGGAAAAAATAAATTGTATTAAAATTATTCCCAAGACAAAAAACATCGCCCCAACAATCTTTGGAATTGTTTGTAATTTTAATTTGTGCTGAATTCTAACTTGAGATGCAACACAACTCCTTGTATACATCCGCCGGCGTTCGCCACTCAAGACTTTTGCGTGGCGTATGGTTCATAACATGAACCACCCTATCTAGTTGTTTCTGCGTAATAGTATCAAAATCAAAACCTTTCGGATAGACACGTCGTAGTCTCCCATTCGTATTTTCATTTTTCCCTCGTTGCCATGGAGAGTGTGCATCAGCAAAGAACACCAGTGCATTGGTATCTCGCTCAATCATTTGCCAGAGTGCAAATTCTGAACCACGATCATACGTGATGACGCCCTCGAGTGGTACCTGCTTCAGTGTTGCAGGTACCACATCCGCAGTACCATTCGGTATCAAATCAACGTGTGTATAGAGACTCGTACGCTCCACATGGGTGAGGAGCTGCGTCTTGGTAGAACCCTTCACGGTATCACCCTCCCAGGAGAGTAGTGATTCTGGACGGTCATGAATATTCCGCACTAATTTTGTCCACCCTTGTTTCTTCGCTCGTTTTGAGCCGTATCGTCGTCGTTTGCGACCACGTTGAGGTAATTGCGGGAGCAAGTCTATTCGCTCACGATACATCCAGTTGTATATCGTTTGATGATGTATATCCATCTCATGTGCAACAACTTCAGGGGACGTGAGTGGGTTGAGTCGTGAGGCGATACACTGACCAAGTACAGCATCTATCTTTCGATACTGCTTCTTTGCGTGCACTCGTCGCTCTCGTGCCTGCACGTCAGCATTGAGTGCATGATATCCACCTCGTGGTTTTTGGTTCCGCTTTAACTCTCTTTCCACCGTACTACGATGAAACCCTAGCTGTGCACCTATCTCAGATTGAGAGAAACCTGCTCGCTTGAGCGCTCCTAGCGCGATTCTGTCTTCACGATTAAAATGCTTGTGCATACCGCCTTGTATTCTTATTTGCTAACACAACTAGGATACGGGCGGTTTTGCGTTGGTTCAAGTTAAGTGTTGCGATTCAGGTTAGAATTCAGCCAATTTGTTTGTAAAATATTATTTTGTGTTTCCTGATTACTTTTTGGATCTTTAAAATAACAATTGGAATTGGTACTAGCTTCGTATTGGTCAAAACAAATTGCTTTGCCACCGACATTAACCAAAACTGAACCCGCCTCACAGGAAGCCGTCGGATTATTCATAGTCATAATAACATCAGTCGCTTTAATTCCAATCGTGGAAAAAATAATAGCGCCCAAAATTACTAGCGGTAATTTAAATATTTTGTGATTTATTCGTAACATATTTTGTTACCAGCAAACGCTTACTACGAACAAAATCCAAAACATAATTCAAAACAATCAAAACCAACAAAATAAATAATACCGAACCCAAAATAAAAGTTGACCGATCTTGAAGATCGCTTGTGTTTGAGCCAAGTCCAACGTCAATTTCGCGTTGATGTAACAACTCTTCTCTTTGTTTTAACTCGGTCGTTTTTTTGGTTAATTCTGCCGTGATTTGATTAATCTCGGTTGGGGCTACTCCGACTGTTACCCCAACTGCATTTGCCAAATAAAGTTGGGTATTAGTAGCCAAAAGAGCTGTAGTATGACTAACTAAACCAGCTTGAAACAAAAGCACGATAGCACAAACAGCACTACTAATGCGAAGTATTTTATGGTAAGCACTAAATTGAAGAATCATAATTTAATCTACACTTATAATATTATACAATATCATTAAGCAAATAAAGCAAGCAGGACAATAATAAAGAAGGCGGTTACCACAAACATGGTGGTTAATACCAACAGTACTACTGATGTTCCATTTTGTTTGCGTCTTTTTACTAATCGTCTTGTCCCACTAATAGCCACATAAAAGGCCAGTTTACGACGCACATAAAGACGAGCAGAAACATAGGTAATTAACAATAATAAAACCAAAACGCCGAAAGCAGGACCGATAATATTCATCGGTAAAATCCAAAAGGTAACCGTACTAGATATGGTTTGTTTAAAGCCGTCTTCACCAAAGCTCGGACTAATAATGGCTTCATACCGTCCAAAACCTGGTGTCTCACCAGTCCAATTAGTCGTAAATTCTCGCGTAATCCCCGGAAAAACACCAGCCAATTTATCATTAAAAATAACTACACCAACTTGTTTACCAAACATGTTATTGACTACTAATGGTCCAGTTGGTCTTAATAAGGTATTACCGCTATTTTCAATTTTTACATTAAAAATAACTTCTGGTTTACTGTAAATATAATTATCCGTAGAAAATTGTCTAATGCTGGCCTTTTCTTCAACTTCACCGGCTACTCTAATAGAAATTATATTAGCCACTTCATAACCAACGGAAGCTCCACTCTGACGTAATTTCGGTGGTTGCATAGAAACAAAAACGCCAGCAAAATGTGTACCTGGTGAAGCGCTGTCCGGCACCTTAATAGTAAAATCAAATGGTGAACTAGTATGTGCCTTAATTTCTATTGTGTTAATCGCTAGGGTTATCCATTCAGAAACATCAAATTCAGTTTTAGCAATTTTTTCATCAGCAAAAATTGGCACGCCGGAATCAGAAGCGTTAACTATATCCTTTTTGTACAAATAATAAGTTTGGTCCTGATTGCTTAAATTGGTGACCGTTACCGAAAAGTCTTTACTCTGTCCAGGATCCATGGCTTCCTCAATATTGGCAGGACGAAGACCAATGCCCTCATCAGATTGCGCCTTAACAGATAAATTAAAACCGAAGAAAATAATTGGTAATAAAAATATTAAGGTAATGAAACGATACATGCATAAAAAAATAAATCGGACTAATGACTTATCTTAGCATTTACAATGAAATAAAACGCGAGCAATTAACAGCTTAAAACAAAAAAAGCCCCGCAGGGCTTTTTTTGTTTTATAATCTCAGATTTTAATTAGAAGGTTGGAGTAGCAATATAAGTAAGTGTCGTGGTGTAATCATCTCCCGCTTCCTGGAGTGGAGTGATTTCTATTTGATAACCTACTTTGATTGTTCCTTTATCCTGAGTAGTTCCGTCTGAGGGACCATTGTGTGAAAAGATGGACCGAGGAGTGGTACTAGCAGCCACAAACTTTGTGCTAGTAAATTCACCGGCATTAAGATCGGAATCATCTTAAGTTAGACCCCAATGACCCCAAGTATTTTCATCAGCTATATTATTAGTTGGTGCGGCCCAAACAGCTGTTGAATCGGTATAAGCTCCATCAATGAAGCCATCCACATCAGCACCAGTTGATGATTGTAAATTACCATCTTGCTCTACCGTGACGACAAAGCCGTTACGAGCATTAGTGACCACATCAAGTTTTTGGGCCATAGTCTTCACAGCGCCAGAGGTTAAGACACCAAAAGGAATAGTGGTGGCGGTAGTTAGACCAGTAGTTGAAGTACCATTAACTGCCGTTGAGGTCGCTAGACCAGAAACTGTAAAGTCAAAAGTGGTATCAACTGAGGCAGTTACCAAGACAGTGTCAACAATCGCGACTCGTGTTCTACCAGTATCAGCTGCCCCCGCTGTCACAACAAACTCATATGAGCCGGTGGCAGGATTGGTTACTTGGTTTACACCACCAGTAGCATTTTGTCCAACCTTAATGATGACGACTTCACCAGCTAAGGCCACTCCAGTTCCTGAAGTAAGTGTCAGTGTCTGTGAAGAAACAGCTGCTCCCCAGGTGGCTCCCGCCGGAACCGGAACAGCTGCCAGTGTCTGGTCCACAGCATTGATACTTAGATCAACGTCACCAAAAGCAACTGAGCACATGGTAAAGCCCGCTGGAAAAGTAACATTAATAGTACCACCAGCTATTACACCAGGCGAACCAGCTGGAATAGTAAATTGTAGGGTATGATCGGAAACTACCGCTGGGGCAGAATCAGAGAGGGTGTCGCTTATGAATGTGAGATTGGCAGCTTGCGCACTTGAATAAGCACCAACCGACCAAATCATCACAGCCACGGCAACGAGCATCGCGACTACTCGGTGCAAAGCTTCAACTGATGTTGAAATTTTGAACATATTTATTTTTATTTTATTAAATAACTTTTGTAGTCGCGAATTACTTCGCGCGTACAACCTCGGTTGAAGCTTTCTGTGGAGAGATGTTTTTAAAAGTTTTTTGAAAAAAAATCAGCCGACTTTTATTACACCACTTCAACCGATCTAAATAAAGTAGATAAAGATATGCGACGTTTGTCTTTCACTACTTGTTGATAACCTTTTATACCTTTAGTGAGTACCTATAGAAAACCTTTATTTTTAGACTTTTTAAAAAGTAGATGGTGGATATAAAAAAGCCACGTATTAAGTACAGATGTCCTATTAGCTATTTGACCTTAACCCTATCGCACCACAGCCAAATCATTCCACCGCGTAGTATAAGACGGTGAGAGATTATCATGTTTAGACTGCCAATTTTCTGACGAACTATGTCTTCCTAATTGAATTTTTTCCCGACCAAAACGAGCATTGATAGAGTCAATGGCTTTGGTTAAAATAGTGTTAGCTGGTACGATAAGAGGCATAAATAATGACGCTGGTTGCTCGGCTAGCGGTACTAAATGACTCAAAATTACACCTGCTTTTTTATAAGGAACTCCTGGTTCATAAAGACGTTCCAAAAGATGCATTGCCTCTCTTAAAATAACCGCTGCGTCAGCTGTCGGTAGTAATAAATTAGCTTCCACTACCCCACCATGGCAAACAAAATCACCATAGCGACTTGTTTGTAACACGACCTGTAGTTTTGCAGTGATGATCTGTTGTTCCCGAAGTGAAAGAGTGCAGGCCCGAACATGGTAGGCAATAGCATCTTTAAGAACTAAAATATCTTTTATTGGTTCATTAAATGATTTAGTACTTGTAACACTTTTGGGAACTGGTTTAACCGATGAGATTGGGTACATAATTTGTCCCAATAGCTCGGCCTGAAGTCGTAAACCAGCGATACCGAACAATTTGTCTAAGCGGTCTCTAGGACAATTATATAAATCCAGAACGCTATTTATAGTGGCTTGACGATATCGTCGCAATAATTGACCGCCCACTCCCCAAATATCCTGCAAACGAACTGTTTCCGCATTTCTTTGCCACCAAGAATCAACTAAAATAATTGGTTCAGTAGCTTTTTTAGCCAAACGATTAGCATATTTGGCCTGAGTTTTAGTCCCAGCAATTCCAATGGAAACTGGAATTCCCACCGACCTTTCCAGTTCACTAGTAATTAATTGGCATCTTTCTTGAAGCTGGGATAAAGAATTACTTTCAATATCAAAAAAAGCTTCGTCAATTGAATACTGCTCTATTAAAGAAAACCTGTCTTTTACAACCGAAAATACTCGTCTGGAAATATCTCTATATAGTGATAAATGTGAAGAAAAGATAGTAACATCAACATTTTTAATCATGTCCTTTAGCTGAAAAGATGGCGTTCCCATGGGAATATTCATGTCCTTTATTTCTTGAGAGCGAGCAATAACACAGCCATCATTACTGGATAAAACAAGCACTGGTTTTTCTTTTAAGTCTGGACGAAACAGCCGTTCACACGATACAAAAAAATTATTACAATCAATGACCCCGATATACTTCATTCTCATACTATAACAAACTTACCTAAGAGGTGTATAAACTCTGTTAAAATTTAACGCCTCCAAATGACGGTCATCGGATGACCGTCATTTTTTCCTTAAATTCTTAAATCAAAATAATTTCCAGATATTTTGATCCTCTTCGCCATCAATTTTAAAAAGGGCTACTCCTTTAAGTTTATATTTCTGGGCCAAAGCAAGCTTAGCTTTTACTGCTTCTGCATCACTATAGGTGATAAATCTAACTGACACCTCCAAACCAGAAAGAGTGGCAAATTGAAGAGCTCTGGTGGCATTTTCCATTCCTGGCTGAATATTTTTTGCCACTGGTAAGGTCGTTAATATTTTATAAATAGAATCTTCGGGAAAATAGGAAATAATCCCCTCTTTGCCAGAGTTATGGCCAATAGTTGCCTGATACTTTTTTGAAAGTTCTAATATTCTTGGCACATTTAAACTACTGACTGACTTATAATCACGAAACCAATTAGGGGCGACCATGACATCCCAGGCCCGCCCATAGGTTGGGATACCGAGCAATACCTTATTCTGTGAAAAATCCTTTAAGGCCAATTTAATCACTTTTTCTACCCAAGCTTGATCAGCCACAGGAGCATAAGGATAGCCAACATTTGCTTGATTCAAAGTTAAATCAGCCCGTTGTTGATCATAGGTCATCAGCTCAATTTGGTCACAATATCTGGCGATTTCTTGATAATCATTGGCATAAACTAATGGATCAGGAACCACTTTATATAAATCTTCAGCTGGCGTTCGCGCTTCAATGGCGCAAGTTAAAATTTTTTTACCCAGCGCGTGTTTTAATTCCTTAAGGAAAAGCGAAAAATCATCAATTGTTTTTGCTTGTTTTTGTTCGTAATCAATATTAATACCAGCAAACTTTCCTTTTATAACAAGATTAGTAATCTCCCTAATATGGTTGGTGCGTCTCTTTTGATCACTTAAAACGTCATGAATTAAACCACCATTAGACCAAGCGATGGTGGGAATTAGCTTGACCTTATTTTTCTTAGCAATCTTAATAAAATCGTTCCATTGTTTTTCGTTTAAATCTGCTTTATCAATAATTGTACCCGAGGCATTTACTTCATAGACAAATGGATAAACGGTATCCAGCTTCTTAATATTTTTAGTCGCGCTTTTGAGTCCAGCTGTATCTTGCCACCAGGGAATCCAGCCAGACACCTCACCACCATATTTAGTGCTAGCTGATGCTGACCAAGTACCAAAAAACATACTGATAAAAATCACGCCAGTAATGACTATTTTTATAAGATTGGCCGGTTTTTTTAAGACTAACGTTATAGTCTGTGTCATCACTTAATGACGCTCATTAGAGTAATTTCTTACAGGTTCATCTTTACTCCCTGTCATTAATTTTAGAGAAAAATCTTCAGATTTAAACCATATTAAAATTGTCTGACACTACCAGTCACTACTCCCCATACGAAACATTCCTCGGCTTCCCCAATAACAATCGGGGCATAAGCTTCATTTTCAGACATCAGTAATAATTGGCCTTCTACTTTTGCTAAACGCTTTACCACTAATTCACCATTAACTGCTGCTATCACGATTTTACCACTAATAGCATTTTCACTACGGTCTACCACCAGGATGTCTCCAGAAAAAATTCCTGCCCCCTCCATTGAATCTCCCTCTACTCTAACAAAGAAAGTGGTGGCTGGGTGTTTTACTAATAGATCATTAACATTAAGCATTTTTTCCACCAAATCATCTCCTGGAGCAGGAAAACCAGCCGCTGGTGAGGAAGCGTAAAATGGACTAGCTGAAGATGAATTAGCGGTATCGGACCATTTAATATCAGTAATCATTATTTTTTTCATATTGTAATCAACTCTCATCGCTCTAAAATTTAAACTACCATTGCGCCAGCGGTAATAGTAACGTGGATATAGAATAGACCACTCATTAAAAACAATAACAGAACACCATAAAAAACTTGCAGTAGCTGTTGTTTACGCCATTCAATCAAAACTGACAACAAAAGACAGCTAATGGTAAAAAAGCCAATGATTAAATAGAGTAACTGTAAAATATTGTTCGGCTTGGTCGCTAAACGAGCAATAATAGGTGTAGTAGTACCAGTTGTATTATTTGCCAATAATTCTACTGGTAATGGGGTTAGATTAGTAGAAGTGGAAATTGTATCAAGGTACATGATAAAATTATCATTATCAACTACAATTTCTGGTTTTAAATTAGCAACATCTGCTGTTTGCGGTGATCCCATATCTTGATCTGATAAGACTGGAACATTATTAGTAACTAGGGTCACTGCTTTTTCATCTTCATCTTTAACCACCAGTGGCGTTGAAGTCGGGGTGGTTACTTCGGCTCCTAAAATCTTTAACGATAAATCATTATTTGCTAAAACTGATTCAGAGGTGGTACTGATATCAGTTATAACTGACGGTTGTTCATTTATTGATTCTTTTTTTGTAATTAAAGGTAACAATGACTTCATTGCTGGTCTACCGAATAATTGGACTACAAAAACTGTTTCATAGCCCTGATAGATACCTCGGGCTGTCCCAATTCCGATTTCAGTATAATTACTATTTACAATATTAGCTCTATGAGTTGGAGAAGCCATCCAAGCCGACACCACTTCATCAGAATCACTAAAATGTACCGCTAGGTTTTCACCAGCATAAGTAAATAAATAACCAACTTGTCCAAACCAATACCAGGGTGTTATTCCAGTTGGACTATTATGTGCGAAATAACCATTAACGGCCATATCATTAGCTTTTAATTGTGCTGCTTGATCTAAAATCGGATTACGTTTAAGTAGTGGTAATACTAGATTGGCTCTTTCTTGATTAGTTAAATCTGTCACTATCGCTGGTAGAACAGCCCCTACTAACCAACTGGAACTCTGCCAGAGCAGGGCTTGAAAGTTTGCCACCAAAAAAGACAAAAGAACTAATCCCAACATACCCAGCATCGCCGTTTTTTGCAGAATGGGTGGGGCAAAGTTATTGCCCTGATGAGGAATAAGATGATCTTTTATTTTTTGGTACATATAATGAAATCAAATTTTTAAAAAGATATTTAGTATTATACATAATAAAATCTACCAGTGGTTAAGGTTAATCCAATAACATTAAGATTTACGGTCTTACTTCGGACTTTCATTTATTAAGAGCAAAGAAGATAATAGCTTCTTAGACTATGATACAATTCTTCGTATGAGAAAATATTTATTTCCTTTACCAGTTTTATTGGTAATTTTATCAATGCTGATACCTAACCTTACCTTTGCCTACTTTTCCACTAATCAAACAGCCACGGTGATTAATGATTCACAAATTTTATTTACTGTGACTTATAAATTCGGTTTTAAAAAATATAATGGCATGATGCCTATCGGGGCCGTCCGCGGATTGGAATTTGGTAACCCATCACCTTATCTCGGTTATAAAATTTTAGACAAACAGGGTAAAACTGTAATTGACGGCACTGCCTATAGCATTGTACTAAGTAATGCTAAAGTAGTTAACAATTCCTATTATATACCAAAAGGAGTGTTGAAAACCTTTACTTTAGTCACTCTTTATTCCTTACCCAAAGAAACTAGTATCAATGACGTTTCGTTACGTGTGACATCACTGCCTTTCATGATGCAAAATGAAAAGAAAGAAATAATGGCAAAAATGAATCCAAGTGAGTTGCAATATTACACTACCCCAATAGTACATTTAGATAAATAAAATATTAAATTTTATGCCTGGTTCGCAAAGCATAGCTTTGCGAACCAGGCATCACTCCCACCTAAAAATAATCCTTGATCTTATCTCCTCAATAATTTTGAAATTACGGTATTCCAAAATTTAGAAAGTTTGCTTCGCTAATGAAAAACTTGCCAAAAGCTATTTTTATAGTATAATTTTAATGTTATGAATTCCCTAAAATTTCCTTTACGTATCAACAAATATCTCGCCCACATCAACGTCGCCTCACGGCGTGAAGCAGACGCGATGATTGTGACTGGCAAAATTCTAATCAATGGCCAAACAGCCAAGATTGGCCAACAAATTTCTGCTAAGGATATAGTAGAAGTGGTTGGATCTACTAAACCAAAACAATACTTGGCATACTATAAAGGTCGTGGCATCATTTCTCACTCTCCGACCGAACAAGAAGTTGATATTGCTACTCGTCTTAAAAAAGACTACGGGATTAGTGATGTAGCTCCAATTGGACGGCTTGATAAAGATTCAGAGGGATTAATTATACTAAGTAATGATGGCCGAATCACTGGACCACTACTTGATCCAAAAGCAAATCATGAAAAAGAGTATTCCGTTACCGTTGATAAAAATGTAACCAAGACATTTCTTAAATTAATGGAGTTGGGAGTTGATATTGAAGGTTACCGTACCAAACCTGCCCGTTTGATTGAGCAACCTAAAAATACTAAACGATTTAATATTGTTATTACCGAAGGGAAAAAACACCAAATCAGACGAATGTGTGCTGCTTTGGGTTATCAAATAGATACTTTGAAACGAGTACGGATTATGAATATTGAATTGGGTTCACTTAAGCCAAATCAATACCGTAAAATAGGTGGCAATGAATTAAAAGAGTTTTTGAAAAAGTTAGGTATGAAGTAAAGAAAAGGTAGGGTTAGATGAAATAAATCTTTTTCTAACCCATATAATCTGCGGGGTCGGACCCCGCAGATTATATGGGTTAGGCCTTTCGTCGATCACTCTCTTTTAAAAATTGCTTACGCAAACGGACAGATTTAGGACAGACTTCCAGATATTCATCATCCGCCATAATCTCCAGACCAACTTCAATAGATATTTCTTTAGGAGGAATTAACCGAATAGCTTCATCAGTACCAGCTGCACGCATATTTGTTAGCTGTTTTCCCTTGGTTGGATTAACGACCATCTCCTCACCCTTACTGGTATTGCCAACCACCATTCCTTCGTAAACTTCTGCTCCGGCACCAATATACAGCTCCCCTCGTGTCTGCAGATTAGCTAAAGAAAATCCCAGAGCTTTACCAGCGGCCATTGAAATCATGGAACCAACTTGTCTCTTTTTAATCTCACCAGCATAAGGTTTAAAACCAATTACTTGTGATGCTAAAATTCCCTCTCCCTTGGTATCAACCACAAACTGATTTTTATAACCCAAAATTCCTCGAGTTGGACCCTCAAAAATAAGACGAACTTGATCACCATGAGTAATCATATTCTGCATCACAAAACCTCGATTGGATAACCTGTCTATCACTGCACCTTGAAATTCACCTGGAATATCAACTGTTACTTCTTCAAACGGTTCTGATTTTACTCCATCAATTTCTTTAATGATGGCCTGCGGTTGCGAAACAGAAAGCTCATATCCTTCACGACGCATATTTTCAAGCAAAATAGAAATGTGCATTTCACCCCGACCATAGACTTGCATCACGTCACCAGTAAAATCCACCTTCAGACCAACATTGATTTCCAGTTCCTTATGTAGACGCTCAGCAATTTGTCTACTAGTAACATATTTACCTTCGCGTCCAGCAAAAGGTGAATTATTTACTAGAAATTGCAAACCAATTGTTGGTTCATCAACTTTAATTGATGGTAACGGTTCGGCATTTTCAGTATCGGTCAAAGTATCACCAATACTAATATCACTTAACCCAGCGATCAAAACAATATCTCCAGCAAATGCTTCATCCAGCTCTAATTGCGCAACCCCTTTGTAACCAGAGAGCTTTACCACTTTACCTTTCTTCATCCCCTCGACACCTTCATGTTTAATAATGACCTGTTGTCCTTTTGTGACTTTTCCATCATAAATACGGGCCACTGCTAGACGTCCAAGAAAGTTATCGTAACCAAGGTTAAATACCTGCGCTCGCAACGGTTCACCGTCAACATATCCTTTGGCGGCTGGCACCGTTTCCAACACCACATCCAATACTGGACTTAAATCCTTCATCTCGTCACTCATCTTCCGTTTAGCTAATCCTTCCCTTCCGATTGCATAAACTACTTCAAAATTACACTGCTCATCATTGGCTCCCAACTCCATAAACAATTCCAGTACTTGTTCCTCACATTTGTCTGGATCAGCAGCCGGTTTATCTATTTTATTAATTACCACAATCGGCTTTAGACCAAGTTCCAATGACTTCTTGAGCACAAAACGAGTCTGTGGCATTGGCCCCTCTTGTGCATCTACCACCAACAAAACTGAATCAATAGAACGCAATACTCGCTCTACCTCCGAACCGAAATCAGCGTGACCAGGAGTGTCAACAATATTAATTTTAGTATCTTTATAGGTTACCGAGGTATTTTTGGCATAAATCGTAATACCACGTTCCAATTCAAGCGCATTACTGTCCATTGAAGCATCACCTTCTCGTGAACCAGTAAATTCCATTAGTCCATCAGTCAAGGTAGTTTTGCCGTGGTCTACATGGGCAATAATGGCAATATTTCTAATTTCTTGTGACATATAAAATCAATAATAAATACTTAAAATAATCGTTTCGTTTCCAATAAAATTGAGAAAGGCGCGCTATTTTTAATGGGCGCGCCCGAAAACATGAATATAATACCGTCTTTATTGGTTTTTGTCTAGTGTTAGACTGATCCAAGCAGTTCATGTTTCGCAGTTTTACTTAGATTGCGCACCACAAATTCACGAGCTTGTGCTTGACTACGAGTAGAACAAGGTTCCTGATAGACCAGCTCCACTGGTCGACGAGCTTTAGTATATTTAGCTCCTTTATCACCAGAATTATGCTCTTTGATTCTGCGCTTTATGTCAGTCGTAACACCAGTATAAAGACTGCCATCAGCACACAAAAGCATATAAACGAACCAGGTCATAAAATATTTAAGGAGGGCAAAGTGTAGGATTGTCTAGAAAAGCCCTGCCAAGCAAACCACGCGAAAATAATTGTCGCCAATATGAAAACCAATAACTTAAGCATAAAGATTTTTTTTATGTTGCCACCGCCAAGTAAAAATTATTAAACCAAGTAGGGTTAAAATTCCTAAGGGATAATAAACTATTGGAGAACGAAGCATAAAAATACGCGGTGTATTATAGAAAAGGTACATAGCATTAACACTCTTGAGAGAGGTAAAATAACTAACCGACTGGGGCTGATTACCTATTACCAATATATATTTACCGAGATTATCTGGTGTACTAACTTCTAGATGGTAGATACCAGCTGGTAATTCTTGATTGAAAAATTTTCCAGCTAAATATGACAATCCAGTAGTCCGATCACGTTTTTCTGGCCAAGGTGTTTCCAAAGATGATAGTCTCGCCACTTCCTCCACTCCCCGATCTTTTTGTCGAACAATAATCAGATTAAAGTCTAGTTTTTCATTATTTTTATTTGGTAATGCTCTAATTTCTATGTTTAATAAAAAGGAATTTTCAGAATTTATTTCATACATTTCCGGAAAGTCTTGTAAACTACCAATAAAAAATTGCTGAATGGGCGCTGGTGCTTCAATATTAAAAATATCGTAAGGGGCCTTAGTTTCATGACTTATAACCTCATATGCTTGCGCTGAAACACCTATCAACAAAAGTGAACAAAAGCAGAATAATCCTAAAAAACGCATATAATTGCTATTGTAACATATAAAGTGATTGGGGGCGTCGCCAAAGGCGACGCCCCCAATCACCATTTCACCAACACTGAAAATTATTATTCCAAAATAGCAAAATAACTCCACAATTTCTCCAAAGTAACACCAATATCTGAATCTTCCGAAAAATCAGTACCACAGGTATCAAGATTATAAACCAAAGTTTTTAGCGTCACCTGATAATGGTAATCCAGCCCATCCAAATATGAATCACAAGTTGCAGCTTCAATTGAACGTGAAGCCATTTCTAAATTAGCGTCAGTAAGTTTAGTCTGTAATTCTTGCATCAATGATTTAGATAGATTTCCATTTATAGCGCTGTTACCGCCTGAAGCACCAATTGGTAAATAACTAAAAGAGCCATCTTTTAAGACCTGAAAAGAAGGACAAGCATCACCACGTGAACAACCACCGTAAACTTCACCAGAGAAAGAAAAATCACTGTAGGTGATATCGGTAGCACCATTATGAGCCAAAAATTGCGGTGCAAAACCAGTCAAAAATAAATATACCCCCGCTATTATCCCAATAATAAAAGTAATTATAAGTATA
>Ga0210052_1001254_pt1 | contig 14755 bp, 12 predicted proteins | sample CryGeymeta201508_FD_183976 | JGI IMG/M metagenome (GOLD analysis project Ga0210052, IMG submission 183976) | Groundwater microbial communities from Crystal Geyser aquifers in Utah, USA - Crystal Geyser metaG 2015-08 (SPAdes) (version 2) | ecosystem: Environmental > Aquatic > Deep subsurface >...
GATGGTCATCATTTCACTCATCGACATCCGACATTCTCGTCTTCGTATTCTGGAGCCGTCTTCAATGAGTTGCTTTTGCCATTCAGGGATAAATACTTTGCAAAAATCATCGACATCACAAAATAATTCGACTAGGTTCTTCATGCCTGTTCCTCTGTTGGTTCCCACTTTCTTGGTCGAAAGATCGGATCTTGGAACAGGCATTTAGTTCAATTTCTTAAACAGGATTGGGGTTAACTATATTGTTGACGTTGTGCATTCAGCGAATAGTTTGAGACCGCGTCAATTTTACCTTTACGTAACAGTTCTAGGGTTCTTACCCAAGGAACATCGATTACCTTGACCTGACAATTTGCTTCCTCAGCGAGCAAACGGAACAGTTCAACCGACAAGCCACCCCACCTATGGTCAGCTTGCAAGATATGGTAGGGAGGAAACTCACTTGAAACGGCAAACGTGAGTTCACAACTGTGTAAAGGGCGAGACAATACAATCAGCATAACTAACACCATCTGCCAGCCAAGTCTTTGCATTGAGGACCTTTACTCCAACCGTTAATAAGTGCAGAAAATACTAGCTTACACATCGGTTAAAAACAAAAAAACCGGAAAGGTTTGTTACCAATCCGGCTTTTCTAAGGTTTGAGTAAAAGGTTTGAGTAGATTAGCGTTTTAAGACTATTCCCTAGGCGATATTAAGCGTCGGTATAATGTTCTTCTTCGCTTCTGTCTCAGCCTGTTTGAATACTTCCATGCGATCGAAATTCAAATAACGGAACACATCACCCGACATAGATTCGATTTTGTCAGCATATTCCATGTACTCACTCATGGTGGGGATTTTACCCACAATCGCGCCAACAGCGGCCATTTCAGCTGAGCACAAATACACGTTAGCCCCATCACCTAAACGGTTAGGGAAGTTACGCGTGGACGTAGACAATACTGTCGCACCCGCTTCTACACGTGCTTGGTTACCCATACACAACGAGCAACCTGACATTTCAGTGCGCACCCCTGCTTTGGCGTAAATATTGTAATAGCCTTCTTCCATCAACTGCGCCTGATCCATTTTGGTGGGTGGTGACATCCACAAACGTGTAGGCAGTTTGCCATCGTATTGCTCAAGCAATTTACCGGCAGCACGGAAGTGCCCAATGTTAGTCATACATGAACCGATAAAAACTTCGTCGACCTTATCACCAGCAACTTCAGACAAGGTTTTGGCATCATCAGGATCGTTAGGACAACACAAGATTGGCTCTTTGATTTCATTGAGATCAATCTCTAACACTTCACTATATTCTGCGTCAGCGTCAGCGACCATCAAGTCTGGTTTTTTCAACCATTCTTCCATCTTACGTGCACGGCGTTCTAAAGTACGCGCATCACCATAGCCTTCATTTATCATCCAACGTAACATGGTGATGTTAGAATTGAGGTATTCCGCAATAGAGTCTTTAGACAATTTAATCGTACAACCCGCTGCTGAGCGCTCAGCCGAAGCGTCAGACAATTCAAAAGCCTGTTCAACAGTTAAATCTTCAAGCCCTTCAATTTCCAAAATACGGCCTGAAAACGCATTAACTTTACCTTTTTTGGCCACGGTCAATAAACCGTTTTTGATCCCGTATAGTGGAATCGCATGAACGAGGTCACGCAGGGTAATACCGGGCTGCATTTTACCTTTGAAGCGCACCAATACCGATTCTGGCATGTCTAAGGGCATGACACCCGTCGCAGCCGCAAACGCCACCAATCCAGACCCCGCAGGGAAGGAAATACCGATAGGGAAACGAGTGTGCGAGTCTCCGCCTGTACCAACGGTATCGGGCAATAACATGCGATTTAACCAGGAATGGATAATACCGTCACCCGGACGCAACGACACACCACCTCGGTTCATAATGAAGTCAGGCAAGGTGTGCTGAGTTTCAATGTCTACTGGTTTAGGATACGCCGCTGTGTGACAGAATGACTGCATAGTTAAATCAGCGCTAAACCCTAAACACGCAAGGTCTTTCAATTCGTCACGGGTCATTGGTCCCGTGGTGTCTTGTGAGCCAACCGTGGTCATTTTCGGTTCACAATATGTGCCAGGACGAATACCTTTTACACCACAGGCTTTACCCACCATTTTTTGCGCCAAGGTATAACCTTTGCCTGTATCAGCGGGTTGGTCCGGTTTGCGGAACAAACTAGAGGCAGGCAAACCTAAAGACTCGCGCGCTTTATCGGTTAAACCACGACCGATGATTAAGTTAATCCGGCCACCAGCACGCACTTCATCGAGCAAAACTTCAGATTTATAACTGTAGGTTGCCAGTACTTCGTCGCTGTCATGTTTGGTAATTTTGCCTTGCATGGGGTAAATGTCGATGACATCACCCATGTTCATTTTTTCCACATCGGCTTCAAAAACTAATGCGCCGGCATCTTCCATGGTGTTGAAGAAAATGGGAGCAACTTTGCTACCGATACAGATACCACCACCACGTTTATTGGGCACACCAGGCATATCTTCGCCAAAGAACCACAATACCGAGTTGGTGGCTGATTTACGTGACGAGCCTGTCCCGACCACATCACCGACAAATGCCACGGGATAACCTTTGGCTTTAATCTCTTCAATTTGTTTAAGTGGGCCGACTTCACCGTGTTTTTCTGGCGTCAAACCGTCACGGGTCATCTTAAATGCCGCACGGGCGTGCAAGGGGATGTCAGGGCGTGACCATGCGTCAGGAGCCGGTGATAAGTCATCTGTATTGGTTTCGCCGGTGACTTTAAACACACTAACGGTAATCTTGTCGGCTAAATCCGGACGTGAGGTAAACCACTCTGCTTCGGCCCAAGACTCTAATACGTCTTGTGCATACTTGTTGCCAGCTTTGGCTTTGTCTTCCACATCGTGAAAGCGGTCAAACATTAACAAGGTATGTTTTAGCTCTTCTGCGGCCAATTCGGCAATGTCTGCATCGTCTAGTGCATCAACCAAGGTCACGATGTTGTAGCCACCGTGCATATTTCCCAATAACTGGATCGCCGCGTCTTTTGAAATTAATGGGCTTGTGGCCTCGCCTTTGACAATGGCACTTAAAAAGCCCGCTTTCACATAGGCCGCTTCATCTACCCCAGGAGGAACCCGCTCAGACAAAAGTTCGAGCAAAAACGTCTCTTCTCCTTTAGGTGGAGCCTTGAGTAACTCCACCAAACTCGCTACTTGCTCAGCACTTAAGGGTTTGGCTGGAATACCTTCTGCGGCGCGTTCGGCCGCGTGTTTACGATACGCTTCTAACACTATTCGATCCTCTTGGTTGGCTCCGAGATTACATACTACGTTGGAGACTGGGAAATAAACCTTGCCAGTATAAAGCCTAAGTTGGCAAATTAAAATTCGTCAGGGCCTACGATTGACAATAATCACTATTATTTTTGGTGATAAGGTTTTGAAATATGGTGTTTTTTTATGCATGCACTCATGGTGTTTGCGCACTTATTCGTAAGATCTGCCCTTCGTTTGAATCAGTTAATACATAAATGCTGCCGTCTGGATGCACTCGTATGTCACGCAAACGCTGGCCAATCTCAGAAAAAAGCGTACTTTGCTGCACAATCTTCATGCCAGCCATGTGCAACCAATACACTTGTTTAAACTTCAAGGACGTCACCAGTATATCGCCTTGCAGGCCAGCAAACATGGCACCTTGGTAAATAGCCATGCCGGAAGGCGCGATAGAAGGTGTCCAATCCAGCCACGGTTGCTGCATATTTGGATAGGTGGTGAAGGGACTGATGCGCGCCCCCGAATAATCTAAGCCATTGGTGATCACCGGCCAGCCGTAATTGTGGCCAGCTTCGATGATATTAATTTCATCACCACCCGCCGGGCCATGTTCATGAGCAAACACCACTTTTCTTGCGGAATCATAAGCAATGCCTTGGGGATTGCGATGACCAAGTGAATAGATAAACGGGCTTACAAGCGGATCATAATCAGCGTCTGCCGACACTTCACTGGCAGCCACAAAGGGATTATCCAAAGGCACACTGCCATCATCCATCAATCGTACAATCTTACCCAACAAGGTATTTTTTAATTGGGCCTTTTCGCGATAGTCGAAGCCATCACCGCTCGTGAGTAAAAGTGTATTGTCGGCTAAAAAAGTCATGCGACCAGCAAAATGCACTGGCGTGTCTTTATCTGGGCTCACCCGAAATAGCACTTGTTGCTCAACTAAACTCAGCCCATCTAGTTTGGCACGCATCAAGGTCAACGCATTGTGTTCATCGGTGCCGCTGGCATAACTCAAGTATAACCAGCCGTTTTGTTGATAGTTTGGATGCAGTATTACATCCAATAGCCCGCCTTGGCTTTTGACGTAGATATCATCAGGCAAGCCTGTTATCGGTGCTGATACCTCCCCATTGTTCACCATGCGCAATTGTCCAGTACGCTCAGTTACCAGTAACTTACCATCTGGAAGAAAAGCCAAGGACCAAGGAAAATGTAAGGCCGTGGCAATGGTATCGAGATGATAAGCCGGAAACGTTGCCTGCACTGGCGTATTTGGCTGCTCAGCCTGCGCGAAGAGCAGTGGTACGTGCATAACACTTGCGATAATCAAAAGAAAAAAGCGACGTAGGGTAGCGAGGCGACAAACACAATATTTCATAGCGACAACTCGTTGATAGGGATTGTTTTGGATTCTGCCACAGATAGTGCCATGATAGTGCCTACCTTAGCTATCATCGCAGTAAACCAGCACACACCTATGGCAAACTTTTTTACATTAGTCGGGCATTTTATGGCCGCGTCTTTACTCACATTTTTATTAGCAAGTACGGTTCATAGCCAGTTTGTTTTGGCAGGCTTGAGTGAGATAGGCGTGGAGATCACCTTGAGCAATCGTTTATGGATGACATGGCAAGATCTGCTGGGTTTGTGGGCTAGTTTAGGGCCAATCATCAGTGTCAGTTTGCTATTAGGATTTGTTAGCTGTCGATTACTCATCTGGCAGATTCAAGCACTCAGGGTTTACAGAAAATGGCTGTTGCCTCTGGCTGGCTTCAGTGCCGTGGCTTGTATGTTATTGGCCATGCACCCCATCATGAATATTACGGTGATCGCCGGCGCACGCACTACCCTTGGTTTTCTCAGTTTGTGCCTGTGCGGTGCCGCCGGTGGCAGCTTGTTTTACTACTTGCGCCCTTCCCAGCCAAACTAACGGCCGCAAAACTTATTCAGATTTGGTTTTGCCAACTAGGGTTTCTTTGTGCTGCAAGGTCATGTTGTCTACCTTGAACACAACGCTAAATTCACCTTTGTCGAGCAAGGTACGTCGCCCAACTGGAAAGGTAATAATATTACCTGCTTTAACATCATAATTAATGTTTCCCAAGGGCTGTTGCTTGGCATCAAATAAGCTAACTTGAACAGGGGTGTAGGGCAATTTACTGAACCTCGGCAGCACCATAATCTGCTCGATGCAAAGTTGTTCTTCACTTGGTACATCTTGACAGTAGCTGGGGGTGATAAACACCTTACGCAGGTATAAAGGTTCAAAAAGATCGCGCACCAAGCCTTCTGCTTCGGCTTTAATACTATCCCTTTGCTGACTTGCCAGCGCTAAGGCTCTTTGGTCTTGTTGCAAGGTTTCCTGCACATCCAGCAGATCTGCTAACAATTTGGTATTTTCAGCGCGACTGATGTCGAGTTGTTTTTTAAACGCAGCCAATTGTGCTTGGGTAACTTGTAAGACTTGCTCCAATTCACCACACAGCGCTGCAGTGCCGGTCATTTGCTTGGCAACGTTATCTCGCAGCGCATTTGACGACGCCACTAAGGCTTGTTTTTCATTTTCACAAATACTCAGAGATTCTAAGTTTAAACGTTGCCCAGCGGTTGTTTTTGCGAGAATAGCATTGACGTCGTCTATCGACTGTTCAAGAAGGGTGTTTTTTATTTGTAAGTCATCTACCGTGGCAGCCAAACGTTTGTTTTCGTCAAACATTTCGATCACAAAATCATCTTTAAAAACGAATTCTGGTTGCGAGGATTGTTGAGAATAATAAGCCAGCAAACTAATGATGCTGAAAAAAACGATACCACCCACGATAAAAACTTTTTGGTTGCTACTCTGCATGCCAAGACCCTTGCTGTATGTAAGTATTTGCTTCCATTACTACTTTTTAATTTTTGCACTCTGAGCAGCGAGTTTGCAAAAAAACGTGTAATGCACCCCCTACCACTCACGCAGTAGAAAGTGCAGAGACACAGTATCCTACTATTGTGTGATTATTAGCCAGTCAATTTAGCTAATTTTTAGCCTTTTGTTTTCGACCATGGCTATTTGTAACCTTAGCTTTGCTCGAAATTCCTGCTGCTTTATTGTGGGGCTGGTTGTCACTAAAGCGAGTTAATCCTTGCTGGGCCTTGGCCGCATTGGCTTGTTTACCTTTTGCTACGGCCTTGTTCACCGAACGTTTGGCAAATTCTTTGTAATCACGCCCTTTCAACTCGTTACGGCTCTCTGCTGGCACTAAACATTTGGGGCCATTGCCTATCAAGTGAGCCTTGCCCATGTCAATTAAGGCTTGACGCAACAAAGGCCAGTTAGCTTGGTCATGGTAACGCAAAAAAGCGCGATGCAAACGGCGCTGAATATCACCCTTGGGCACTTTGACCACTTCGCTTTTGTGGTTGACCTTATGAATGGGGTTTTTACCGGTATGGTACATAGTCGTTGCGTTGGCCATGGGCGACGGATAAAAATTCTGAACTTGGTCTAGTTTAAAATTACGCTCTTTTAGCCATAGCGCTAAGTTCAGCATATCGATATCTTCGGTGCCCGGATGGGCTGAGATAAAATACGGGATCAAGTACTGTTCTTTGCCCGCTTCTTTGCTGTATTTTTCGAACATCGCTTTGAACTTGTCATAGCTGCCCATGCCCGGCTTCATCATTTTGTCCAAGGGCGCTTTTTCTGTGTGCTCTGGCGCAATCTTTAAGTAGCCTCCCACATGATGGGTGACCAATTCCCGTACGTAATTGGGATCTTCCACCGCTAAGTCATAACGAACACCCGAGGCGATCAAGACTTTTTTCACACCTTTCACTTCACGCGCCTTACGATACAGTTCAACAGTCGGAGTTTGATCGGTATCTAAGTGGCCACAAATATCTGGCCATACACAAGACAAACGTCGGCAGGTTTGCTCTGCCTTAGGGCTTTTACAGCGCAATTTGTACATGTTGGCCGTGGGGCCACCGAGATCAGAAATCACGCCGGTGAAACCCGGTACTTTGTCACGAATTTGCTCAATTTCGCGAATAATTGATTCTTCAGAACGGCTCTGAATAACGCGACCTTCGTGTTCGGTGATGGAACAAAAGGTACAGCCACCGAAACAACCACGCATGATGTTCACAGACGTTTTGATCATGTCGTAGGCTGGAATTTTAGCTTTACCGTAGCTTGGGTGCGGCACACGTGCATAAGGCAAATCAAATACCGCATCAATCTCTTCGGTTTCTAAGGGAAAAGCGGGCGGATTGATCCACACAATACGGTCACCATGACGCTGAGCGAGGGCGCGTGCACAGCCCGGGTTGGTCTCTTGATGCAGAATACGTGAGGTGTGTGCATAGTGAGTTTTCTCAGCTCTTACCACATCATAGGGTGGCAGCATCACATAGGTGTGATCCCATGGCTTGCGGCGCTCCGCCCCAGCTTTATAGGGTTGCACCACCACTGGTTTAGCTTTGATGGCATCTGCTTGGGCTTGTTGTTCCGCCTCGTTGGAAACGGCACATTTGTCTTCAATATACTCATAGGGGCTAATAATCGGCTCTATTTTACCAATCACATCAACGTGAGTAGAGTCTACCCCTTGCCAGCCAGGCAAGGGGTCTTTGCGCAACACAGCCGTGCCACGAATATCTTGCATTTGTTCAATGGTTTCACCCATGGCAAAACGGTGAGCCACCTCCAACAATGGTCGCTCGGCATTACCAAACATCAACATGTCAGCTTTAGAATCAAACAGTACGCTGCGCCGCACTTTGTCCGACCAATAGTCGTAGTGGGCAATACGCCTTAAGCTGGCTTCAATACCACCGATGATCACCGGCTTTTTATAGGCCTCTTTACAGCGTTGAGTGTAAACCGTTACAGCACGATCAGGGCGTTTGCCCCCTTCATTATTTGGCGTATAAGCGTCATCATGGCGCAATTTTCGATCAGCCGTGTAGCGGTTGATCATCGAATCCATGTTGCCTGCGGTTACCCCAAAAAACAGATTGGGTTCACCCAATTGCATAAAATCATCTTTCGAGTGCCAATTGGGTTGGCTGATAATGCCGACCCGAAAACCTTGTGCTTCAAGAGTGCGCCCAATCACCGCCATACCAAAGCTGGGGTGATCAACATATGCATCACCAGTTACAATAATAATGTCACAGCTGTCCCAGCCCAGCGCATCCATTTCTTTGCGCGACATAGGCAAAAATGGCGCAGGTTCAAAACACGCAGCCCAATATTTGGGAAAAGAAAATAAGCCGCGCTCGGCTTTCATGCGCTCGGTGGTTTTTACCCGTGAAATGGGCTGGATGTTGGACATAAACTCTCTGGAAACGGATTGGTCAAAAAATCGGCGACATTATAGCAGCATCCTGCTCACTCAAACAGTCTATTTACTGCCAGACAAAAGCTCAGCAAAGTCGACGAAAAGCGCCTAGACTAGCCAGCGGGTGAAATGTCGGATAAATAGTCGCCAGCGGCCAAGTTTAATCGGCGCTTGTTACCGGCTTCTTACCCTACCTTCTGATTATTAACCACAGGAAGTTTTATGATTTCATACGCAACGGTTGGGGTAAAAGACCTCAATAAATCTGTTCAGTTTTACAGTGAATTATTCGCCGGATTAGGCGCGAAAGTCTTAATTAAAATGGATCGTATCGTTTTCCTCGGCACTAGCAACAAGGCGCCGATGTTGGCACTGTGTGTACCCTATAATAAAGCCGAACCTCACCCGGGTAATGGCAATATGCTCAGTTTTACTGCCGCAAGCAAAGGTCAAGTTGATGAACTTTATCACAAGGCGATTGCCCTAGGTGCAAGCTGTGATGGCCCGCCTGGCCAGCGGATCCCCGATGTATTTTATGGCGCCTATTTTAAAGACCCAGATGGCAACAAGATGTGTTTTTGTGTATTTGGCTAATTGAGCTTACGCCAGTACATTTGCCTAAGCCTTGTTTGTTGGCTTAGGCACTGACAACAGACAAGAACAATCTATTCTGTTGATTCCGCTGCACTACTCTGTGGTGGTGCAGCACTAGCCATCACTGCATCAACCGTTTCAGGAGAAGGGTAACCATCGGCAATCAGTCCGTGTTCAATCTGAAATGCTCTCACACCTTGCCGTGTTGCTGGCCCCAAAATACCGTCTGCTTCACCCACAGCGAACCCCAATTCATTGAGCTTCTGCTGAAATTGCTGCATTTGCAGCAACGAATAACGGGGTAAATCTGGCAGGGCTTTGCTCAAACTTGCCGCTCCAGCAATCCTGTCGGCTAAATGTCCCACCGCGATGCCATAATATTCAGAATTATTCCAGCGCAGGATGACATCAAAATTGTCATAGACCAAAAACGCTGAGCCTTTATGCCCTGCTGGCACTAGCAGGGCGGCCTTGAGGTCACTTTGTGGTAAACGATCCCCACTGGTGGTCATCAATCCTTGGTCTCGCCAAAAACTCAAGGTTTGCGGATGACGTTTACCTGCCAGTTGATAATTGAAGTGTTCCGGCAAGTTAACTTCCCTACCCCACCGGAAGCCTTTTTGCCAGCCAAGTTGTTGAAGAAAATTTGCTGCCGAGGCCAGGGCATCTAACTCACTGTTCCATAAGTCTATTTTACCATCGTTATCGCCATCTTTTGCGTAACGTAAGTAAGCTGAGGGCATAAATTGGGTATGCCCCATTGCGCCTGCCCAAGACCCAACCATGCCACTGACGTCTAGGGTTTCTCGTTCTACTAAACGTAAGGCTTGCAGTAACTCCGCAGAAAAAAACGCACTACGCCGCTGATCACAAGCCAAGGTCGCCAGTGAATCTAAAATAGGCATCTTGCCTTTTATCCCACCGAAATTAGTTTCTAGGGCCCAGAAGGCCATTAAATATTGAGGTGGCACACCGTATTCAGCATTCAGCTTTTGCAAAAAATCATGGTGTTTCGCCAACAATTCTTGGCCTTTGTTGATCCTCCAAGGGGTAACACGTGCGGCAAAATAACCACTGAATGTCTGAACAAATTCGGGTTGATTACGATCGTATTCAAGAATTTTCGGCAGGTGAGTGACTTGAGCGAGCACAGTGTTAACCGTATATTCGCTCAAACCGGCAGCGGCAGCTTGTTGCTGTAAGCCTGCGATACATTGTTTGAATGACTGTGCACTATCATCCTGCGCCACATCCGTGGCTAACTCGGTTTCGCTGCTTACCTCAGCCATGCTTTGCAAGCTACTGGCAGTTGCGCTGCCCATGCTCATGAGCACAGTGGATGCGATGATAATAAACCTTGAATACGTCATATGTTTTCTTAATAAATCCTCACTGATAACAGCATGCTAACGCAGCGCCATTGAATTAGCAGCGAAAAACGTAAATATTTATAACAGACCTTTTAGCTTGGCTAAACCATAGACGTTTGCCGTGGTGGCATCTTTTATCTGCCCCGACAAAATCATCTGTTCAAACTCAGTTAGGGAGAATTTTTTAGAAATCAGCCCTTCTTCCTCCGCATCCAAGTTTGTTTCGGTATAACTAAAATCCGTGGCGAAATACATGTGGTAACCCTGATTCGACAAACCATAGGCTAAATATTGATGCCCCATATACAGCATGCTACCCGCTAGCAAACCCGTTTCTTCCTGCAATTCTCCTCTCGCCACTTGTGCATGATCAGCCTCGGGCTGGCCTTCCCAAGCGCCTTGCGGTAACTCCCAAAAACGCTGTTTTACCGGGTAGCGGTATTGTTCCACTAAATGCACATAGCCATCTTGCACCGGCAGGATGACGGCAAAATCCGGTTTTTCAACCACGCCGTAGAGCCCCTTGGCACCACTGGGACGTTGAATGATGTCTTCACGCACTGAAATCCAGCGGTTGCTATATACCACCTTGCTGGTTAAGGTTTTAATTTCACTCATTTAAACCTCTCGCGTAACGGCACCAGAGTCTATTGACCAACATGATCCATATCGCTGCAGCCAACCAACCTGCTACGACATCACTTGGCCAATGCACACCGAGGTAAATTCGGCTCATCCCCACCAACAAGGTGGTCAGCACCGCACTAATCATAATAAAAACACGCTGTTGGCCCTGACGCAGTTCAATTAAGAGCAAGGCAAAGGTGATGTATACAACAGCGGATAACATGGCATGCCCACTAGGAAAGCTTTGGGTAAAGACTTCACTCACATGGCTGACCACATCTGGGCGAGGGCGAGCAATTAACGCTTTGAGTCCATGATTCACTGCCGTCGCCATACACACACTGAGGCCCAGATAAATCGCCAAGGATTTTTTACCCACTTGCAGCGCAAATCCCACAATGATTAAGCTGAACCACGTCAACACCCCTGTGCTGCCAAGGGCACTCATATCGCGTACAAACTCCGCAAACCAGAGGGGACCAACAGGATCAGCGACATCAACTGGATTGCGCAATACCAAAAGTAAACTGTGATCCAACGCTAAGGTCATGTGGCTTTTAACGCTAATCAATAAAGCCACAAACAGACCAATTAATACACTAAGCACCACCCAAAAAAGCCCTGCACGTTTTGAGGCTGCGCCCAGTTTTTTCTGTTTTACTTCGGCTACGCTATTTTCTCGCCTACTCACCCTACAATCGACCTTGCTCTAATGCCGTCAACCAGACACTCTCTGCCATGATGTCTTGTGTGGATTTAATGTGGTCGAGCCATGTCAGACCAATAAGGTGATCGTATTCATGTAAGAATACCCGTGCCACAAAACCCACAAAACGTTGTTGTTGAGCTTCGCCATGGATGGTTTGATAGCTTACCTCTACCCAATCTGAGCGTGCAATGCGACCGCGCAATGCTGGCACAGACAAACACCCTTCCCATTCCCATACCTGCTCATCACTTCGTGCCAGCACCTCGGGGTTAATTAATAACAAGGGTTCCATAGTTGGCGCATGGGGATAACGCGCATTCGGGCGAGACGCAATGATCATAATCGCCCGAGGATCAAACACCTGAGTGGCTGCAATGCCAATACCATTGGCCGCCAACATCGTTGCCAGCAAATCATCACAAAACCCTATCAAAGGAGCTTGGGAAAATTCATCGTGACTCACTTTGCGGGCAGGGGTGCGCAGTATCGCTTCACCAATTTTGGCTATTTGCATGATATTCTCTTTGTTGGTTTTTGGGGTCGTCAAAGACCTGAAGACTCTGAATGTGGGTAGCCGCGCATACATGTCGGCCAGCTAGCCAGCACCATCATCATAAAACAGATCTTAGTATGAGCGAAATGGTGTATCGGTTGCTCGAATAGCTACGCTTTGTTGGTGGAGCAAAACTATCTCTGTTACAAGGTAGTGTGTTTGTGTCACCCAATTAGCGCATCACCCGCGCAATGTTTTCCTTCAATTCAGCTAATTTGTAGGGTTTACGTATAAAACATTTCACGCCCTCTGCGAGTAAAGCAGAAGCGGTATTTTCCGCACTGAACCCCGAAGAAATGATCACTTTTACCGATGGATTAATACTTTTCATCAATCGAAACGCTTCCTTACCGTCCATGTTAGGCATCAGCATATCCATCAACACCAGATCAATTTGCTGTGCATTATTTTTGTATAACTTAAATGCTTCCAACCCGTCACTGGCAAGTATAATTTTATGCCCTAACATACTCAGAAATTTTTCACACATCTCACGTATCAGCACTTCGTCATCCACTAACAAAATAGTGAGTGGTCGCCCATTATCTTGGTTTGCATCCTGCAAATAAGGGTTCGTTGTGGCATCACTGCCCTGTATGAGGGGAAGGTAGATGGTAAAGCTTGTTCCTTCACCAAATTGACTCTCAACGGTTATCGCCCCACCATTTTGTTTAATTGCCCCCTGCACCGACGCTAACCCGAGGCCAGCACTATGACTCAGCGGTTTTGTGGTAAAAAACGGTTCGAAAATTCGGGGTAAATTGTCTGCAGAAATACCGTGCCCAGTATCCTTTACCTGTATTAGTAGGAACGAGTTTGGTCGCTGTTCACTCAATAGTTCGACAGGCAAACTATCGGTGGTATCCAGAAATTGACTAGTAATAGTGACAGAACCACCCTGTGGCATGGCTTCCGCCGCATTTAATCCCAAATTTATGAGTGCGTTTAGGAGCAAGGTTTTATCCCCATGCACCATGAGCTGTCCGGAGGCTAAGTGCGTTTTAATATCGACATTTTTGTTCAGTGAAAAAGCCAATATTTCCAAGGCTTTAATGATCAGTTGATGAATATCGAAGGTCTCAAGCAATAAGTTGTCTTTTCGAGAAAACGTCAACAACTGCTTCGTTAACTCACTTGATCGTTCTGCGGCTACCATTACTTTTTTGGCGTAGTTTCTGGCTTCTGCAAGGTTGTCAGCCAATTCAATTAATTCTGCAAAGCCGGTAATACTGGCAAGTTGATTATTAAAATCATGAGCGATACCCCCAGCTAACCTGCCAATAGCCTCCATTTTCTGCATTTGCATCATGTGCTTCTCTCGGGATTTTTGCTCACTAATATCCCGCACGATGGCCACAAATCGTTTTTTACTGCTGGCAATTTCAATCAATTGCAAATTCACGCTGACATGAATCTCAGACCCATTTTTATGACGATGTATCGTTTCAAAACTCAGGAACTGCGTTTGATGGTTTAATAACGGGTCGATCAGCTGTCTGAATTTGCCTTCAACATATTGAGGTTTGATGTCAAACGGATGCATCTGAGATAACTCAGCAGATGAATAACCAATCTGTTGTTCGGCCCATCTATTGGTGTAAACGAATCTCAAAGAGTCGGGGTCGAAGGTAAAAACGCAATCGCTTATTTGGTCAATGATGGTTTTAAATTCTTTGAGTTCGTTGGCGGTGTTTTGCGATTCAGTCACATCACGTACAATACAAAACGCCATGGATTGACCGCTGATTTGTGCTCCCGCAACCGTAATGTCAGCTACGTAAATTTCACCATTTTTGCGTCTATGTAACGAGGTGAAATTGGTTTTAATCGCAGAAAAATCAGCAAAGTGTTTAAAAACATCTTCTTTACTGAACTTAGCTTCCCAATCCCAAATATATAGATTGAGTAATTCATCTCGTTCATACCCCAGCATTTGGGCATAAGTCTGATTCGCTTCAACAATTTTATAGTCTTGGTTGATAATGCAGATGCCATCACTTAGCTGATCCATCATGGCATAAAGCAAGGTTAGCTCGCCCTCACTGCCAAAAATGCTGTTTAATGTGGTTTTTTTTGCCTGATTAATTGACACAAGCTTGCTACCTCAAATTTTTGCTAAGGGCGTTGACAATTTAGCAACCCACTCTTTGAGTAATATAACCTGAGATCGGTTTAAGCAGCCACCATCGCATTTCTCTCAACGTCGCTAATATTAAGGGATGGCTTATTTTTCTTGAGGCAATATGCCACTAAGCCAGCCATTAGATTGAGCATAAAA
>Ga0210052_1001266_pt1 | contig 14623 bp, 12 predicted proteins | sample CryGeymeta201508_FD_183976 | JGI IMG/M metagenome (GOLD analysis project Ga0210052, IMG submission 183976) | Groundwater microbial communities from Crystal Geyser aquifers in Utah, USA - Crystal Geyser metaG 2015-08 (SPAdes) (version 2) | ecosystem: Environmental > Aquatic > Deep subsurface >...
GGGTCGAGACGCCCAATGTCAGGCCGAATACGCTGACTGAATCGGCGGTCGGATGTTCGATATGCCAGGGCAGGTCGCTCTTGTCCGGACGGTCGCCGGGGATGATGAAGGCGCCGAGCAGGAGGGCAACGGAGAGGATGCCGACGCCCCAGTAGATTTTGTTTTCAGTGGTCATTTTTTATATTTGGTCAGGCGTTATGGCGGCAGGGAGAATGCGCTGTTTCGGTATTTTGCTGTGGCGGGCCTGATACATGGAATCGTTGCCCAGCACAATCAGCACCAACAGCGACACCATAAACGGCAACAGACCGACGCCACCCAGCAGTGCCAGGGTAGTGATCTTGGACCAACCCATCACCCTGGATAACACAAGGCCGCCGCCGATCACGGCACAGGTGATGATCAGCAGCCACATGAAATGCTGGTTGCGTTTGTTGGCGACCACCCAGTGCGCCTTGACGAACGGAATCTCGTCACCGGCAGCGATCTTTTTCGCCTTGATCGCGATATAGGCGGTGATGGCGAACGACATGAGCGGCACGATCAGCACCATATAGGGAAAAGTGCTGAACACACCAAAGGTCGAGGCGAACACCAGGATATGGTTGAACACCAGATTGATCAGGAAGATTTCATGCGGCCACTTGGCGCGCGTGATCTCATCGGGCGTGGCGTTATAGTGTTGCGGCATGGGCGGAACTCCGGGGGATTATCGAAAAGCGGGTCGCAGGATACCGATTCTGTCGTCCGAATGGAATGGACTCATGATTTGCCCATCAACTCGCGCAAGCGGGGCAAGGCCAGGATCTCGATGGCGCGGGCTTTAACCCGGATCAACCCGTCTTCCTGGAAATGCGAGAAGGCACGACTGACCGTTTCCAGTTTCAGTCCGAGATAACTGCCGATCTCCAGGCGCGACATGCGCAGGGTGAGCCGGGTGGGCGACATGCCGTGGGCGGCATTGCGCTGGGACAGGTTAAGCAAAAAAGCCGCCAGCCGCTCCTCCGCGCGCATCGAGCCCAGCAACAGCATGATGCCCTGGTCGCGCACGATCTCGCGGCTCAAGATCTTGTGCAGATGGCGTTGCAGACTGGGGATTTCCCGGCTCAATTCTTCCAGTTGGGCAAACGGCAGTTCGCAGACTTCGCTGGCTTCCATCGCCACCGCCTCGCAGGTATGGGCATCGGTACTGATCGCGTCAAGACCGATAATCTCCCCCGGCATGACGAAGCCCGTCACCTGCTCGCGTCCGTCGTCGTGCAAAATTCGGGTCTTGAAAGAACCGCTGCGGATGGCGTACAGCGATTTGAACGCGTCACCGCTGCGATACAGGTAACTTTGCGCCGCATAGCAACGTTTGCGCTGGCTCAATTGCTCCAGCTGCTGCATTTCCGCCGCCGACAGATCGACAGGCAGGCAGAGCTCGCGCAGATTGCAGTTGGAGCAGGCCACCCTGAAGCGGGCGGTGGCGAGCGCGGGTGTCGTGGTATCGTTCAAGGCCATATTTTATTTGGGGTTGCTTTGCGCGCATTTTGACATATATCAAGCCAATTTGGCGCCGCAATGGCATAGTGCGCTCCTTAAATTGGGAGAGTGGCATGAGTCAGGCAGTGAATCATCTTGAAGTCGATTTGGAACTGATCCGCAGGCTGGACAAGAACGGACCGCGATACACCTCGTATCCGACCGCCGACCGCTTTGTCGAGGCATTCAATGCGGAAAGCTACGCGCACTGGGTGGCCAAGCGCGAGATCGGCGGCATGACGCGCCCGCTGTCGCTGTACATCCACATTCCCTTTTGCAATACGCTGTGCTTCTACTGTGCCTGCAACAAGGTGATCACCAAGGATCGCAGCAAGTCGGCGGAATATGTGCGCTATCTGCTGAAGGAAATGGCGATGCAGGCCGCCATGCTCGGACCGAACCAGGTGGTGGAGCAGCTGCACTTTGGCGGCGGCACCCCGACTTTTTTGAGCGACGATGAGCTGCGCGAAGTGATGGCGGCTATCCGCAAGCATTTCAGGCTGATTGAGGAGGGCGAATATTCCATCGAGATCGATCCGCGCAAGGTGACGGATGAAACCGTCGCCCTGCTGGGGCAGCTCGGCTTCAACCGCATCAGCCTCGGCGTACAGGATTTTGATGATGCCGTGCAACACGCGGTGAACCGCATCCAAAGCGAGGAGGAGACCGTGGGCGTAATGCGTGCGGCGCGTGCCAACGGTTTTAAATCAATCAGCATCGACCTCATCTACGGCCTGCCGAAACAGACGCTGGAAGGTTTCGGTACGACCCTTGACCGGGTGATTGCCACGGACCCGGACCGGCTCTCGATCTACAACTATGCGCATATGCCGACCGTGTTCAAGCCGCAGCGGCGCATTCACGAGGAAGACCTGCCCGCGCCGCAGGTCAAGCTGGATATTTTGAACATGGCGGTGCAAAAGCTGACCGGTGCCGGCTATGTGTATATCGGCATGGATCACTTTGCCAAACCGGAAGACGAGCTGGCGGTGGCGCAGCGCCAGGGTCGGTTGCACCGCAACTTCCAGGGCTACTCCACCCACTCCGATTGCGACCTGGTGGCGCTGGGGGTCAGCGCCATCGGCAAGATCGGGCCGACCTACAGCCAGAATTATCGTGATCTGGAAAATTATTATGATGCATTGGAGCGCGACGAACTGCCCATCATGCGCGGGCTGGAGCTGAACGCCGACGACCTGGTGCGGCGCGCCATCATCCAGGCGCTGATGTGCCACTTCGAGCTTTCCAAGGAATCCTTCAATGTCGCCTACCTTATCGACTTCGACCGTTACTTTGCCGCCGAGATGCCGGAGCTGGAAGATTACGCGCGCGAAGGACTGCTTGAACTGTCGCCGCAATGGATCACGGTGACGCCGAAAGGGCGCATGCTAATCCGCAATATATGCATGGTCTTCGACAAGTACCTGCGCACAAAGCAGGAGCATGCGCGCTACTCTAAGGTAATATAGCGTCTCGCTATTAGCCAAGTTCGCCTGCCTACGGCTGGAACAGGCATTCTGGAGGAGATCCCGTATTTCTGGGGCGCAGATGACAAAAAAAGTGGATGATTTTCGCCTGAATCTGGGCAAGCAGGAGCTGGTTCCGATCATGATCGGCGGCATGGGGGTGGACATCTCCACCGCCGATCTGGCGTTGGAAGCCGCCCGTTTGGGCGGGGTCGGCCATATCTCCGACGCGATGCTGCCGACCGTGGCGGACCGGCGCTATGACACCGACTTCGTCAAGGAAAAGCTGCATCAGTACAAAGCCAATATCAACAATTCCGACAAGACGCTGATCAAGTTCGATCTGGGCCAGTTGGCAGAATCCACTCGCCTGCATGTCAGCAGGACCATGGAGCGCAAGCGCGGTTCCGGCATGGTCTTCATCAACATCATGGAAAAACTCACCATGAACGGGCCGCGCGACACCTTGCGTGTGCGCATGCATGAGGCGATGACCGCGGGCATCGACGGCATCACCCTGGCGGCCGGATTGCATCTGGGTTCGTTCGCGCTGATGGAGGATCATCCGCGTTTCCGCGATGTCAAGCTGGGCATCATCGTGTCATCCTTGCGCGCGTTGCAATTGTTCCTGCGCAAGAACCTGAAGACGCGGCGCCTGCCTGATTACGTGGTGGTGGAAGGCCCTTTGGCCGGCGGCCACCTGGGTTTTGGCATGGACTGGGCGCAATACGATCTGCGCACCATCTTCAACGAAATTCTGCAGTTCCTGCGCGGGGAGAAACTGGATATTCCGGTGATTCCCGCCGGCGGCATCTTTACCGGCAGCGATGCCGCCTCCTTTCTGCAGGAGGGCGCGGCGGCGGTGCAGGTGGCGACGCGGTTTACCGTGAGCAAGGAATGCGGCCTGCCGCCGGATGTGCAGCAGGAATACTTTAGGGCAAGCGAGATCGACATTGAGGTGAACACCACCTCGCCCACCGGCTACCCGATGCGCATGCTGAAGAACAGCCCCTCCATCGGTTCCGGCATCCGTCCCGGTTGCGAATCCTACGGCTATCTGCTGGATGCCAGCGGGCGTTGCGATTACATCGACGCCTACAATCGCGAAGTGGCGGCGCACCCGGGCGAGAAAAAGGTCGCGGTGTATGACAAGACCTGTCTGTGCACCCACATGCGCAATTTCAAATGCTGGACTTGCGGCCACTACACCTACCGCCTGAAAGACACCTCGCGCAAACTGGAAGACGGCAAGTACCAGCTATTGAGTGCGGAACACATCTTCAAGGATTACCAGTTCAGCACCGGCAACCGGATTGCCTTGCCCGACTTGGCTGGAATCACCGATTGATGTAATCGTCGTGGGAGTGCTGCTCCGGATCAACGCGGTCGCCGTGCGGGTGTTCGCCGTAGGCCTTGATGAACACTTCACTTGAATTGTTCTTGGTGCGCGGCTCGGGTGTTTTCAGGTTGTGGTACTGCACGTCCTCGCAATAGTGATAGAGCGCGTGGCGCAACCGGTCGAAAAAACCGGGCTCAAAACTGAAGCCCTCCTTCGCCAGCGCCTTCTGCAATCCCTCCAGCGAATAGTGTGCCACGCTGTAGCGGATCAGCAGCCAATTGGCCCGCACGCAGCGCTCCACCGCGAAATTATTGAGGCCGCACAGCAATTGATGCGCCTGCTCGGCCTGTTCGGGCGAGACGAACTTCAGAACGCGCTCCTTGTGCAGTTCAAACGGATTCATTGCTCAATTCCCCCGCAAGATACTCATTCCCTTCAACAGATTCAAAGCCTGGTTCAACTGGTAATCGTTCTTGGCGCCGAACTCGGCTATTTCGGTTTTGCCGCCGTTGCTGTTTTGTTCGTTCTTCGGGGTTTTGTCCAGCGGTTTTGCGCTTTCACCGGCGCTGTCGGTCTGGCCGTTGGTCAAGTGCTTGGCCAGGTCGGCCTCGCGCAAACGCAGGCTGTTGTCGAAGGCCGCCGTGGCCGGGTCTTCCACCACGATGTCCGGCACGATACCCTTGGCCTGGATGGAGCGCCCGCCCGGCGTGTAATAGCGTGCGGTGGTGAGCTTGATCGCGGTGTTGTTGCCCAGCGGCAAAATTGTTTGCACCGAACCTTTGCCAAACGTCCGTGTGCCCATGATGACGGCGCGCTTGTGATCCTGCAACGCGCCGGCGACGATCTCCGAAGCCGAGGCGGAGCCGCCGTTCACCAGCACCACCATCGGCACGCGGGCGAATTCGTCGGACAGATCTTTCAGATAATCCTCCCTGCTGCCGCGCAGATAATATTCCGGGCTGGCCAGCAGGCGCATCTTGGCGTCGTCGGTGCGCCCTTCGGTATAGACCACCAGCGCATCCTTGGGCAGGAAGGCCGCCGCGACACCGACCGCACCGGTCAGCAGACCGCCCGGATCATTGCGCAAATCCAGAATCAAGCCCTGCAGCGGTTCCTTGTTCTGTTTGCGCAGGTTAGCCAGGGCGGCGCCCAGATTCTCGCCGGTGTGTTCCTGAAACTGGGTGATGCGGACGAAGGCGTAGCCCGGTTCGGCAAGTTTGGATTTCACGCTTTGCACTTTGATGACGGCGCGCACGACCCCGATCTTTAGCGGCTGCGGCGCATTTTTGCGGATCACGGTAAGGACGATGCTGCTGCCCGGTTTGCCGCGCATCAGTTTGACCGCATCGTTCAGGGTCATGCCCTTGACCAGGGTGTCATCCAGCTTGATGATCAGGTCGCCGCTCTGGATCCCGGCCTTGAAGGCCGGGGTGTCCTCAATCGGCGAGATAACCTTGACCAGCCCGTCCTCCATGCCGACTTCTATGCCCAGCCCGCCGAATTCCCCCTGGGTGCCGACCTGCAATTCCTTGAAGCCTTCCGCATCCAGATAGGCGGAGTGCGGGTCCAGCCCGCTCAGCATGCCGTTGATCGCTTCCGTGATCAGTTTTTTGTCGCTCACCGGCTCGACATAGTCGCTCTTGATCCGCCCGAACACATTGGCAAACGCACGCAACTCCTCAACCGGCAACGGTAGCGCAACTTCCTTTTCCGCCATGGCGGAAAATTGCAGGCTGACCATCACGCCCGCGATCAGGCCGACGGCGATCAGCCCCAGTTCTTTAATGCGACGACTCATTTTTTATCCTTAAGGTTGCTTGATCCAGCGGCTCGGGTTGACGGGCTGCCCCTTGTAGCGCAGTTCAAAGTATAAACCTGAATCCTCGTTGCCGCCGCTGTTGCCGACGGAGGCGATCAGATCGCCGGTGCGCAGGATTTCGCCCACCTGTTTGTACAAGGCTTGATTGTTGCCGTACAAACTCAGATAACCCTGGCCGTGATCGAGGATGAGCAGATTGCCATATCCGCGCAGCCAGTCGGCATACACCACGCGGCCGGGGGCGATGGCCAGCACCGGCTGCTTGGCGCGCGCGCGGATGAGCCAGCCGTTCCAGGCCAGGGTGCTATCCGGACGGCGGCTGCCAAATCGATTGGCAATTGTGCCGCTGACCGGCAACGCCAGTTTGCCTTGGCGGCGGCGGAAATCATTGCCCGCCATCTCCGGCATGACAGCGGACAGTTCCCGCAACAGACGCGCCAGTCGCGCTTCGTTTTTTTGCAGGCGGCCGATCTCCCGCCGCTGCTGTTTCAGTTGCTGCGAGATCTTGCGCAGGGTGCGCTGACGGGAGTCCTGTTCCTGTCGCAGCTGTGCCAGCTCGCGCCGCTCGGCCGCGCGCAGTTCATCCAGTTCGTGCTGTTTGGCCTCGGTTTCGCGGGCGGCTGCATTCAGTTCGGCCAGGGCTTTCTGCTGCGCGCGCAATGCGCTGCCGCGTTCGCGCGCGATGTATCCCAGGTAATGCATGTTGCGCGCCAACTGGTTCGGGTCGTCGCTGTCGAGCAGCAGTTTGAGATAGTCCTCGTCGGTGCTGCTGACGTATTGCCGATAGAGCAGGCTGCCGAGACGGACTTGCTGCTGGCGGGAGTTTTCACCGGCCCGGGCGGCGCGCCGTTGCAGGTGTTGCAGGGCGATTTTGCCCTCGCGCTGCTGCTTTTCGAGGCGCGCCAGGGCGCGCTGGCGATCGCTGATCGCGCGTTCCGACTCGCGCAGCGCATCCGCCGCCTCCGCTTTGGATTCGGCGGCCTGGTCAAATTCGCGTTGCAGCAGCGCGATACGCTGGCGCAGTTTATCCAGATCCGCCTGGTCGGCGGCGAAGGCGTTGCCGGCCAGGCAGCAGGCAATCAGCAACAGCATTCGTGCCATTTGGCTTACTCGAAACGGAGCAGGGAGCTGCCGGTCATCTCGGGCGGCTGCGGCAGGCCCATCATGGCCAGCAGGGTGGGCGCGACATCCTGCAACGCCCCGGTTCCCGCTGCCGCGATAACCGCCTTGCGCCCGATATACAGGAACGGCACCAGATTCAGGGTGTGTGCGGTGTGCGCCTGATGGGTGTCGCGATCCAGCATCTGTTCGGCGTTGCCGTGATCGGCGGTAATGATGACTTCGCCGCCGATCTCCAGCATCGCGTTGACCGCGCGCCCGACGCACGTGTCGAGCGCTTCCACCGCCTTCACTGCCGCTTCCATGATGCCGCTGTGCCCCACCATGTCGCCGTTGGCGTAGTTGCACAGGATGGCCTGGTACTGTTTGCCGCGGATCGCCGCCACCAGTTTGTCGGTGACTTCGAACGCGCTCATTTCCGGCTTGAGATCATAAGTGGCAACTTTGGGCGACGGAACCAGGATGCGGTCTTCGCCCGGATAGGGTTGTTCCTTGCCGCCGTTCATGAAGTAGGTGACATGCGCGTATTTTTCCGTTTCGGCGATGCGCAACTGCTTCAGCCCCAGATTGGAAAGGTATTCGCCGATGCCGTTGTAAATCGGATCGGAAGTAAAGGCGCACGGGAAATGGAAATCCTCGCCGTAGCTGCTCAGGGTGGTGTAGTTCGACAGCTTGGGCGAGCACTTGCGCGCGAAGGCGTTGAAGTCTGCATCCGTCAGCGCGCGGCTGATCTCGCGCGCGCGATCGGCGCGGAAATTCATGAACACCACCGCATCGCCATCCTGTATCGGCGCCGGTTCGCCGAGCACGGTGGCTTGCACGAACTCGTCGTTCTCGCCGCGTGCGTAGGCGGCCTCCAATCCGGCCGCTGCGTCGGCGGCAGTGAACGGCGCCACCCCTTGCGTCAGCATGTCATAGGCGACCTGCACCCGCTCCCAGCGGTTGTCCCGGTCCATCACAAAGAACCGGCCGACGAGGGTGGCGATGCGGCCGGTGCCGAGTTGCGCGCATTTGTCCTGCAAGGCTTGCAGCGATTGGGCTGCGCTGCGCGGGGGCGTGTCGCGCCCGTCGAGGAAGGCATGCAGGAAGACTTTTTCCAGTCCCTTGCGCGCCGCCAGTTCCAGCATGGCGTGAATGTGCGCCTCGTGGCTGTGCACGCCGCCGGGCGAGAGCAGGCCCATGATATGCAGCGCCGCGTTGTTTTGTTGCGCGGCCTGCACCGCTTGCACCAGCGCGGGATTGCTGAAGAAACTGCCGTTTTCGATGGCCAGATCGACCTTGGTCAGGTCCTGGTACACCACGCGTCCGGCGCCGATGTTCAGATGGCCGACCTCGGAATTGCCCATCTGGCCATGCGGCAAACCGACATCCAGTGCCGAAGTCTTGATCAGGGTGTGCGGATATTCGCGCCACAGCCTGTCCCAGTTGGGTTTGCGCGCCTGCGCGATGGCGTTGAAATCGGCTTCCTCGCGATAGCCGAAGCCGTCAAGGATGAGCAACAGGACTGGGGTGATGGCGTGTGGAGTCGATTGGGTCATACCAGGTTTCTCGTTTAAGATGTCGAAATATCAGACTTTGCTGATGCAGTGCGTGCGCGATTTTAGCCGATTTTGCGTGACAGGGACGCGCTTTGCCTGCGTGCCGGGGAGAAAATATGGCAAAGAAGCCAATTGAAAAAGAAGCAGATATTGCGATAGCGGCGGCTTCCATGAAGGCCATCGCCCATCCTTTGCGCCTGAAGATATTGTGCGTGCTGTCCGGTGGCGCATTGAGCGTGCAGGATATTGTCGAGCAAGTGGGGACGACGCAGAGCAATATCTCGCAGCATCTGGCGATTCTGCGCGCCAAGGGTATTTTGATTGCGCACAAAGAGGCGAACCACGTTTATTACCGCATCGGCGATGCCAGAACCCTTAAGTTGGTGGGGTTGATGCGGGATGTTTTTTGTTCGGTACAGTAACTTGCAATCACTTCTATATTAGAATATTCTAATACGTTGTTAATTTTCGCAGCAGGTGCAAAACATGAAAAAACCGTGGATGCTGATCCTTTCGCTGGTAACGTTGGCGCTGTCAAATGCCGCTATGGCGGGGTCGTTGCGCGCGATCCAGGTGCAGGAGCGCGAAGTCGCCCAGCGCTACAGCGTCGATGGCGTGGTGGAGGCGACGCGCCAATCGACCGTGTCGGCACAGATCTCCGGTCGCGTGAAGGCGCTCAATTTTGATGTGGGCGACCGCGTCAGCAAGGGGCAGATTCTCCTGCGCATCGACGAGCGCGAAGCCAACCAGGCAGTGGCCGGCAGCAACGCGCAACTGGCGCAGGCACGGGCGGCATTGGATAACGCCCGCTTGAACTATGAGCGTTCGCAGCAGCTGTTTGCGCAGAAATTCATCAGCCAGGCGGCGCTGGACAAAGCCAGGGCCGATTTCGAGATGGCGGCGGCGCAAGCGCGCGCCAGTGCGGCGGGCGCCGAGCAGTCGGCGTTGGCGCAGAGCTATACCGCTGTGGTTGCGCCCTATGCCGGGGTGGTGTCGGCGCGCCATGTCGAACTGGGCGAGATGGTGACGGTGGGGATGCCGCTGATGACCGGCTTCGATCCGGCTGAGCTGCGCATCATCGCCAACGTGCCGCAATACAAATTGACGGCAATCGGCGTCAGACCGGACGTGAGCATTGAAGTGCCGGAATTGCAGCGCTGGCTGAAACCGGCCAGTGTGACCGTGCAACCCTCGGCCGATCCGCGCACCCACAGCACGCAGGTGCGCATCAATCTTGCTGCCAACGAAAAAGGGGGGCGGCCGCGACAGGTTACTGCAGAGCAGCCGTCTGCGGGAGCGACCACCGTACAACCCCTCCCGCCCCAAACGCTTGCGCGCACCGTGCCGGGGTTGTATCCCGGGATGTTCGTGCGCGTGCATTTCGTGGTCGGTTCGGAAAGCAAACTGACCATTCCGCTGGTCGCGGTGGTGAAGCGCAGCGAAGTGGTCGCCGTGTATGTGGTGGGCGCGGATGGCACGCCGCGCTTGCGCCAGGTGCGCCTCGGTGAAGTGACCGACGACGGCGAGGTCGAGGTGCTGGCCGGATTGCAGGCGGGCGAGCGGATCGCCCTGGATCCGCTGCAAGCCGGGATGGAACTGAAAAAATGACGGGCATCTCCGGGCGCATCGCGCGCATCTTCCTGCATTCGCAGATGACCCCGCTGCTGGCGCTGGTCGCCGTGCTGCTCGGCGCGTTCGCGGTGGCGGTCACGCCGCGCGAGGAAGAGCCGCAGATCAACGTGACCATGGCCAACGTGCTGATCGCCTATCCGGGGGCCTCGGCCGAGGATGTGGCGCGCACGGTTTCGACCCCGGCGGAGCAGGTGCTGGCGCAGATCGCCGGCATCGACCACGTGTATTCGGTGTCGCAACCCGGCATGGCAGTCCTGACCGTGCAATTCAAAGTGGGCGAGCAACATATCCCCTCGCTGGTCAAACTGTACGACGTGATCAACTCGCATGCCGATTGGCTGCCGCCGACGCTGGGGGTGGCGTCGCCGCTGATCAAGGCGCACGGCATCGACGATGTGCCGATCCTGACGCTGACGTTATGGCGCGAGCAGGCGGCGGGCGGTGGCCTGGCGCTGACCCAGGTGGCACACTCGATCGAGACCGAGTTGAAGCGGGTGCCCGGCACGCGCGAAGTAAATACGCTGGGGGCGAGCCGGCGCGCGGTGCGTATTCTGCTCGATCCGGAAGCCTTGAACGCCTACCAATTATCGTTGCAGGAGGTGCGCGCTGCCTTGCAGGGCGCGAACGTGTCACAGAGCGCGGGCTATCTGGTGCAGCGCAATCGCGAAGTGCTGGTGCAGACCAATAATTTCCTCACCAACGCGGCCGAGGTGCGGCAACTGGTGGTGGGCGTGTTCGAGGGCAAGCCGGTTTTTCTGCACGATGTCGCGCAGGTGCGCGACGAAGCCGACCTGCCGGCGAACTACGTCTGGCTCGGCACCGGCCCGGCGGCGCGGGACAAGGCCATCGCGGCGCAGGGCGAATTTACCGCGGTGACGGTTGCCGCCACCAAGAAGCCGGGCGAGAACGCGGTGCGGGTGGCGCGCGCGCTGCTGCAACGGGTGGATGAATTGAAGGGCAGCGTGATTCCGGACGATGTGCGGGTGACGGTGACGCGCAACTACGGCGAGACCGCCAACGACAAGGCGATGAAGCTGATCCAGAAACTGTTCTTCGCCACCTTCGCGGTGGTTGCCCTGGTGTGGTTCGCGCTGGGGCGGCGCGAGGCCTTCATCGTCGGCGTGGCGGTGATGCTGACCCTGGCGCTGACCCTGTTCGCCTCGTGGGCCTACGGGTTCACCCTCAACCGCGTGTCGCTGTTCGCGCTGATTTTCTCCATCGGCATCCTGGTCGATGACGCGATTGTGGTGGTGGAGAACATCCATCGGCGGCGCGAGTTGGCGCAACATCAGCCGCTGTCCGAGATCATTCCGGAGGCGGTGGACGAGGTCGGCAGCCCGACCATCCTCGCCACCTTCACGGTGATTGCCGCGCTGTTGCCGATGGCCTTCGTGACCGGCCTGATGGGGCCGTACATGAGCCCGATCCCGATCAACGCCAGCATGGGCATGCTGATCTCGCTGGCGGTCGCGTTCATCATCACGCCGTGGCTGGCATTGCGCTTTTCCGGCCCGCCTCACGCGGCGGTGGAAAATGCAACCGATGGAAATTGGACGAAGTTTTTCCGCGCGCGTCTTTCGCCGTTCCTGAACGGTGTGCACGGCAAGCCGGCGCGGCGCAAGTTGTGGCTGGGTATTCTGGCGGCGCTGCTGCTGTCGGGGTTGCTGGCCGGAATCAAGCTGGTGGTGCTGAAGATGCTGCCCTTTGACAACAAGTCGGAATTCCAGGTGGTGGTGGATATGCCCACCGCCACCGCGCTGGAGCAGACCGCCGGGGTGATGCGCGAGATCGGCGCGTATCTTTCAACCGTGCCGGAAGTTACCGATTATCAGGCTTATGCGGGCACCGCCTCGCCGATCAATTTCAACGGTCTGGTGCGCCAGTATTATTTGCGCGACGCCCCGGAGCAGGGGGACATCCAGGTCAATCTGCAGGATAAGCACAAACGTTCGCGCAGCAGCCACGAGATCGCCGGTGCCGTGCGCGCGCCGATCGGGGAAATCGCGGCCAAATGGCAGGCCAAGGTGAAAGTGGTGGAAGTGCCGCCGGGGCCGCCCGTGCTGTCGCCGCTGGTGGCTGAGATCTACGGGCCGGATTATGCCGGCGCGCGCGAGGTCGCCGGCAAGGTGCGCGAGCAGTTCGCGCAAACGGCCGATATCGTCGGTATCGACGACACGGTGACCGAGCGCGCGCCCAAACTGATGCTGCGCGTGCTGCAAAGCAAAGCCGCCATTCTCGGCGTGGCGACGCGGGACATCGCGCAAACCATCAGCGTCGCGCTGGCGGGCGAGGATGTGACCTCGCTGCACGCGGAAGGGGCGAAGTACGCGCCGCCGTTGCGCATGGTGCTGCCGGAGGAAAAACGCGGCCGCATCGACGAAGTGCTGAAACTCAATGTGCGCGCGCGGGACGGCGTGCTGGTGCCGTTGTCCGACCTGGTGCAAGTGGTTCAGGCACAGCGCGATCAGCCGATCTACCACAAGGATCTGCTGCCGGTGGTGTATGTGCTGGGCGACATGGCGGGCAAGCTGGACAGCCCGCTGTACGGCATGTTCGACATCCATCGCAAGACGGACGGCATGGTGTTGGCACAGGGGGGTACGCTGGCGTCGCATTTCTTCAGCCAGCCTTCCGATCCCTATGCCGGTTACGCCCTGAAATGGGACGGCGAATGGCAGGTCACCTACGAGACCTTCCGCGACATGGGCATCGCCTACGGCGTGGGGCTGATCCTGATCTATCTGCTGGTGGTGGCGCAGTTCAAGAGCTATGTTGTGCCGCTGGTCATCATGGCGCCGATCCCGCTCACCCTCATCGGCGTGATGCCGGGGCATGCGCTGTTCGGGGCGCAATTCACCGCCACCTCGATGATCGGCATGATCGCGCTGGCCGGCATCATCGTGCGCAATTCCATTCTGCTGGTGGATTTCGTCAATCTCAAGTTATCGCAGGGGGTGGCGTTGGCGCAGGCGGTGATCGATGCGGCGGCCGCGCGTGCCAAACCCATCCTGCTGACCGGGCTGGCGGCGATGCTGGGCGCGCTGTTCATTCTCGACGACCCGATCTTCAACGGTCTCGCGCTGTCGCTGATCTTCGGGATTCTGATCTCCACCCTGTTGACGCTGGTGGTCATTCCGGTGTTGTATTACGCGTCCATCTACAAAAAATTTCAGTAAGCCAACCACAGGGAGTCGCCAAGCATGAACGCAGAACGCATCGTCCGTATCGTCGCCGGTTTTTTCATTTTGTTGTCGCTGTCGCTGGGGGTGGCTGCCAGTCCGCTGTTCGTCAGCGAATATTTCCTGTGGTTCACCGCTTTCGTCGGACTGAATCTGTTGCAGAGCGGCTTTACGCAGATTTGCCCGCTGAACAGCATTCTTGCCAAATTTGGTGTCAAACGTAGTTGCTGAAACAACGCCTGCCATTCGGTAGCGCCCGCCTCGGTCTGGTCCTGGTCGGCCTGATGTGGGTGTTGCCCTTTCTGTACCCGCACCACGCATACCCCGTCACCACTTTCTACCAGGAGTGGCTGACCGCGCTGCTTGGCCTGCTGGCGCTGCCCTTGCTGCTGACCGCGCGTTTCTGGCAAGCGCCGCAGGTGCCCGGCATCGTGTTGCTACCGATCGGCCTGATGATGTTATTGCTGCTGCAATTTATCGCCGGCCAGGTCGGGCACTTCGACCAGGTGTTGCTGCTCTCGCTGTATTTCCTGTTCGCCGCGCTGCTGATGATGCTGGGGCAATACCTGCGTTCAGAACTGGGCTTGCCTTTCATGGCCACCGTGCTCGCCGCTTTTCTGCTGGTCGGTGCCGAACTGAACACGCTGGCGGGCATCCTGCAGCACTATCGCTGGCACACCTTTCTGGACGGTTTGATCACCGGCAAAGTATCGGCGGCGGTGTTCGGCAACATCGCGCAGCCCAACCACTTTGCCAACTACGTCGCCCTTGGCCTGTGTTCGCTCGGCCTGCTGCACACCCGATTCGGCTGGCGCGCAGGGCTGACCGCGCTACTGGCGACGCCGATGCTGTTCGTGCTGGTGTTGTCGGGTTCGCGCAGTGCCTGGCTCTATCTCAGTTTCATCCTGTTATTGGCCTGGCTGTGGCAGCGCCGCGACCGCGCGTTGCGTCCGCTGTTTGGCTATGCCGCCGCGCTGTGGCTGGGTTATCTGCTGATGCACGGGCTG
>Ga0210052_1001292_pt1 | contig 14355 bp, 8 predicted proteins | sample CryGeymeta201508_FD_183976 | JGI IMG/M metagenome (GOLD analysis project Ga0210052, IMG submission 183976) | Groundwater microbial communities from Crystal Geyser aquifers in Utah, USA - Crystal Geyser metaG 2015-08 (SPAdes) (version 2) | ecosystem: Environmental > Aquatic > Deep subsurface >...
TGTTAGAGCCCGATCCGAAAGTAGTTGAGCAATACCAGGATGTTGTGATTCATTCCGTCTTTACGAAGAGATGGAGTGAACGATGACATGGACTGGTATTGCCCGGCGTGAGCATAGCCGGGAAGGGTTACGATATCCAAGCGATATGACGGACCGGGAATGGCGACTGACAGCACCGTTTATCCCGTCCGCCAAGAGCGGGGGCCGCCCTCGCACGACCGATATGCGCGAAGTTGTGAATGCGTTGCTCTATATTGCGGCGAGCGGTTGTTCGTGGCGACTGTTGCCAAAATGCTTTGCGCCGGTGTCGACGGTGCGGCGCTATTTCTACGCCTGGCGTGATACGGGTTTGTTTGATGCGATCAACATGGTGCTGGTTATGAACCTGCGCGAAATCGAGGGTCGCGAAGCCTCGCCCAGTGGCGGTGTCATCGACAGCCAGAGCGTCAAAACCACGGAAAGTGGCGGAGTTTGCGGCTATGACGCGGGCAAGAAGGTCAAAGGCCGCAAACGGCATATCGTTACTGACACCTGCGGCTATCTGATCTTCATCCTGGTCCATGCCGCCGATATTCAGGACCGCGACGGGGCCGTCGATGTCCTCAAAGCTATCCGCTATCGCTTCCCATGGCTGCGCCATGTGTTCGCCGATGGCGGCTATGCGGGGGACAAGCTCAGGCGCGCGCTCAAAGGCCATGGAAGCTGGACGCTGGAAATCATCAAACGCTCCGACACCGCCAAAGGCTTCGAACTCTTGCCGCGCCGCTGGGTCGTCGAGCGGACGTTCGCATGGCTGGGCCGATGCCGACGCCTCGCGAAAGACTGGGAACGGTCCATCGCCTCATCAACAGCCTGGGCGTTGATCGCCTCCATCCGCATGCTCACAAGGCGAACCGCAAGATATTGCTACGATTGAAAAACTTTCGAATCGGGCTCTTAAACTGGGGTTCATCCAAATAGCTCGTTTTTGGATTGAATTCGGTAAGTTGGCGTTATTTTGTGCGCTGAGCCTATATTGATGCTTTTCTGCTACCCCTTTCCCCGGGGGCCCCGGAATTGCCAATGACCATGTTTGCTGGTCTGGTAAGGCTGGGAACAATATTGGGGAGCGGCTGACGTGCGGATCTTTGTCACAGGTGCATCGGGGTTTGTCGGCGGCGCAGCGACCAGGGCGCTGGTCGGGGTCGGACACGAGGTGCTGGCAATGTCGCGGTCAGCCAAATCCGATAGTCTGATACGCGAGCTGGGGGCCGTGCCTGTACGCTGTGACCTTGAAACCATCACGCCGGACGATATCGACAATTGCCAGACCGTCCTGCATTGCGCCGCCTTTGTCGAGGCCTGGGGGCCGAAAGACGCCTGGTACCAGGCGAATGTGGTGGGAACGCGGACCATGCTGGACCGGGCGATGGCAGCCGGAGCGTCGCGCTTCATCCATATCGGGACCGAGGCGGCGATTTGCCACGGTCAGGATCTGCATGATGCGAATGAGACGGTGCCGCTGGCGCCGGACTCGCCCTACCCCTATTGCGCAACCAAGGCGCAGGCCGAGCAGGCTGTCCTTGAGGCAAGCCAGAGTGGCTTTCATACCATCGTGCTGCGCCCGCGCTTCATCTGGGGGCCCGGAGACACGACGCTGTTGCCGCTCATCGAGACCATGGCTGCTACAGGGAAATGGATGTGGATCAACCACGGCCGTGCGATGACCTCGACCACGCATATCGATAATCTGGTCCATGCAATCCAATTGTCGTTGAGCGAAGGCAGGAGCGGCGAGGCCTATTTCATTCTCGACGACGGGATCATAGCCATGAAAGACATGATCACGGCGATGGCAAAGACGCGCGGCCTGACGCTGCCGGAGACATCAATTCCGGCGTGGCTGGCGGACGGGATGGGCCGGACCATGGAGGCCATCTGGCGCGGACTGAACCTGAAGAGCGACCCGCCGCTAACCGCCCATGCGGCGATGGTGATGTCGCGCGATTGCACGTTGAACGGAGAAAAGGCAGCCGCAGAGCTGAACTATCAGCCGGTGATAACCCGAGCGGAGGGATTGGCCGGGCTCTGACCCCGGCTAGCCGGGCACCAGCGCGACGGGGTTCCGATCGTCGGAACCCCGCCAGAATTCACTCCCACCAATAAGCAGCACGCTTCCGGTCGCCGGTCACCACCTCGTTCATCGTCAGCGGATCGTACATCCGGCCGTTGAGCATCACGCGGTTGATCTTGTCGCTGTTGCGGATATCGGCGCTCGGGTCAGCGTCGAGCACCAGAAGGTCAGCGAGCTTGCCGACTTCGAGGGACCCGATTTCGCTATCCATGCCCAGTGATCTTGCCGATTCAATCGTGCCCGCCGCCAGCGCCTCGACCGGACTCATGCCGCCGCGGACGAAGGACCAGAGTTCCCAGTGACTGCCGATGCCGGCTTGCTGGCCATGCGCACCGATCGAAACCTTGACGCCGGCATCGGCCAGCTTTTTGGCTTCGCGGGCGTTGTCGTCATCGACGAAACTGCTTTCCGGCGCCTTGGTCCGGCGGACGGTATCTGCCGCCAGCATTTTCGGCGGCGTGTGGATCATCAGCGGATTTTCCCAAACATTGGTCGCCTGACGCCAATAAGGGTCGCCGGCCAGTCCGCCGTAACTGACCACCAAAGTTGGCGTGTAATTGGTGTTCGACTGCGAGAACATCTGCACGACATCGTCGTAGAAAATCTCCAGCGGGATATTATGTTCCAGCGTCGAATTGCCGTCGGCAATCAGCGCCATGTCCATGCCGAACAGCGAGCCGCCTTCAGCAACGACCAGCATATTTTCCTGCCGGGATGCTTCGACCACCTGCTGCCGCTGTTCGCGGCGGGGCTGGTTGTAATTCTTGACGCTGTGCCCGCCTTGCGCCTTCAGTCGCCGGACATGGGCAAGTGCGTCGTCGAGATTGTTGATCTCGGCGTACACATTGGCTGATTTGGCACCGTAGACAATCTCGCCGGTCGAGAAAATGCGCGGACCGAGGATCATGCCGGTGCGCTGCATCTCGCCCGCGACAAAAATCTCGCTGGCGCGGCTGGAGGGATCGTGGATGGTGGTGGTGCCAAGCGCCAGGTTCTGCAGCAAGGACCAGTTTTGTTGCGGCACCAGTTCGTCCGTGCCCTGCGGGCCATGGGCATGGGCGTCGATCAGGCCGGGCATGATGGTCTTGCCGGCAACATCGACCATCGCGGCGCCAGCGGGAATGCTGACCGTGCTGCGCGGGCCGATGGCGGCGATGCGGTTGTTCTGAATGACGATGACGCCGTCGTCGATAATGCCGCCCTCGTCGCCCGTCATGGTGAGAATCCGCGCGCCGGTCAGAACCACGGTACCCGAGGGTTTCTCAGCCGCAATCGTCCGTTCCAGCGAGACGCCACTGGTCGGCGGCTGATATTTCGGCGCGTCTTTCGCGGCTGGCGCATTGGGGAAGAGTGCGTTGGTCGAGGCGGTGAAGACCGTAGGTCCCATGCTCCAGTGGAGTTTCTGGCCGCCGTCGGACCAGTTCATATAATCCGCGCCGGTGGCGCTGACCCGAGTCACCGGCAGAGATTTGCTGGTCGGGCTGACCTCGATCGCCTGGGTGCCCGGCATCAGCGGCATGACATAGGCTTCGTAGCTTTGCCGGAAGGCGACATTCAGGCCATCGGGCGACACGATATAATCGTTGGTCAGATCGCCCTTGGCATGGGTGCGCTTGGCTTCGCCATTGATATCGGTGCTGATCAGGACACGCTGATCATCCTCCTGATCCAGCATGAAGATGCGGTCGCTGGACGCGCCATATTGCGGTTCGGCGGCTCCCTTCATCACGCGGACGGGGGCTCCACCGGCAGCGGCGACCCGGTAGACACCGTCCTCCACCGACCAGTTCGGCGACGTCATATAGCCGCCATCTTTCATCTCAAAGGCAATGGTTTTGCCATCCGGAGAAAAATGGGGGCGGGCATAATGGCCGGGACGGTTGGTGACGGTGCGCGGTGATCCGCCGCTCGCCGAGACCGTCTTGATCTGGCCAAGGCCAGCGTCGGTCCAGCCGACATAGACAAGCGAACGGCCATCGCGCGACCAGGAGGGGAACAGTTCCAGTTCGGAGCCGCTGGTCAGCCGCTTTGCTGTGCCGCCGGCCATGGGTTTCGTGTAGAGTTTGCCAAGGCTTTCGAAGACGACGGTCCGGCCATCGGGCGAAACTGCGGCAAAGCGCGGCATTTTGGCAGTGAAGCTGTCCGGTGCGACGGGGATTTTCGGATGCGGCGCGTTGGACACACCGCGGGTGTCGCTGATCCGGAACGGGATGACCGAAGAGGCACCGCCATCGGCGGAAACCCGGCGAATCTTGCCGCCGGCCCAGAAGACAATCTCGCGGCTGTCGGGGGTCCAGTCCATATTCGGATAGACGCCAGTGACGGCCCAGGTTTCCTGCACATCCTGATCGAGATCGTCATAGACCTTGCGCTCCATGCCGGATTCCAGATCCTTCACATAAAGCTTGGATTGGGTCATCTCGCGGCGGACGAAAGCGATCTTCTTACCATCGGGAGAGGGATTGGGGCGCACGGAGCCGCCCAGACCCGAGACCGCGGTGCTGATCTCGCCGGTTTCGAGGTCATATTTTTCGATATTGAACAGGTCGCTATTGCTGTCCTGCGCATAGATGAACGTGCCACCGGGGGTGATGTTCTTGGTATAATAGACCGACTTGCCATCGGGTGCGTAAATCGGCTCGCCGAGTTCCTTCTGATGCTTTTTACTCGGTTTCTCGACAAGTTGCACCCCGCCACCGCCGGACACATGATAGACCCAGATTTCACCGGTGCCGAGCGAACGCTGGGTGGTGAAATGCTTTTTCGCTACAACATAGCGTCCGTCGGGGCTCCAGCTTGGCTGATTGAGAAGCCGGAATTCTTCCTTGGTCACTTGCCTCTTGTCGCTGCCGTCGCGGTTCATGATCCAGATATTGTCGCCGCCGCCGCGATCCGAGGTAAAGGCAATACGCTTGCCGTCAGGCGAAAAGCGAGGCTGCACTTCCCACGCGAGGCCTTCGGCGATCCGGGTTGGGGTACCGCCGGCAATCGGCATCGTGTAGATATCACCGAGCAGGGCAAATGCGATGCTGCCGCCATCGGGGCTGACATCGACGTCGATCCAACTGCCTTCGTCGACATTGATCGGAACCTGCTTGATTATCGCGCCGGTCGGTGCGTTGACATCCCATTTGTCCTTTTCGGCCTTGTCGGACTTGTCTTGCGCGAGCGCCGTCCCTGAAAAGAGCAATGCTGCGATTACCGATGCCAGACTATATTTCATGCTATTCCCCGATGCTAAACTTCACTGATTTCCAACGTCTATTCCAGTTCTCGAATGGAAAGAAAAGCAAACAGTTTCCCGTATTTAAGCTTTGTATCCAAAATGCCGGTGATAGCTTTCGACCACCTGTGCCAAAGTCGACAAGGCCAGTGTCGCCGGGTCCCGCGTCGACGGGATCAGCCCGATCGGCGCAACCATCCGGGCGCGCTCTTCTTCAGGCACACCGATGTCAGCCAGATAGGTTTCCCGAAGGGCATGGGTTTGGCGGCTGCCCATGGCACCGACATAGAATGCGGATGATGACAAGGCCTGCCTCATCAATGCAGCCTCCCAATCATGGTCGTGAAAATAGAAAATGCAGGCCGTCCAGGGATCAGGATCGAGCCGCTTGGTCGCTTTGGGTGTTTTCAGCAGATCAGCCGTGATCGCCAGATCCTGCACCGCTGCAATCACTTCAGGGTCAGGAGAGAAGACGGCACAATCGATACCATAGCTTCCGGACAGCCTGACCAGGCTTTCGACCGACGGCCCGTGCCCCAATATATTGAGCTTGGCGGCGGGAATATGGTGGACCAGAATCTGAGAACCGTTGCGTTCCACCGAGCTGCGATGCGCCCGTTGCGTTTCACAGACGATTTTGCGGTCTTTGCGGTCGAGAATGATCGTCAATGGCTCCCGCTTTTTGACGCGATCAAAAATGTCGGCCACGATCGTGCCATCGACGATCGGCGTGAACAGCAGATCGATGCCGCCGCCGCAGGGCAGCCGGATATCGAGATAGGGGGAACCGTCCCCAAATCTGATTTCCCGCGGCTGACCGGCACTAATCACACCCAGCGCTTCGGCAATCACGGCAGTCTCCACGCATCCGCCGGAAAAAGAGCCGATGGACGATCCATCCTCCGCCACGGCCATGTGTGCGCCCGGGTTACGGGTCGAGGCACCGGTGACCGCCGTTAGCGATACAAGGGCGGTTTTCTGGTTCGATTCCGCTTTCGCTTGCAGAAATTCGAAGATAGGCAAAATATTGTTCAAACGTGATTGTCCTGCCGCTTGCCGGAATGGATTTGACCGCAAGGTCCATGCCGCAAACCGGCAAATGGAGCAATCGCCATGGTGCCCGGTGCAAACAAAGCGTGCCGCTCCCCTTTGCTTACGATCGCCATAGCCTTGAAATCAGGGTGTATTTCGCCGAAATGACCCGATCGCTAATGCCGCAGGTCGCTGCTGGCGTAATCTTTCTTTTCCTGCCTGAATAAATCTTGTCTTCAAAATACGCAAAAACCCATCTAGGAGCATTTAAATTACAAAAATCCTATCGAAATATGAGGACGGAATATGAGTTTCCCGCCACGTCAAGGCCTGTATGATCCAAACAACGAGCATGATGCGTGCGGCGTTGGCTTTGTGGCGAATATCAAGGGTGAGAAATCACACCTTACCGTCAAGCGCGGCCTAGAAATTCTGGTCAATATCGATCATCGCGGCGCGGTTGGTGCCGATCCGCTTCTGGGCGACGGTGCCGGCATATTATTGCAGATTCCGGACGCATTGCTGCGGGATTGGGCGGATTCAGAAAAGCTGACCCTGCCGCCCGTAGGCGACTATGCGGTCGCGATGTGCTTCCTCCCTGCGGACGCGGAAGAAGCGGACTATGCGACGGCCCATTTTGAGCGTTTCATCGCGAAGGAAGGTCAGGACATGATTGGCTGGCGCGATGTGCCAATCGATACCACGGGCATCGGCAAAGCCGTGCTCGCCCAGATGCCGCTGATTCGCCAAGCGATCATCGGAAAAGGCGAAAACCTGGCCGACCAAGATGCCTTTGAACGCAAAATTCTGGCGATCCGCAAGCAGGTGCATAACCCGCTCGAAGGGATTGCCGAGAAAAATGGCATGCCTGGCCTGTCGGAATTCTACATGCCGTCCTTCTCGACCAGAACCATTGTCTACAAGGGCCTGCTGCTCGCCGATCAGGTGGGATCCTTTTACAAGGACCTCGACAATCCGCTGACCACGTCGGCGGTGGCGATGGTGCATCAGCGCTTCTCTACCAACACATTCCCCTCCTGGAAATTGGCTCATCCTTATCGCTACATTGCGCATAATGGCGAGATCAACACCGTGCGCGGCAATGTCAACTGGATGAACGCCCGGCGCCGGACGATGGAATCCGATTTGCTGGGCGCTGACCTCGACAAGATGTGGCCGTTGATCCCGCACGGCCAATCCGACACAGCCTGTCTCGACAACGCGCTGGAACTGCTGGTGGCCGGTGGCTATTCCCTGCCGCACGCGGTGATGATGCTAATCCCCGAAGCCTGGGCCGGCGATCCGCTGATGGATGCCGACCGGAGAGCCTTTTACGAATATCACGCCGCCTTGATGGAGCCTTGGGATGGACCGGCTGCGGTCGCCTTCACAGACGGCCGGCAAGTCGGTGCGACGCTGGACCGTAACGGCCTGCGCCCCGCCCGGTTCTGCGTGACGGATGACGGTCATGTCATCATGGCATCGGAATCCGGTGTACTTCCGGTCAAGGAAGACAATATCGTCCGCAAATGGCGGCTGCAGCCCGGCAAAATGTTGCTGATCGACATGGAGCAAGGCCGGATCATTGAAGACGAAGAGATCAAGGCCGATCTCGCCGAGGCCAAGCCCTATGCAAAATGGCTCGAATCGACGCAATATAATCTGAAAGACCTGGACCTTGAAGATCTCGACGATGTGGCCGCGCCGGTAGCGAATGGAGAAAATACGCCCGCATCGCTGCTGGATCGCCAGCAGGCGTTCGGATTCACGCAAGAGGATGTGACCAAGTTTCTCGAGCCGATGGCGACCGATGGGCAGGACCCGATTGGCTCCATGGGCACCGACACGCCGATTGCCGTGCTTTCTGGCAGGCCGCGGCTGCTGTACGACTATTTCAAACAGAATTTTGCCCAGGTCACCAATCCGCCGATCGATCCGATCCGGGAAGAACTGGTGATGTCGCTGGTTTCGATGATTGGACCACGGCCCAATCTTCTTGGCCATGACGCTGGCACGCACAAACGGCTGGAAGTGGATCAGCCGGTGTTGTCGAATACCGATCTGCTAAAAATTCGCTCGGTCGAGGACGCCCTGGATGGCGCTTTCCGGACCGAAACCATCGATATTACCTGGGCGGCCGAGAGCGGCGCAGACGGCCTGAAAATGGCGATCAAGGAAATGTGCTGGGCGGCAACCGAAGCGGTGCTCGCCGACCGCAACATCCTGATATTGTCCGACCGGGCGAAAGGCCCGGACCGGATCGCGATGCCGTCGCTGCTGGCGACAGCAGCCGTCCACCATCATCTGGTCCGACAAGGTCTGCGGATGCAAACCGGTCTGGTTGTGGAAACCGGTGAAGCGCGCGAAGTGCATCATTTCTGTGTGCTCGCCGGCTATGGCGCAGAGGCGGTGAACCCCTATCTGGCGTTTGAAACGCTTGAGGAAATCCGCGTCCGCCGCGAACTGCCGCTGACGAAGCAACAGGTCGAGCAAAATTATATCAAGGCGATCGGCAAGGGCATTTTGAAGGTGATGTCGAAAATGGGCATCTCGACCTATCAAAGCTATTGCGGGGCGCAGATTTTTGATGCGGTGGGTCTCTCGACGGAGTTTATCGAGCAATATTTCACCGGCACCGCGACGATGATTGAAGGCGCCGGGCTGGCGGAGATCGCCAAGGAGACCGTCGACCGGCATAGCCTAGCCTATGGCAATAATCCGATTTACCGGAACATGCTCGATGCCGGCGGCATCTATGGCTATCGGTTGCGCGGCGAGGAACATGCCTGGACGCCGGCCAATGTTGCGAATTTGCAGCATGCGGTGCGCGGCAATGACCCTAAAAATTATGCCGAATTTGCCCGGTCGATCAACGAGCAGTCCGAGCGACTGCTGACCATTCGCGGGCTGATGGAGCTGACCAAGGCCCACGAACCGCTCGAGATCGATGAGGTGGAACCAGCAACCGAGATCGTGAAGCGCTTTGCCACCGGCGCGATGAGCTTCGGCTCGATCAGCCGGGAAGCACACACCACGCTGGCGATCGCGATGAACCGGATTGGCGGAAAGTCCAACACCGGTGAAGGCGGCGAAGAACCTGATCGGTTCGTGCCGATGGACAACGGCGATTCGATGCGCTCGGCGATCAAGCAGGTCGCCAGTGGCCGCTTTGGCGTCACCGCCGAATATCTGGTCAATGCTGACGATATCCAGATCAAGATGGCGCAGGGCGCCAAGCCGGGTGAAGGCGGGCAGCTTCCCGGCAGCAAGGTCGACAAGAATATCGGCAAGGTGCGCCACTCGACGCCCGGTGTCGGCCTGATTTCGCCGCCGCCGCATCATGATATCTATTCGATCGAGGATCTGGCGCAGCTGATCCACGATCTGAAAAATGTGAACACCAGCGCGCGGATTTCGGTGAAGCTGGTGTCCGAGGTCGGCGTCGGCACGGTTGCCGCAGGCGTGTCCAAGGCGCGCGCTGATCATCTGACCATCTCCGGTTATGACGGAGGCACCGGGGCATCCCCCCTCACCTCGCTGACTCATGCCGGTTCGCCTTGGGAGATCGGTCTGGCCGAGACGCAGCAGACGCTGCTGCTCAACGGGCTGCGGTCGAGAATTTCGGTGCAGATCGACGGCGGGCTGCGCACGGGCCGCGACGTCGCGATTGGCGCGTTGCTCGGGGCGGACGAATTCGGCTTTGCTACCGCGCCGCTGATTGCCGCCGGCTGCATCATGATGCGCAAATGCCATCTCAACACTTGCCCGGTCGGCGTTGCCACACAGAATCCGGAACTGCGCAAGAAATTCACCGGGCAGCCGGAATATGTGATCAACTATTTCTTCTTCGTCGCCGAGGAGCTGCGCCAGATCATGGCGGACATGGGTTTCCGCACGATCGAGGAAATGGTCGGGCGGGTAGACCGGATCAATATGAACAAGGCGCTGCGCCACTGGAAAGCGGAAGGAATCGACCTCTCCCGCTTGCTGCACAACGTCGTTCTGCCGGAAGGTGAAACGCTGCATCAGACGATGGTGCAGGATCATGGTCTTGATGCTGCGCTGGATCGAGATTTGATCGTCGCGGCAGCTCCGGCTCTCGAACGTGGCGACACCGTCAAAATCGAGCGGAAGGTGAAAAACGTCAACCGCACCGTCGGCGCGATGCTGTCCGGCGAAGTGGCGAAAATTTATGGCCATACCGGCCTGCCGGTGAACACCATCCAACTGGTTTTTGAAGGCGTTGCCGGACAAAGCTTTGCTGCCTTTCTGGCCCATGGCATCACCGCCGAATTGACCGGCGATGCCAATGATTATGTCGGCAAGGGGCTGTCCGGTGGCCGCGTGGTCGTCAAACAGCCCGCCCATGTTGATCGCAATCCGACCGAGAATATCATTGTTGGCAACACCGTGCTTTATGGTGCGGTTGCGGGTGAAGCCTATTTCAACGGGGTCGCCGGCGAGCGCTTTGCCGTGCGCAATAGCGGCGCGGTTGCGGTGGTCGAAGGCACCGGCGACCATGGCTGCGAATATATGACCGGCGGGGTGGTCACCGTGCTCGGCAAGACGGGACGCAATTTCGCCGCCGGCATGTCGGGCGGGGTGGCCTATGTCTATGACGAAGACGGTCTGTTCCGCCAGCGCTGCAACATGGCGATGGTAGATGTCGAAACGATCAGCATGAATGCGGATGGTGAAGGCAGCGCGATTCCGCAGCAACTGCCTGTGGATGTGCATGATTTTGGCATGGGCGACATGCTTTATCATGACTCGGCGCGCCTGCGGATATTGCTGGAACGGCACAAACTCTATACCGGCAGCAAGCGGGCGAGCGAAATTCTCGACAACTGGGAAGAGGCCCTCGGCCGCTTCGTCAAGGTCATGCCGCGCGACTATGCAGCGGCGCTGAAACAGCTGGAAGCCGAGCGTCTCGAGACGATCGAAGCCGCAGAATGAACGAAGATATTGGAGTAGACCGTGGGTAAAGTAACAGGCTTTCTCGAGATTGATCGCAAAGAAGCAACTTATGCCGATCCGGAGGAACGGCTGACGCATTATCGGGAGTTCACCATTCCGCTGCCGGAGAAGGAACTCAAGGCCCAGGCGGCGCGCTGCATGGATTGCGGCATTCCCTATTGCCACACCGGCTGCCCGGTGAACAATATCATCCCGGACTGGAACAATCTGGTCTATGAAGGCGACTGGAAAAACGCGCTGGAGACGCTGCACTCGACCAACAATTTCCCGGAATTTACCGGGCGCATCTGCCCGGCCCCGTGCGAGGCAGCCTGCACGCTGAATATCGATGACGCGCCGGTTAACATCAAGTCGATCGAATGCGCGATTGTCGATCGCGGCTGGGAAGAAGGCTGGATCACCCCGCAGATTGCCGAAGTGAAGACCGGCAAGTCGGTGGCGGTAGTCGGATCGGGCCCGGCTGGTCTGGCCTGCGCGCAGCAGCTGGCCCGAGCCGGGCATAATGTCACCTTGTTCGAGAAGAATGACCGGATGGGCGGCCTGCTCCGCTATGGCATTCCGGATTTCAAGATGGAAAAACATTTGATCAACCGGCGGCTTGTGCAGATGGAGGCGGAGGGTGTTGAATTTCGCACCAGCGCCGAAGTCGGTGTCACCGTCTCGATGGAGTCGCTGCGGGAAAATTACGATGCGGTCGTGATGTCCGGCGGATCAGAAAAGCCGCGGACGCTGGATATTCCAGGCTATGAAATGGCCGGTGTGCGGCTGGCGATGGAGTTTCTGTCGCAGCAGAACAAGCGCAACGCCGGCGACGACGAAATGCGCGCCGCTCCGCGCGGCACGATCACCGCGACCGGCAAGCACGTGATCGTGATCGGTGGCGGCGATACCGGCTCCGACTGTGTCGGCACCTCCAACCGTCAGGGCGCCGCATCGGTGACGCAGATTGAAATCATGCCCAAGCCGCCGAAGAAAGAAGACAAGACTTTTACATGGCCCGACTGGCCATTGAAGCTGCGCACCTCGTCCAGCCATCTGGAAGGCTGCGAGCGCGACTGGGCGATCCTCACCAAGCGCGTGGTCGGCACAAATGGCAATGTCGAAGGCCTGGAATGCGTACGCATCGAATGGGTCGACGGCCAGATGCAGGAGATTCCCGGCAGCGAATTCACGCTGCAGGCCGACCTGATCCTGCTGGCGATGGGCTTTGTCGGGCCGCGCAAGATGGGGCTGGTGGATCAATCTGAAGTCGAGCTTGACGCACGCGGCAATGTCGCTGCCAATGTCGTCGACTATGCCACGAGCAAACCCGGTGTCTTCGCCTGCGGTGACATGCGCCGCGGCCAGAGCCTAGTCGTCTGGGCGATCCGCGAAGGTCGGCAATGTGCGCGCGCCGTGGATCTCGAGCTGATGGGGCGGAGTTTGTTGCCGCGCTAGCCTCAGCGAGCCCGGCCAATCAGGCCAAAATTTCCCGGTTGATTTAGGTCTGGATCGTGCATTCGCACAATCTGAAACTGAACCGCCCCGGGATTGCCGGAGGCTCCAACTCTTGAGTAGAAGGAGCTATTATGAGCAAGACCACAAACAAGTTTTCACCGGAGGTTCGCGCCCGTGCTACCCGCATGGTGCTGGATCACAGACAGGATTATCCATCGCGCTGGGCAGCGGTGGTGTCCATTTCTGAGAAGATCGGCTGTTCACCACCGACGTTGCATGAATGGGTAAAGCGTGCAGAGGTCGACAGTGGCCATCGCGCCGGTGTTCCAACGGAGATGGCCGACAAGCTGAAAGCTTTGGAACGTGAGAACCGGGAGCTTCGTCAAGCCAACGAGATTTTACGTAAGGCATCGGCATATTTTGCTCAGGGCGAAGGCAGAAGCGGCACCGCTTCAAGCGATGCCTGAGCGCTCGACCGCCCGTTTCGCAAATGATCGCGTTTATCGATGATAACCGTGAAGACTATGGGGTCGAGCCAATTTGCAAAGTTCTGCCAATTGCCCCGTCGACCTATCACAGTCATCTCGCCAAGCGCCGGGATCCCTCGCGGCTGTCGGATCGCGCCAAGCGTGATATGGTGTTGAAGCCGGAGATCGCGCGCGTATTTGCCGAGAACTTCGGGGTATATGGTGTTCGCAAGGTCTGGCGGCAGATGAACCGCGAAGGCTTCGACATTGCCCGCTGCACCATCGAACGGTTGATGCGCAATATGGGCCTTCAAGGGGTGATACGCGGAAAGCCTGTGCGAACGACGGTCAGCGATCATGCAGCGCCGTGTCCGCTCGACCATGTAAACCGCCAGTTCCATGCCCCTTCGCCCAATATGCTGTGGGTATCGGACTTCACCTACGTCGCGACCTGGAAAGGCTTTGTATATGTCGCATTCGTGATTGACGTTTACGCCCGATATATCGTTGGCTGGCGGGTCAGTAGAACCGCTCACGCCAGCTTTGTTCTGGATGCATTGGAACAGGCTTTACATGATCGGCGGCCCAAGCATCGCGGCGGCCTCATCCATCACAGCGACCGTGGCAGCCAATATGTATCGATCAAATATACTGAACGCTTGGCCGAGGCAGGCATCGAACCATCGGTCGCCTCGACTTTGGCATGATGCCCCGCATCATGCGCCGCCTTCGCCGTCGGCGACAGCTATGACAATGCTTTGGCCGAGACGATTAATGGTCTTTACAAGGCGGAAGTGATCCACCGGCGCGGACCATGGCGGTCATTCGAAGCTGTCGAATATGCCACACTGGAATGGGTGAACTGGTTCAACAATAAACGGCTGCTGGAACCCATCGGCAATATCCCGCCCGTGGAAGCTGAGAAAAACTACTACGCCATGCTGGACGAAACCGACATGGCCGCTTAACTTAAACCAAATGGACTTGTAACGGTTTCGTGCCGGTGACTGATCTCATTATGCCACCTTCGCTTCGAATGCCAGTGGGCTGATGCCACCCAGATATGAGTGACGACGACGGGTGTTGTAGAACCCGTTGATATACTG
>Ga0210052_1001319_pt1 | contig 14193 bp, 9 predicted proteins | sample CryGeymeta201508_FD_183976 | JGI IMG/M metagenome (GOLD analysis project Ga0210052, IMG submission 183976) | Groundwater microbial communities from Crystal Geyser aquifers in Utah, USA - Crystal Geyser metaG 2015-08 (SPAdes) (version 2) | ecosystem: Environmental > Aquatic > Deep subsurface >...
AATTCATCATTTACTGAATCGCCCGCAATTTGAACTTCACTGATGATGACATTATGTGTCTCGGCGCCTGCAAAGGGGATACAAAAAGATGTGTATAAAAAGAGAGCGATGCCAATGAGGATATTCTTATTTTTCATAGTTTGTTATTATATCTTTCATACCATAAAAGAAAAACAGGGGCAATATTCTCATATATGATTTTTTGTGCTATACTCAAAGTACAGAAAAAATATGCCAGAAAAAAAAGAAGTTCACCACAAGAAAGAATCAAGCGAGACGAGCATCCCTGGTCTTCTTTTGGATGGGGTGATGAAGAGCGTGCAGTCTTTCATCGATGAAGCACTGCAGAGCGTTCACAAACGGGTTGATATTTTTTTCGGAAAAGTAGCGAAGAAAGTATTTCTGTTTGGACTCGGTTTTTTTGGTATGTTGTTCCTGTTTGTCGGTTTGGCAAAAATCCTGAGCGTGCTTGTTGGCGTGCCAGGTGCAGGGGAAACACTGATGGGGCTGATGATGCTTGTTATTGTCTTCATCGTGTATACCTTCGAACGTAAATAAGTAAATAATTTAATAAGAAGAAGTCTATGGACAAGAAAGATGTGGTAGCGATTGCAGAAGCAGTCAAGGGAAAAGTGATGACCCAAGTCGATAAGACGCAAGTAATGGCAGAAAAGGAGCTTTCGAAGATCAAAAAACACCTCGAAAGCACCTACAAGACAGCAGAAAGCTTTGCTAAGAAGAATCCAGAGAAGGCAGCTACTATTGCTGCTGGTATCGGAGCCGCTCTTGGGGCTGCTGGAGCTCTTCTTATGAAGAGTGCGGTTACGAAAAAAGGCAAGAAGAAATAATCTTTGGAAAGAGTGTATGTGTTTTCAAGCTCGCCTCGGTGGCGAGCTTTTTTTGTGTGAAATTTCTGTAACAGTTACTGAGAGGTTTAACCTCTCAGTAGGTGAGATAGGTGAGAACTATAAAAGAAAAGGGTTTTGTACTATAATAGAAGAAGCAATTTCTTGCATAAAAATATATGGGACTTCTCTCGATGCTGGTGACTGTACTTATTATCCTGTTTTCAGCAGGGTACTATTTTCTTGGCACAACACAGAAAGAAATATCGCTCAGCAATGGTGAATTGCCAGTGCCTATCACTACGGAAATAACGAAAGGCACAGAGATTATTGATACCGCTCGTGATGCGAAAAAGCTCATCGAAACAAGAGCTGAAGAAACGATGAAGGAAGCAGAGAATGACGGTATCTCTGTGACCATCAAGGCTCCAGAAAAAACAGGAGTGGTATCAACGAAAAGCGTGTCTGATGTTGCTATTCAAAATCGTCTGATGCAAAGCGGTTTCTCAGTGCCCAAGAGCCCTCGCACTATCGATACGATTGTGCTTCATTCTTCCTATGATTTGAATGGTTCTGATCCCTATTCCGTCAGCGGTATTGTGAAAGAATACGAAGATTATGGTGTCAGTGCTCACTACCTGATAGACCGCAAAGGTATCATTTATAGACTGGTAGAAGATAAAAATATTGCCTATCATGCAGGAGTCAGCAAAGCTCCAGATGGCAGGAAAAATGTTAACGATTTTTCTTTGGGTATCGAAATGATGAATACTGAGAAAGGGCAATTCACGAGTGAACAATACTCTGCCGTAAATGATCTCATTGCATCACTGAAAAAGCAATATAAAATAAAATTCGTGGTCGGACACAGTGACATCGCACCAGATCGCAAAACTGATCCTTGGAATTTTGATTGGAAGAAGGTGAAGTAATTTTTTTCATTTGGATTTATGTATACTTTTCATCTGAAAATTGAAAAAGAAAAAAGTGAGCTCTCTTTACTGAGAGATGATGTGATAGTGGGGAAACGGGGATGGGAAGAGGGGAGAGATATGGGACGAAGACTCTTCGAAAGTATTGCAGGATTGCTTTCGGATAACAAACTTCAGGCGGACGAAGTGAGCAATCTCATCATTGATTCGGAGATTCCAGAGAACTATACTTCGATGCGTATTGCCGAAACCGTCAAAAAGGTGTATACTTTCTCTGTGACCTCGAAGGCGGGGAAACAAGCTCAAAAATAAATTCTCTTGTCTGAAAAATTCACACAAAAGAATCAAGAAATATTTTGATGCGTCCAAAACACAAAGGATATATTTTATAATACCAAGGCTTTTATAAGCTGTTTTTTAGTTTTTATTTGACAGAAAAGGAGAAGCTTGATAGTATCAAATGTATTGTTTCGTAAAGTGCGTTAACTTTTCTGTCTCGAATCGCCTGTGGGTGTCAGGTCTGGAGGGCGAGACTCGATTGGAATGGTTGCTTAATTGAAAAGAAAGCTAACATTCAAACGCAATGGTGCAGTTCGTGGCCCTCATAATTTAATAGTTTTATCCGATAATCTCATTTGTCCTACTTATTCTCAATCGTTGATTGATGTAAGGAGTGTCCACATGAGTGTGTTTTTATGTCCAACACAGAGAAAGCATTGCGAGTGAAAGATTCTTTTGGAAAGGAGTCTTCTCTCTCGAAACGACGGTTTTTTCATAATCGTATCACGGTATCTTTGCCGGATCTCATCGAGGTTCAGTCAGATTCATACCAATGGTTCTGGGACAAAGGTCTCAAGGAACTTTTTTCGGAAATTAATCCTATCACAGACTTCACCAACAAGGATTTGGAACTGACAATACAGGATTACTATCTGGACGAACCAAAATACAGTGCTCTTCTCTCAAAGAAGAAAAACATTTCTTATGAAGCACCTCTTCGCGCCAAAGCATCACTCCTCATGCGTCAAACAGGTGAGGTAAAAGAGCAAGAAATCTACTTGGGAGATTTCCCAATCATGACCGAACGTGGAACATTTATCATCAATGGTGTCGAACGCGTCGTTGTTTCCCAGCTTATCCGCTCTCCAGGCGTGTTTTTTACTATGGATTTCCAGAAAGGCAAGAAACTCTTTGGTGCAAAAGTGATTCCAAATCGTGGTGCTTGGCTCGAAATTGAAACTGATATTGATGGAGTTATTTCAGTAAAAATTGATCGCAAACGCAAGCTTCCTATTACTGGACTCCTCAAGGCTTTCGGCTTTGATGATGCTCGTATTCGCAAAGAATTTGCTGAAGATGAAGAAAAAAAGTACATCGATGCTACTTTTCTCAAAGATCCATCACAGAATCAAGGTGAAGCGTATCGTGAAGTGTACAAGCGTCTTCGTCCAGGAGATCTCGCTACCGAAGAAAATGCACGTCAAATGATCAATGCGATGTTTTTCAACTTTGAACGTTATGACTTCGGCGCTGTTGGTCGCTATCGCTTGAACCAACGTTTGGAAGTAGAACGTGAAGATACAGAAGAGAATCGTGTTTTGAATACTGATGACCTCGTACTTATTATCAAAGAAGTTATTCGTTTGAATAATGATCCTGAAGCACATCCAGATGATATCGATCACCTCGGGAACCGTCGTGTACGTGCTGTCGGAGAGCTTATTCAGAACAAACTCCGCGTGGGTATGTACCGTATGGTGCGTAATATCAAAGACAGAATGAGTACCTGTGATCCTGAGACTGTCGTCCCTGGACAACTCATCAACCCTCGTCCAGTCGCTGCTTCGGTGAAAGAGTTTTTCTCAAGTTCACAACTCTCACAGTTTATGGACCAGGTGAACCCACTCGCTGAGCTCGAACACAAGCGTCGTTTGTCAGCTATGGGTCCTGGAGGACTCACGCGTGAACGTGCTGGCTTCGAAGTTCGCGATGTTCACCATTCTCACTATGGTCGTATCTGTCCTATCGAAACTCCAGAAGGTCCGAACATTGGTCTTGTTGGTCACCTCGCGTCTTATGCTCGCGTCAATGAATACGGTTTCCTCGAAACTCCCTATTTGATTGTGAAGAAGGAAGTATCTGCGAAGAAAGAAGACCTCGTAGGACGTATCCTCGTAGAAAATGTCGCTGGTATCAAGGCTGGTGAAGTCTTGACTGAAGAAACAGCCAAAAAAGTTGCTGATGCCCTCAAGGGAAGTGCCGTCAAAGTGAAACCATTTGTTTCTTTTGATATCGAATATCTGAATGCTATTGTCGAAGATCGCAAGAACATCGCACACGCTGGTATCGAAATCGATGAACATCACAATATCGTCCAAGAAATAGTAGAAGCTCGCGTCAAGAGTCATCCAGAAACTATTGAAGCAGAACTCATTGACTATATGGATGTTTCTGTGAAGCAGTGTATTTCTATCGCCACAGCACTTATTCCTTTCGTGGAACATGATGATGCAAACCGTGCTCTTATGGGTTCGAACATGCAACGTCAGGCAGTGTCGTGTGTTGTTCCTGAATCACCAATCGTGGGTACCGGTATCGAAGACAAAGCAGCACATGATTCTGGACAGGTAGTGGTGGCTTCGGCTTCTGGTGAAGTTATCTCTGTTGATGCCAATCACATCACTGTTCGTTCGAAAGCTCCAGCAGGATCGAAGAAAGATTATTTCGATACGGAATATATTCTTCAGAACTTCGAAAAATCCAACGCTTTCACTAGTATGAACCAGGTGCCACGCGTGACGAAGGGGCAGATGGTGGAGAAGAAAGAAATGCTCGCTGACGGTGCTTCGACAGATCATGGTGAACTCGCTTTGGGACAGAATATGGTCGTGGCTTTCATTCCTTGGAATGGCTATAACTACGAAGATGCTATCATCGTTTCTGAAAAAGTCGTACAAGCAGACAGATGGAGCTCTATCCACATTGGAGACTTCTCTATTGATGTACGCGATACGAAGCTTGGACCTGAGGTAGTGACACGTGATATTCCAAATATTGGAGAAGACCGTCTGAGGAATCTTGATGAAAACGGAATTATCCGTATCGGTGCAGAAATTGCATCAGGTGATATCATGATCGGAAAAATCACTCCAAAAGGTGAAGGTGATCTCACTGCCGAAGAAAGACTCCTCCGTGTTATTTTCGGAGAAAAATCTCGTGATGTAAAAGATTCATCACTCTATCTCCCACACGGTGAGCGCGGAAAAGTCGTTGATGTAAAAATATTCTCTCGTGAACGTGGAGACAAACTTCCGATGGGTGTATTCCAGCAGATTCAGGTTTCTGTCGCACAACTCCGTAAAATTTCTGTTGGTGACAAACTCGCTGGACGTCACGGAAACAAAGGTGTTATCTCATACATCGCATCTGCCGAAGATATGCCATATCTGCCTGATGGAACACCAGTCGATATTGTACTGAACGCTCTCGGTGTCGCCTCTCGTATGAACCTAGGACAAGTGCTCGAAACTCATCTTGGTTGGGCTGCGAAGACCCTCGGGTACAAGGTAGCGAGTTTCGCTCTTGATGGTGTATCAGAAAAAGATATCAAGAATGAACTGAAAAAAGCTGGTCTCCCTGAAAATGGCAAAATTCGATTGATTGATGGAAAGACAGGACAGCCTCTCGATAATGATTCAACGGTTGGTGTTATGTACATCATGAAACTGAACCATTTGATCGAAGACAAACTCCATATGCGAAGCATCGGGCCTTACTCTCTCATTACTCAGCAACCACTTGGTGGAAAAGCGCAGTTCGGTGGACAGCGTTTCGGAGAAATGGAAGTGTGGGCGCTCGAAGGATACGGCGCTGCATACACTCTCCAAGAAATGCTTACTATCAAATCCGATGATGTGCTAGGTCGTTCCAAGGCCTACGAGTCGATCATCAAAGGCGAACCAATCAAGAGTCCGAACCTGCCAGCTTCATTCCATGTTCTCGTGAATGAACTCAAGGGCTTGTGTCTCGATGTAGAGCTCAAGGGTGTCAAGACCGAAGAAAATGATGATGACATTCCAGCTTTCAAAGAGGCTGTAATTGAACCCATTAATTAACTAACAACCAATAATCAACAACAGGCAACAAAGAGAAAAAGTTGTGAGTTGTTAGTAAAAATCTTATGGAAAATATTACAAAAGTCAGTGATTTCGAAAGTGTGAAACTTACCCTCGCCAGTCCAGAGCAGATTTTGGGATGGTCACACGGTGAAATCACAAAACCAGAAACAATCAATTATCGAACTCAACGTTACGAACCAGATGGGCTTTTCTGTGAAAAGATTTTTGGTCCTGCCAAGGATTGGGAATGTTATTGTGGAAAATACAAACGTATTCGCTATAACGGTATCGTGTGTGATAAGTGTGGTGTCGAAGTGACCCGTTCGATCGTTCGCCGTGAACGTATGGGACACATCAAACTCGCTACTCCAGTTTCTCACATTTGGTTCCTCCGTGGTGTGCCTTCGAAAATTGGTTTGGTACTTGGTATCTCTCCTCAGGCACTCGAACGCGTGATCTATTTCTCTTCCTATATCATTATGGAAGTGAATGAATCTCTCAAAGGACAATCACTCGCACAATTGGAGAAGGAATACAAGAGCAAGCAGAAAGAACTGAGAGCGAGCAGTACTGATGACAAGGCCTTCGATGAAGCAATCGAAGAGCTCAAGGATCAGTATCGTGCAACAAAAGATGAAATGCGTAACCTACATCCATATCAGATTCTTTCAGAAATTGAATACTTTAACCTTTCGAGTCGCTTCGGTCAAATCTTCACAGCAGGCATCGGAGCCGAGGCTGTTCGCAAGATTCTCGAAAAGATTGATGTGAAGAAAGAACTCAAAGCTCTGAAAGAAGAACTCGAGTCCAACGAATCCGTGGATCAGAAAAAACTTCTGCAACGCTTGAAAGTGTACCAAGGTTTTGACAAGGCACAGCTCCGTTTCGAATGGATGCTTCCTACAGCTATTCCTGTGATTCCACCAGATCTTCGTCCGATGGTTGCTCTTGATGGTGGTCGTTTTGCTACTTCTGATTTGAACGATCTCTACAGACGCATCATCAACCGTAACAATCGTTTGAAAAAGCTGATGTCAATCGGTGCTCCAGAAGTGATTACGAGAAACGAAAAGAGAATGCTTCAAGAAGCAGTAGATGCTCTGTTTGATAACAGCGCTCGTCGTGGTCAGGCTTCGACAGCTGCCTCAACAGGTCAACGTCGTTCCCTCCGATCTCTTGCTGATGCGCTGAAAGGTAAGCAAGGTCGCTTCCGTCAGAACCTTCTCGGAAAACGTGTAGACTATTCAGGACGTAGTGTTATCGTCGTTGGACCAAGTTTGAAACTCCATCAGTGTGGATTACCGAAGAAAATGGCACTCGAACTTTTCAAACCGTTCATTATCAACAAACTGATTGCCAAGGAATTTGCACATAACGTGCGTACCGCTGGACGTATGGTGGATGCGGAAACAGAAGAGGCATACGAAATATTGGACGAAATCATCGAACACCACTATGTACTCTTAAACCGTGCTCCAACTCTCCATCGTCTGTCTATTCAGGCATTCCAACCAGTACTGATCGAAGGCAAGGCTATTCGCCTTCACCCGATGGTATGCGAAGCGTTTAATGCTGACTTTGATGGTGACCAGATGGCCGTCCACGTACCGCTGACTGATCAGGCTCGTGCAGAAAGTGCGAACATTATGCTTTCTTCGAAGAACCTCCTCAAGCCTGCTTCTGGAGAACCAATCGTAGCTGCTCGTCTTGATATGGTGCTCGGTTGTTACTATCTCACTCATATCAAGGCAGGGAGCAAGGGCGAGGGTAAGGCTTTCGGTACTATGGATGAAGCCATTCTTGCTTATCAGATTGGACTGGTAGCAGTAAACGCTGCCGTGAAACTTTCTTTCAAAGGTGAACTTATCGACACATCAGTAGGACGCATTTTGTTCAATGATATTCTTCCAGAAAGCCTCCGCTTCCTCAATGAAGAATTGATCAAGAAAGATCTGCGTTCGATTATGTCACGCATCATCGAAACCTGTGGTCAAGATGAAGCAGCCAAGTTCGCTGATCGTATGAAAGATTTGTCCTTCCGCGCAGTGTCTGCATCAGGACTGAGCTGGGGTATGGATGATCTCGTTATTCCAAAAGAAAAGAAGGGCCTCATCGAAGCTGCCGAACTTCGTGTGAAAGAAGTGAAGGGTCAATACAATGATGGTCTCCTCACAAACGAAGAACGCCGTAATCGTGTGATCGAAATTTGGAACGAAACGAAAAATAGCATCAGTGAAGTCGTGCGTGCTTCTATCGATAAGGAAGGTCCAGTGTATGCTATGGTGTATTCCAAAGCTCGTGGATCAGAATCAGTCGTCGTACAGATTGTTGGTATGAAAGGACTGATGGCAGGACCAACAGGTGAAACGATTGAGCTTCCTGTAAAGAGTTCCTTCAAAGAAGGTTTCAATGTTCTCGAATATTTCATCTCTACTCACGGTGCTCGTAAAGGTATGGCTGATACCGCTCTTCGTACCGCTTCTGCTGGATACCTCACTCGTCGTCTCGTCGATGTGGCTCAGGATATCATCGTACGTGAAGAAGACTGTCATGATACTGAAGGTGTCTATCTCTACAGAGAAGATTCTGACAAGATCGGGCACAGTTTCGCAGCTCGCGTCGAGGGTCGTGTGGTCATCGAAGATTTGAAAGACCCAGAAACAAAGAAAGTACTCGTGAAAGAAGGAACACTGATCGACAAGGTACAAGCGAAGGTTATTGAACAAAAGAATTTCCCGAAAGTGAAAATCCGTAGTTTGGTAACATGTAAATCTCGCCGTGGTATTTGTAGACTCTGTTATGGTATCGACCTCGGTCGAAGCAACTTGGTAGAACTCGGTGCTTCTGTCGGTGTCGTCGCTGCGCAGGCTATCGGTGAACCAGGAACACAGCTCACGATGCGTACGTTCCACGTCGGTGGCGTTGTCGGATCAGATATTACTCAAGGTTTGCCACGTGTTGAAGAAATCTTCGAAGTGCGCAATCCGAAGACTGAAGCTATTTTGTGTGAAGTCGATGGTCAAGTGAAATCGATTGTCAAAGAAAACATCAAGGTGGTAAAGATCACGGTAGAATCAGTCGACAAAACGCTTGTGGAATATCAAGCACCAACCAACGTCGCTCTGCGCGTCAAAGAAGGTGACTTGGTCGGCATCGGATCTATTCTTTCCGAAGGACATCTCGATTTGAAGAAGCTCTATACCGTTATGGGACGAGAAGCTGTTCATCGTTATATCATTTGTGAAATTGAAGAAATCTATGCTGCTCAAGGTGAGGCCATCAATGACAAACACATCGAAGTGATCATTCGTCAGATGATGTCTCGTATCCGCATTGTCGATCCAGGCGACTCCACACTCCTCCCTGGAGATGTGGTTGAAAGAGATCAGTTCATCGATGCCAATGAGCAGTCACTCGCAAACAAAGGACGTGAAGCAACAGGTGAAGCGATGGTTTTAGGAATTACCAAAGTGGCACTTTCGACCGAATCCTTCCTCTCCGCCGCGTCGTTTATGGAAACCGCTCGCGTGCTCATCAATGCTTCTATTGCCGGCAAAGAAGATCATCTCCGTGGTCTCAAGGAAAACGTCATTATCGGACGTCTCATCCCTGCAGGTACAGGGTATCGTGCGCCAGGACAACCAAGAGCCTAGAGAAGAATCAGCGCTTGAACAAAAACACCTCTCGATTTTTTCGGGAGGTTTTTTTGTTTAGAGACAAAAAATTCTTTTATTGAAAATATTTTTTCATATTTTTTGATGTTGCCAAGAGTGATTTTGTGTGTCACAATAGGCAAAGAGAAATAATTGCTAAGGAATATATGTATGGCGACATTAGAGAAAAGAGAACGAACCCTGATTATCCTCAAGCCGGATGCTATTCAGCGTACCCTCGTAGGAGAAATCATCAAGCGTATTGAGCGCACAGGGCTCAAATTTACCGCTATGAAGCTCACGCTCGCCACCGAAGACCAATGCTGGAAACACTATAACAAAGATGATGAGTGGTACCAGAAGAAAGGGGAGCGAATGGTAAATGATCGCAAAGAAAACAACCTTCCAATAGAGAAAGAAGCAATCGAATATGGCAAGGATATTATTCGAACAGTGGTCGGATATATTACCTGTGGACCAGTGCTGGTGGCTGTTGTCGAAGGACATGGCGCTACCACTATTGTGAAGAAAATTGTTGGCAGTACCGAACCAGTGACATCTGATATTGGAACCATTCGAGGTGATTTCACTATTGATTCGTATGGACTTTCAGCGCTGGACAATCGTGCTGTGAGAAACCTGATTCATTGTTCAGAAAATTGGGAAGAAGCCGAAAAAGAAATTGCAATCTGGTTCGAAGAAAAAGAAATTATGAATTATCGTCTGGTACAAGAACAAATTTTGTACGATGTAAACTTGGACGGTATTTTGGAATAGAGGATATATTTTCCAAGGCAGTCTCTTCGCAAAGACTGCCTTTTTTTATCGGGGTGTCGTATAGTGGTAGTACGCAAGGCTGGGGGTCTTGTAGTCGGAGTCCGATTCTCCGCGCCCCGACAATGACGATGAAGTAAATTTCCAGGAAATTGTAGTCGGAGTTCTCCTCCCGAGGCGGACAGGGATTTTTACCCGCCTTGGGGCGGGCCCAATACTCCGACAATGATGACATGGAGTGTCTATAAAAATGACTTATAAAAAGCATAAAAATATGCTACGCAATCGAGACATTGCGTAGTGATATTTTTTTAACAAAAGGGAAAAAATGAGCTTAGAATGAGTAAAAAAACTCCCTCATACTGAGAGAGTTTCTTATTGCGTATAAAAAAAGACTATTACTTCGTGCTTTTTGCGAGTGTGCGGAGGGCGCGAGTCGAAAGATGCAGTTTCATACCACCAATACGTTTGGTCTGGAGGTTGATTTTGAATGTTCGACGAGTAGCGATATTGGAGTGACTACGGGCATTTCCCGTACTGGTTCCACGTCCGGTGAGTTGGCAGGTTCGGCTCATAATGATACTCTAGAGATATTACTTGGAGTAGTGTATCATAGACTTGTCTTTCTGGCAAGGCATCACTGCCTTTGGGTATAATATTGAACTATCTTTCAAAAGCATTTTTCTTTTCCGTATCTCGCCTCGAACGTTTTGTGTCTTAGCAGAGAGAAAGTCGTCTTGTTCTCCCGCCAAGGGCGAGAGTTCAGACAAAAGCTGAACCACAATACGATCTTTCTTACTCCGCTTTCATCTCAAAACGTTACCGAGTACGAGTTAAAGGAAAAGAAAAATGCTTTTGAAAGATAATTATACCTTTCCATTTATTTTTATTTTTTATGATTTCCCTCTTATGGCAAATGAAATAGTACTTATCGGATTTTATATTTTGACGCTCGTGTATTCGGTAATGATTCACGAAGTGGCGCATGGCGTCGTGGCTTTGTGGCTTGGTGATATGACCGCGAAATACGCCGATCGTTTGAATTTGAATCCACTGAAACATATTGATCCTTTTGGTTCGATTATTTTACCTCTCTTGTTATTTCTGAGTACGGGTTTTGCTTTTGGTTTTGCCAAGCCTGTACCATACAATCCTTATAACTTACGTGATCAGAAATGGGGCCCTGTACTCGTGGCGCTTGCGGGTCCGGGAGTGAATTTCCTTGTGGCCTTTATCGCCTCGTTTATTGCCAAAATGCTCCCTATTGCTCTTCTTGTGAAGATAGATATTCTCGATCGGTTTATCGGTGTCATCAGCATGAGCGGAGATTTTATGGACAAGTTTGCTTTGCTCGCAACCGCTCTGTCTGGATCACTGTCAAATGTTTTTTTTGGACTCCTTCTCCTTGTGATTTTCTGGAATGTCGTTTTGGGTTGTTTCAATCTTTTGCCAGTACCGCCTCTTGATGGTTCGAAACTCCTCTATGCGCTCGTACCGATTCGTGAACGGACCGTCTTCTTTCTCGAACAGTATGGAATGTTTTTGCTTCTCATTATTATCTTCTTTTTCTCTGCTCCGATCAGCATATTTATCAACTTCGTCCTTAGCCTTTTCCTCCGTTTTTCTTTGTAGAGAGAAGAGCAATGTTTTGCCTTGACTTATACACAGTGAGACACTTCTTGACAATGAAAAAGTGTGCTATACTTATTTTGTCATCCTATACGAATTTTCATGTCATTTTTCAGAAAAAATAAACAACGAAAAACAGTACATACTTCTCTCATTTTCACACTTGTGATAGGGATGGCAATAGTGGTCTGGTCAGGTCTCCAGACTGTTTTTGCTGTGTCTACTACAAACTCTATCGAACAAATTGGTATCTCTGCATCACTCTTCAATAATGAAAATAAAGTGATAAATAACGGCTCATATGAAGTACGTTTCGCACTCTACTCTGTTGACCGATCAGTGAGTGATTCGTATCCATCAGACAGTGATGCAAGTACCCGTTTGTGGGAGGAAACTCAGACGGTAGAAGTGAAAAGTGGTCTCATCAAATCTTTCTTAGGCAAGGTGAATCCTCTGCCTGCCAATCTTGATTTCGCACAAGGGGACTACTATATCGGTATTCGCATCGGTACAGATTCTGAAATGATACCAAGAAAAAAACTCGGTTCTGTGCCAAGTGCTACCAATTCTCAATTCTTGCAAGGAAAAACTATCGGAACAAATGAGGGCGATATTTCCACTCTTGGCAAGGGAGGGAAAATGGATATTGGTATGTTGCCAACAGGCAAGGGGAAGAGTCAACTTGTTTTAGGGAATGATTCCAGACTCGCAGATATTCATGTGCAAAATACTGACATCAGTACAGACTCTCAAACATTTAACATTGGATCGGGATCATCTTTGGGTAGTACGAATTTTGATTTGACAGTTTCGAATGCTTCCTCAGCTCCTACTTTGCGTTTCAACGCGAGTACGCAAAGATGGCAATTTTCTAATGACGGTACGACATACAACAATATTTCTGGAGGATCAGTGAACAGTGTGACGCTCGGCACCGATACTAACGGAGATTATGTTGCGAGTATCACTGCTGGAGATGGGCTTGTGGGTTCGGTCACGGGTGAGGGCAGTACACCAACGCTCGGAGTAGATATCCTGAATACGGGAATCGGGTCTGGGTCGTCAATTAGTTTTTCGGGATTGGAATTCGCTGGTCCATCGAATAGTCTGACGCTTCTTCAAGGTTGCGCTAATAACGATGTGCTTTCGTGGGATAGTTCACTCAAAGCGTGGAAGTGTGCGGTGGCGAGTGGCGTGGCAGGGTTGTCTGGTTCTGGAACGAATGGTTCAGTAGCTTACTGGACCGGTATGAGTTCTTTGTCATACGAAAACCAACTGAATGTTTCCCGTGGTGGTACAGGCCTCTCTGGATCTTCTGCTCCCAATGGTTCTCTCCTTATCGGCAATGGATTAAACTATACTCTTGCCACTCTTACTCCAGGCACAGGTATCACCGTGACTAACGCCTCTGGTTCTATTACCCTCGCAACCACTGCACCAACATCGGTGACCAACGATACCAATGTCACAGGATCCATAGCGAGCAATGCTCTTACTCTGGCATGGAGCGGACAGCTTTCTGTAGCGAGAGGTGGTACCGGTCAATCTTCATATACCCCAGGTGATATGCTCTACTACAGTAGTGGCACTTCTCTTTCAAAACTCGGCATCGGTGGTAATGGTCAAGTCTTGGTCATCAGTGGAGGAATACCGACGTGGGCAGCCACTGCTCCAGGAGCAGCCCACGATCTCCTTTCTTCAGCACACTCAGATGTAGTGGCAAGTGCTGTAGCGAGAGGCAGTCTCATCACTGGTCAAGGTATTACTCCTGCTTGGGCACAACTTGCTATCGGAACCAATGGTCAGGTACTCAAATCCAATGGAACAGATATTGCATGGAGTACTGATAACAACGCTACCTATTCTGCAGGAGGGACACTGCTTCAATTATCAGGCAGTACTTTCTCCGTGAAAGAAGGCCTGCTCACCTCAGGCAGACTCTGTACCTATGATGGCACCAACCTTGTCTGTGATACGAGTAGTTCGAGTGTCGGTCATACCGCAGTCACGCTTGCAGGCACACCAAATTACCTCACCATTGATGGTGCTCAAGTGATTACTCTCGGATCAATCGATCTCACAACTGATGTAACAGGGACGCTACCAGTAGCCAATGGTGGTACCGGTCAATCTTCATATACCCCAGGTGATATGCTCTACTACAGTAGTGGCACTTCTCTTTCAAAACTCGGCATCGGTGGTAATGGTCAAGTCTTGGTCATCAGTGGAGGAATACCGACGT
>Ga0210052_1001336_pt1 | contig 14081 bp, 15 predicted proteins | sample CryGeymeta201508_FD_183976 | JGI IMG/M metagenome (GOLD analysis project Ga0210052, IMG submission 183976) | Groundwater microbial communities from Crystal Geyser aquifers in Utah, USA - Crystal Geyser metaG 2015-08 (SPAdes) (version 2) | ecosystem: Environmental > Aquatic > Deep subsurface >...
CTCGACCTCGTTCAGACCGAGGGCGAAATGCCCGAGGGTGTTGACGATCTGCGCGAGGCGCTGGCAGAGAGCCGGTTTCGTGATCTCGTGGCGGGTCGCACTCTGGTGGGTCCACATCGCGCCGATCTTTACGGGGTGTATGCCGCCAAGGGGGTGCCTGCGGCGGAGTGTTCGACGGGCGAGCAGAAGGCGCTTCTGGTCTCCCTCATCCTTGCCAATGCCCGCGCGCTGGCCCGCGATTTCGGCGCGCCGCCGATCCTCTTGCTCGACGAGGTGGCGGCCCATCTTGACGCCACCCGCCGTGCCGCACTCTATGACGAGATCTGCACGCTGGGTGCTCAGGCTTGGATGACCGGCACCGGGCCGGAACTCTTTGCCGAACTGGGCACCCGCGCGCAACGGATCGAGATGGTCGAAGACGGCGGGATCAGCCGCGTGACCGGGGGGAGTGAATGACGGTAACGGTGCATCAACTGCTGCTCTACGCGACCGCCATGGCGGGCCTCTGGGCGGTGCCGGGGCCGGTCTGGGTGGCGCTCACGGCGCGCGCCCTCTCGGGCGGCATGGCGGCGGCGTGGCCCTTGGCGGTGGGGGTGGCGCTGGGCGATCTGATCTGGCCGCTTTGCGCGATCCTCGGGCTTGCCTGGGTTCTGTCACTCTATGGTGATGCGCTGGAACTGCTGCGCTGGATCGCGGCGGGGGTATTCATTGTGATGGGCCTGTTCCTGATCCGGGCGCCGGCGCACGTGCCCGGAGCCGACAGCCGCATGACCCGCCCCGGTATCTGGGCCGGATTCTCGGTGGGCGTCGCGGCGGTGGTCGGGAACCCCAAGGCGATCCTCTTCTACATGGGCTTTCTTCCCGGCTTCTTCGACCTCTCGCGGGTGACACCGAAGGACATCGCGGCCATTCTGGCCGTTTCGGCGATCATCCCGATGTTGGGCAATCTGGCCCTTGCCCTCTTCCTCGACCGCGCGCGGAGCCTTCTGCAGAGCCCCAAGGCCATTGCGCGGGTCAATTTCGCCTCCGGCCTCTTGCTGATTCTGGTGGGCCTCGTGATCCCCTTCATCTGACCGCGAAATCACAAAATATGGGGGAATAACGTGACATTTTCCCCCAGACTTCGTATAAAATCATAAAACTTCCGAAGGAAAGACCGCATGTCCCAACCCGCACCGGCACTCGAAGAATATGGCGCCGATTCCATCAAGGTTCTCAAAGGCTTGGAGGCGGTTCGCAAGCGTCCCGGCATGTATATCGGGGATACCGATGATGGCTCGGGTCTGCACCATATGGTCTACGAGGTCGTGGACAATGGCATCGACGAGGCGCTTGCGGGTCACGCCGATGCGGTGAACGTCACGATTCACGCTGATTCCTCGGTTTCTGTCAGCGACAATGGCCGTGGCATTCCGGTCGATATCCATGAGGGCGAGGGGGTCTCGGCGGCCGAGGTAATCATGACGCAGCTGCATGCGGGCGGCAAGTTCGACAACAATTCCTACAAGGTCTCTGGTGGTCTGCACGGTGTGGGTGTGTCGGTGGTCAACGCTCTGTCGGAATGGCTGGAACTGCGGATATGGCGCGGCGGCAAAGAGCATTTTGCCCGTTTCGAAGGTGGATTTACCACGGAGTCGTTGCGCGTGACCGGCGAGGCCAACGGGCGCAAGGGCACCGAGGTGCGCTTTCTCGCCTCTACCGAGACTTTCAGCAACCTTGATTACAGTTTCGAGACGCTGGAAAAACGTCTGCGCGAACTGGCCTTCCTCAATTCCGGCGTGCGGATCATCCTGCGTGACGAACGCCCCGCCGAACCGCTGGAATCCAATCTTTTCTATGAGGGCGGGGTCAGGGAATTCGTCAAGTATCTCGATCGCCACAAGGCGACGATGATGCCCGAGCCGATCTTCATCACCGGTGAGCGCGACGACATCGGTGTCGAGGTCGCAATGTGGTGGAACGACAGCTATCACGAGACGATGTTGCCCTTTACCAACAACATCCCGCAACGTGATGGCGGCTCGCATCTCGCAGGCTTTCGCGGGGCGCTGACGCGCACGATCAACAATTACGCCCAGACCACCGGCATCGCCCGCAAGGAAAAGGTGAGCTTTACCGGCGACGATGCACGCGAGGGGCTGACTTGCGTCCTGTCGGTCAAGGTGCCGGATCCGAAGTTCTCGAGCCAGACCAAGGACAAGCTGGTCAGTTCCGAGGTCCGACCGGCGGTCGAAGGGCTGGTGGGCGAGAAACTGGCCGAATGGTTCGAGGAAAACCCGGCCGTGGCCAAGATCGTGGTCAGCAAGATCATCGAGGCCGCGCATGCCCGCGAGGCGGCGCGCAAGGCGCGTGATCTCACCCGTCGCAAGAACCCGATGGATGTCAATTTCCTGGCTGGCAAACTCAAGGATTGCTCGTCCAAGGATCCCTCCAAGACCGAGCTTTTCCTCGTCGAAGGGGACAGCGCCGGGGGATCGGCGCAGACGGGGCGGGATCGCGGCACGCAGGCGGTGTTGCCCTTGCGCGGCAAGATCCTCAATGTCGAGCGCGCGCGCTTTGACCGGATGCTCGGGAGTCAGGAGATCGGCAATCTCGTCATGGCGCTTGGCACCGGGATCGGCCGCGACGAATTCGACATCTCGAAACTACGCTACCACAAGATCGTCATCATGACCGATGCCGATGTCGATGGCGCGCATATCCGCACGCTCTTGCTCACCTTCTTTTACCGTCAGATGCCCCAATTGATCGAGGGCGGTTATCTCTATATCGCGCAGCCGCCGCTCTACAAGGTGATGCGCGGAAAATCCGAGGTCTATCTCAAGGACCAGGCCTCGCTCGAGGATTATCTCATCGCGCAGGGCACGACAGATGCCGCGCTGAGGCTTGGAACGGGCGAAGAGATCGCCGGACCGGATCTTGTGCGCGTGGTCGAAGAGGCACGGCACACCAAGCGCATTCTGGAGGCCTTTCCCACCCATTATCCTCGCCACATTCTCGAACAGGCAGCGATTGCAGAGGCATTCTTGCCGGGACGTGTCGACAATGACCTGCAAGGCGTGGCTGATAAGGTGGCGCAACGGCTCGACATGATCTCGACTGAGTACGAGCGCGGCTGGCGGGGGCGTCCGACGCAAGATCAGGGGCTCAGGCTCAGCCGCACTTTGCGCGGTGTCGAGGAAATGCGCACCCTTGATGGACCCGTCCTGCGTGGCGCTGAGGCGCGCAAGCTGGCGAAGGTGACGAATGAACTGCGCGAGATCTATCGCGATCCGGCAACATTGCTGCGCAAGGACCGGGTGCAGCCGATTCATGGCCCTCTCGATCTCTTGGATGCGATCCTGAAAGAGGGTGAAAAGGGGTTGAGCCTGCAACGCTACAAGGGTCTGGGCGAGATGAATCCCGGCCAACTCTGGGAAACGACACTGGATCCCGAGGCGCGCACGCTGTTGCAAGTGCGCGTCGATGATGTCGCCGAGGCGGATGATCTCTTTACCAAGCTGATGGGTGATGTGGTCGAGCCACGCCGGGATTTCATTCAGGCCAATGCGCTCAATGTCGAGAACCTCGATTTCTGATCCCGTGGATCAAAAGCTGCCAAAGATGCTGCCAGCCACGATCAGCAGGATCAGGGCCATCACCGGAATGACCACCGCGACCACGGCGATATCCTTGTAGGCGTCGCGGTGGGTCAGTCCGCAAATGTTCAAGAGCGTGATCACCGCTCCGTTGTGTGGCAGCGCGTCAAGACCGCCGGTCGCCACTGCCGTAACCCGGTGCAGCAGATCCGGCGCAATCCCCGCCGCGATCCCCATCTCACGATAGGTTTCCCCCAAGGCGGCAAGGGCGATGCTCATCCCGCCCGAGGCAGAACCGGTCATTCCCGCAAGCACGCTGGTGCCGACCGCCAGCGAAATCAGGGGGTTGTCACCGCCTATCGTCACCACCCAATCCCGGATCAGGCCAAAGGCAGACAACGAAGCAATCACCGCACCAAAGCCGACGAGGCTTGCGGTGTTGAAGATCGGTTTCAGTGATTCGCTCGCACCAAGATCGACAGCTTCCGCCAAGTGCCCGGCCAGACGCGGCCAGTTGAGTACGATCAGCACCCCCGAGGCTAGCGTGAGCGCCGCGATGATCGACCAGAGTCCGCGGAGGGCATCGACCGTGGTCGCCCCATAGGTCGGTTGCGCGAGATAGCCGGTGTCCAGTCCCGGGATGAGTGCAAACGTAAAGACAAGGTTGAACAGGATCACCAGGACGAGAGGTGTGGCTGCCAACACCAAGCCGGGCGGATTGGAAATCGGCGCGGCGTCGTTCTCTGCTTCGCTGTGATTACCATAGCCGGGTCCAAGCGTGCGCGCCCGCCGCTCGAGCCAGAGCCAGCCCAGTCCAAACATGACCGCCGCAGAAATCAGGCCCAGCCCCGGCGCGGCAAAGGGCGTGGTGCCGAAATAGGGCATCGGAATTGCGTTCTGGATCGCAGGTGTGCCGGGCAAGGCCGTCATGGTAAAGGTGAATGCCCCAAGCGCAATACTCGCCGGGATCAGCACTTTCGGCAGGCGCGCCGCGCGAAACAGCACCCGTGCGATGGGATACACTGCAAAGGCCACGACAAAGAGCGACACGCCACCATAGGTCATCACCGCGCAGGACAGGATTGTCGCCAGAATTGCGTGATCAGCCCCCAACCGCTTGATTAGTCCTTCGGCGAGGGCTTGCGCGCTGCCGCTTGTCTCCATCAGCTTGCCAAACACGGAGCCGAGCAGAAAGAGCGGGAAATACTGGATGACAAAGCCGCCCATGGCCTGCATGAAGATCTGCGTATAGCTGGCCAGCAGAGGCCCGTCCCGCGTCGCTGCGACCGCGATCAGTGCCATGACCGGTGCCAACACCAACAGGTTGATCCCGCGATAGGTCAGATAGATGAGCGCCAGCAGGATTGCGGCTATGATCGCAATGCCGGTCATCGAAGTTCAGGTCGAGGAAATCTGGAATCTGGCATAATGGGCACCATTCCGCTGCATCGCAGCAATACTAGAACAATGCCGAAAGGGGTGCAACAGAGCCGCAGCGTCGGGGCGGGTCACATCATCCGGATGACAGCTTTGTCGATGGCTAGCACATAACCACGCCGCGCGATGTTCTTGACCAGCAACTCGCTGACCAACTGATTGCCAAGCGTATCACGCAGGCGCTTGATCCGGGTGGCGCCGGCGGCCTCTTCGCAATCCTCGGGCTTGCGCCCCGAGATCACCGCCTCGATTTCGGCCCCGGTCATCACGTCATCATCCAGCCGCGCCTCAGCCAGAACGCTGATCGTCTCCATTGCCGCTTCCGTCAGTTTGAAGCCCAAATTGTTAAGATAGACAGTTTTTTCCTCGCGGCTGATCAGCAGGGAACTGACTTGAATGCCAGAGCGTTCGATCTGCGCCATGCGCCGGTTGAGCGCGATCAGCATCACCAGAAAGACCAGTGAGGCCACCAAGAGAGCGGTGGCAAAGACCAAAAGCACAAAGATGACCATCCGGTAACTGACAAGTGTTTCCGAAAACGCCGTGCCTGACAGCGCGAGGATTTCCAGCAGCTTGATCTCGCCCTGTCCGGTCAGAGCATCGTTCTCGATAAAAATCTGCTCGACCCGTGCGTTGAAGGCATTGGCGTCCGGCAGGCTCAGAAACAGGAAGACCGCAGCAAGCGTCAGGATCGCGACGATCGCGCTCACCCCGACGACCACCACACGGTTGCCCGAGCGGCGCGCCTCTGCGGCTGTGGCAGTTATCCCGCGCATCGCCGCGCCTCGGTCCTGGTCAAATCACTTTTCCTTCTTCGACATCACCTTGAGCAGGGTCAAACCCTTTTGCGCCAGTTGCACCCGAAGCGCAGCCTCGGCCGAGGCGCAGGGCGCGTTTACGGTGGTGACATCATAGTAAAGCTCAAGAGGTTTGTCGCGCTTGGCCTTGTATTCAACCTCGCAGGCGGCCTGTGCGCCCGTGGCGACCAAGATGAGCCCGCAGGCGATGAGTGGGAGGCGTGCAATCTGTTTCATGTGCTCAAGATGCGCCAAGCCTCAGGGCTATTCAATAACTTGTGCGACGGAGTGACCCGGAATCCGCGTGCTATCTGATATCATCGGCGCGCTATTGCCTGTCTGCACAGAGCGGCCCCACCTTGATCCCATCGCGACCTGCCAAGGGGAGCGACGCAAGGACAAGACGGACAGAACCCCGAAAGGAAAAGCAATGCATCGCAGATTCATCGCCCTGATCGTTGGCACGGCTCTGGTTGTAACCAGCTTCACGGCCACCCCATCCAGGGCGCAAAGCCTGAGCGAGACTGCTGCCATTATCTCTGGTGTTGCCGCGCTTGTCATCGTCGGCGCTGCTCTCACAGATGATCGAAAGCAGGACCGGCACCGGAATCAAGTCGCACACAATTACGGCTATGGCAGCAATCACTACGAACATGCTCCAAAGCAGTATCGCAAGAGCAAGAGATATCACGACCGTGATGACCACAAGCATGACCACCGAAAGAACTATCGCAAAAACCGCTACGACGACCGTGGCTACAGACCCTATCGCAGCTACGAGAACGGCTACAGAAGCAATGAACGCGGCTATCGCAACAGATATGACGAGCGTGGCTACAACTATGGTCACAGCAAGTAATCAAAGCCCGCAGCATCACACACGAAAGGCGTTTGACATGTTCACAAAGCTTACTTCACTCCTGATGATCGGCGCGTTGGCGCTGACGACCATCACAGCCCGCCCGGCGATAGCCCGCGATGCCAGTGACAACCGCAACCTGATTGCGGGCCTCGCCCTCGGCGCTATCGTTGGGGCTGCAATCGCCAGCAACACCAAGTCACAGCGCAACAATGGCGGCGGATATGTCTCGCAAGGTTACGCGGGCGATCCCTATGGTCGGGACCGGGAGTTCGGTGGTCGAGGTGGCAACGGCTATGACTACGCCCGGCACGTCACACTGCCTGCGGCGTGCCGGGTCTATTCCGGCAATCGCGCAGGCTATTCCGGTCGCTGTCTGAACCGCCACTACAGTGGCTATGACGCCCTGCCCTCGGCCTGCGCGGTGCGTGTCGGCGGTCAACACCGGACGATCTACCGTGATCGCTGTCTCAATCAATATGGTTATTACTGAGCCTTTCGAGCAGGCCGAAAGCGGGAAGGGGTGCGCCCCTTCCCCTTTTGCATTTTGCGCAGTTTCGTGCGATTGCAGGCCATGATGGGTTCCAGTTGTCTTCCCGATTTCACCTTTGAGATGCGTGCTCGTGCCGAAGGGTTCAGCCGCATTGCCGGGGTCGATGAGGTTGGGCGCGGTCCCCTCGCCGGACCGGTGACGGCGGCGGCGGTGATCCTCGATCCTGACGCGATCCCGCCGGGGCTGAACGACTCCAAGAAACTCGGGGCAAAGCGGCGCGGGCAACTCTGCGCGGCGATCCTTGCTTCGGCTGAGGTATCTGTCGCCCATGCGAGTGTCGCGGAAATCGATGACCTCAACATCCTGCGCGCCTCGCATCTGGCGATGGAGCGGGCGATCAATGCTCTTTGCCCGCCGCCGGATATGGTGTTGATCGACGGCAACCTTGTGCCGCGTGGCCTGACCCTTTCGGCGCGCGCGATCATCCGGGGCGATGCCGTCGTTCTGTCGATCGCGGCGGCGTCTATCGTGGCAAAGGTTGCCCGAGACCGGATCATGTGGGATTTGGCGCAACAGTTCCCCGGTTATGGCTGGGAGCATAACGCAGGCTATCCGTCCAAAAGCCACAAGGACGCGCTTCTAGATCTCGGTGTGACCCCACATCATAGGCGTTCGTTCAGACCCATCCACAATATCTTGTATCAAGATAATAACCAACTCACTGATTCAAAAAAGAATTTGACGCCGAATCGGCTTTGACTCATCTTGGGCGTCAACGACCAGAGCGCCCAAGCGCCGGGACAGAGGCAGAACATGAGATCAAAGACCAAGACCACGGAGGCACCTGCACTCCCGCTCAACACGATCATCGCGGGGGATTGCATCGAGGGGATGAACGCCCTGCCAGAGGCGAGCATTGATCTCATCTTTGCCGATCCGCCCTATAATCTCCAGCTCAAGGGCGATCTGCATCGGCCGGACAACAGCCAGGTCGATGCCGTCGATGACGCCTGGGACCAGTTCGCAAGTTTCGCCGCCTATGACAGGTTTACCCGAGACTGGCTCCGGGCGGCGCGCCGCTTGCTCAAACCCAATGGGGCAATCTGGGTGATCGGTTCTTATCACAACATTTTTCGGGTTGGATCTGCCTTGCAGGATGCGGGCTACTGGATCCTTAACGACGTGATCTGGCGCAAGGCCAACCCGATGCCGAATTTTCGCGGCAAGCGCCTGACCAATGCGCATGAGACGATGATCTGGGCCTCGAAATCCGAGGGTGCGAAATACACTTTCAATTACGAGGCGCTGAAGTCGCTCAATGACGGGGTGCAGATGCGCTCTGATTGGGTGCTGCCGCTCTGCACGGGACATGAACGGCTCAAGGATGAGCTGGGCGACAAGGCCCATCCAACGCAAAAACCCGAGAGTCTGCTACATCGGGTGCTGGTCGGATCGACCAATCCCGGCGACGTGGTGCTCGACCCGTTCTTTGGCACCGGCACGACCGGGGCGGTGGCCAAGATGCTGGGTCGCGATTACATCGGAATCGAACGTGAAGCCGCCTATCGCAAAGTGGCGGAAAACCGCCTTGCCAATGTCCGGCCTTTCGACCGCGAGGCCCTCCTTGTCTCGACGTCGAAACGATCAGAGCCGCGCGTGCCCTTTGGGCAACTCATCGAGCGCGGCATGCTGCGTCCCGGTGAGATGTTGACCTCGATGAACGGCAGAGCGGCGGCCAAGGTGCGCGCCGATGGCACGCTCGTGGCGGACGGCATCAACGGCTCGATCCATCAAGTCGGGGCCCATCTCGAAGGCGCGCCAAGCTGCAACGGCTGGACCTACTGGTGTTTCCGCCGCGAAGGCAAGTTCGTGCCCATCGACGTGCTGCGTCAGCAGATCCGCTCGGAGATGGACGAGCGCCCGACCTGATCCCCAAGACTCCGCCGGCGCCCGAGGCCTGACTTTCTCAGGCGCCATCTACTTGCCCCGCCAACCTGGCGGGGCCTTTTTCACCTCAATAGCCGCGCCCCGGATCGACCACATTTTGCAGGGACTTTCCCGCTCGCCAACGAGCAAGATTTTCGAGAAACAACTCGAACGATTGCATCGCCCAGTCCTCATAAACCGCAGAGCAATGCGGCGAGAGGATCACGTTGTCGAGGCCCCAGAGCGGGCTATCCGAAGGCAGCGGCTCGGTCTCGAAAACGTCGAGCGCGGCACCCCGCAACCGCCCGGCGCGCATCGCATTGACCAGCGCCGCGCCGTCCAGAACCCCGCCGCGCGAGACGTCCACCAAGATCGCGTCAGGTTTCATCGCTACCAGCGCGCGGGCATTGACCAGCCCCCGCGTCTGCGGCAGCAGTGGCATGGACAGCACCACGATATCCGCCCGGCCCCACAGATCGGGCAACGCGCCTGCGCCATGCACCTCATCGACATTCTCCATCGGCTGCGGTCGGGCTCGGGTGCCGATCACCCGCAGGCCAAAGGCTTTGGCGCGCGCCGCCACCGCCTGCCCGGTCTGGCCAAGACCGACGATCAGCATCGTCTTGCCCCGCAGCGGCGTCATCATCCGGTTAAGTGTCCAGTGCCGGGTGGCCCGGTCCGCCGCCATCCCCTCGATGTCGAGCGTGAAATGCAGCGCCGCGCCGATTATGTATTCCGCCATCATGGCGGCTGCGACCCCGGCGGCGTTGGTCACGGTGACGCGGCCCGTGTCCCACGGCGTGAGGTGATCCACCCCTGATCCACCCACAGAGATCCAGCGAGGGCCATCGGGGCCAAGCAGGGAGTCGCGCGGAAACCCTGCTCTCCCGTGAAAGGCCACTGAATAGGCAACATCGGGTCTGAACGTGCTCAAAAGCGGGGCAAGATCGTCATAGCTGTTATGCCCGAGCGCCAGGATGTCTGGGGCGACCTCCGCCAGACGGGCCAGCATCGGGACCGGATCGCTGGTGTGAATCAGGACGTTTGGTCGGTCTGTCATGCTCTGTCCACAACGGGATGAATGAGGTCTGCAAGCTGGGAGAATTTGCAGTCAGGGTCAAGCAGCGCCTCGCGCATCTGCCAGATCGCGGCGATCCGGTCCTCGGAGAGCGCCTGCCCGGCCATCGCCGTCAGCTTGGCGCGGATGTCCCTGACGGGCAACGGCTCTTCCGGCCCACCGCGCGCATTGACATCGCCCGAGGCTATAACCCGCCCGTCGCGCAGCGTGAGTGTCACATCAGACCACCGGCCTGCCGGATAACGGGCGCTGTGGCGCGGCTCTTCATGCACCGTAATCCGGGCATGGGCGGCCAGAACGCGCGCATCGCGCAGGCCGTCGCCTGTCACATGTTCCGGCGTGATCCGGCCATGCACCAGCAAAACCGCCAGCGGGAAAGCCAATGCATATTGCGCCTGCCGCGTATCCTGAGGCACTCCGGCAAAAAGCCGCGCAGAATAGGCAAATGTGCCGACGCGCATGGTGGCTACATCATCAGCTGTGATCCCATGCAAGACCATCACCCTGCGAAGGGCCTCTAGCGCACCATGAGCCCAACGACAGATCGGCCAAGGCTTGATATAGTTTCGCATCACCGTCCAGTCCTGACCCAGATCGGCCCAGATATGCGCCACCTCACGGGCCTCGACGGTGATCGCGGGTGCCCCGGTAAAGCCACGCTCGGCCAAGAGGGTGGCGGTCACGCCAACATAGGCCCCCATTCCGGATCCGTCGCGCAGCATCGTGGGATTGTCGATCTCGCGCATCATCTGGCTGCGTGGGCCGTGATACTCGGCGATTCCCAGGGCATGTCTGAGCGTTGGCGCATCATGTTCCCTCAGATGGCTCCCCAGAGCCGCCACCCCGAGTGCATTCCACGCCCCCGATGTGTGATAGTCCGTGACCGTCGCGTGCAGCGCGACCCCGGCGCGCGCCGCCACTTCATATCCCACGACCAATGCCCGCAGCGCCTGCGGTCCGGTCAGGCCGGGGCAATGCTCTGCAAAGGCAAAGAGCGCGGGCACCAGGGCGCAGCCGATATGCCCCTTTGTCGGGTTGTATCCGTCATGTCCGTCGAGATTGTCGGTCTGCGTGGCGATCGCCCAGGCTGCCCCCGGAAGACTGCAGCGCCGTCCGTCGAAGAGCAGTGTCGCGCCATGTTCGGCCCTGACTGCACCATGAAAGTCGCAGGCGAAGTCGCGCGCAATCTGTCCTGTGTCAAGGTGCGCCGCGCCCGCCGCAACCCCTAGTGTTTCCCACCTGACGAAGGATTCCCAAGTAGGGTTAGGTGTGTCATTGTCGAGCCATGAGACGCGATGACATTTGCCTTTACCTTGGCCCCGATGACCGCCTGCAGCTTCAGGCACTGGTGACCGACCGCAACACCTCGCGCAAGCTCGCGTGGCGGGCGGAGATCGTTCTGGCGACGGCGGACGGTTGCGGCACCTTTGAGATCATGCGGCGCGCGAACACGTCGAAGCCGACGGTCTGGCGCTGGCAGGCTCGTTACCTTGACGAGGGTGTCGCTGGGCTCAGGCGCGACAAGACCAGGCCGTCGCGGGTGCCGCCGCTGCCTCGGGAAACACGCCTGAAGGTGATCGCCAAGACGGTGCGGGAGACCCCGCCCGATGCCACCCACTGGAGCCGCGCCTCGATGGCCGAGGCAGTGGGCATCTCGCCGTCGAGCGTCGGGCGCATCTGGGCCGATGCCGGGCTGAAGCCGCACGTTCTGCGGAAGTTCAAGGTCTCGAACGACCCGCTGTTCGAGGAGAAGGTGACCGAGATCGTGGGGCTCTATCTCGACCCGCCGGAAAGGGCCGTTGTTCTGTGCGTGGATGAAAAGTCTCAGATCCAGGCGCTCGACCGGACCCAGCCCGGGTTGCCGCTGAAGAAGGGGCGCGCGGCGACCATGACCCACGATTACAAGCGCCACGGCACCACCACGCTGTTCGCCGCACTCGACGTGAAGTCGGGCCTGGTCATCGGCGACTGCATGCCACGCCACCGGGCCAAGGAGTTCCTGACATTCCTGCGTCGCATCGACCGCGCTGTCCGCAAGCCGCGCGACATCCACCTGGTTCTCGACAACTACGCCACCCACAAGACGCCCGAGGTGATGGCCTGGCTGGAGAAACATCCCCGCTTCAAGCTGCACTTCACGCCGACAAGCGCGTCCTGGATGAACCTCGTCGAACGCTTCTTCGCCGAGATCACCACAAAGCGCATCCGCCGCGGGAGCTATGGCAGCGTCGATGACCTCGAAGAAGCGATCTACGATTACCTGCTGCAGCACAACGCCAAGCCGAAGCCCTTCGTCTGGAGCAAAACTGCCGACGACATCATCACCCGCGAACGCCGCGCGCTTGATGCGCTCGATGAAATCAGGGGAAACCGGTAGCATGTGTCAGATTCGGAACACTAGCGTGTCGATCAACAATGTGGACATCTGCAAGAGCACACCCTCGGGCGCCCCGATGGCGGATCCGAGCGCGAAGCGGGCGATGGCATCAAAATGCGAGAGGGTGGGCTGAGAGCACATGGGCGCACCTTTCAGATCAGCGTCATGATTCCATCCTGACGCAGACGTGCCGGCATGGTCCTGCCGTTTGCGACATTTTCCAGCCCGCATTCCCCACTTGCGGGGTGCAGGCCCGGCTGTTACGTTCAATTCTGAAATCCGTTGGGGTGCCCGTTGACCGGGCTGAGAGGCCAAGCGCCAACCCATCGAACCTGATCCGGGTCATACCGGCGTAGGGAACGGACCTCCGCAGGCCAGATCGCGCGCCGCGTCCGTTTCCCGTCAAGACGAGAGGAACGGCAGATGGTGGCGACAGCCTTGACGATCGCAGGCTCCGATAGCGGCGGTGGCGCAGGCATTCAGGCCGATCTCAAGACCTTTTCGGCGCTTGGCGTTTATGGCGCGAGCGTGATCACTGCGGTGACGGCGCAGAATACCTGCGCGGTCAGCGATGTTTTTGCGATCCCCGACAGCATCGTCGCGGCCCAGATCGGGGCGGTTCTGGGCGATCTCCGGGTCGATGCGGTGAAGATCGGGATGCTGGGCAATACGTCCCTGATTGAAACGGTGGCGCAGGCGCTTGCGGGCTATACCGGCCCCATCGTCCTTGATCCCGTCATGGTCGCCAAATCCGGCGTGCGGCTCTTGCCCGAGGCGGCGCGCGCGGCGCTGATCCGCCACCTTTTGCCGCGCGCCGATCTCCTCACGCCCAACCTGCCCGAGGCGGCAAGCCTGCTCGATGATCGAGAGGCGTGCACGGATACGGACATGCTGGATCAGGGCCAGCGTCTGCGCGCTATGGGGGTGCGGGCGGTGCTGATGAAGGGCGGACATGGCGCGGGCGAGACCTGCACCGACTGGCTGATTGCGGATGAGGTTTATCGCTTTCAATCCCCCCGCATCGCCACGCGCAACACCCATGGCACCGGCTGCACCTTGTCCGCCGCGATCGCGGCGGAACTGGCCAAGGGGCAGCCCCTGCCCGCGGCGGTTGAAACCGCACATCGCTGGCTCCATGCGGCGATCCATGCGGCGGACCGGCTCGAGATCGGCCATGGCCATGGGCCGGTGCATCATTTTCACGGGATCTGGCCATGACCGCGCCGGTTACCATCCGCGGGGCGGGTGTCGTCGGTCTCTGTGTCGCCACGGAACTGTTGGCGCGCGGCGTGCCGATGATCCTGCGCGATCCGGCCCCCGCCCCCGGCCCGCAGGCCTGTTCGTGGTGGGCGGGTGGTATGCTGGCCCCGTTCTGCGAGGGCTTCAGCGCCGAGGAACCCGTGATACGTCTGGGCCAGCAGGCGGCGGCCTGGTGGGCGGCGCAGGGCGTGCCGATCCTTCGGCGTGGCTCGCTTGTCGTCACGCTCGACCGCGACCGGCGCGAACTGGACGTCTTCGCGCGGCGCACCCAAGGGC
>Ga0210052_1001398_pt1 | contig 13672 bp, 14 predicted proteins | sample CryGeymeta201508_FD_183976 | JGI IMG/M metagenome (GOLD analysis project Ga0210052, IMG submission 183976) | Groundwater microbial communities from Crystal Geyser aquifers in Utah, USA - Crystal Geyser metaG 2015-08 (SPAdes) (version 2) | ecosystem: Environmental > Aquatic > Deep subsurface >...
TTATTATCTAGTCGAGCCTTAAAAAGTTCTTTTTAGGCAAAACATTTTATATGTCGCAAATTCAAGTGAAGAAAACAGTTCTTGAAAAAATTGACAATGAGATAATTTCCATTTATTCATCATCCTTTTGAAGTTAAATGCAGCAGCTGCAAGCATAATATTGATGTTATCACCCACTATTCCTTTGTAGAAGTTTCTTCCTAATCGATGGTCTGTTTTAAGATGTCCTTATATTGGTTCTATTGCAACTCTTTTATTATGTGCTTCTTTTAGTTTTTTCTTGTGATACTTTGATTGGGTTTTATTGTTAAAAGGTTTATGTAATAGGATTTGTGTTTCTCCAATTTCTTTTCTGCCTCGATAACCACGATCAACCGCAGCTTTCTAGGGAGTTTTACCAACCATTCTTTGAGTTTGCTCCAATGCGGACACTAAAGTATGACCGTCAAACTCATTCCTAAATCCCATTGCTCCAACAATCACGCCCGTATGTTGGGTATAAACTATGAATGCTTTATTGCCAAATTGTTCATCTATTTCTATTTTTACATTATTGAATTCACGAATGCTTCGCATTTTATATTTCTTGTGTTCTTTTCCTTTTGATATGCACTGTGTTTCAAGTTCGTGAAGAGAATAAATTTTGTTTTTACTTGTTCGTTTTTGAGCAGAAACCTGTTTAAATTACTAAATATCTGTGTGATAAATGGAGCTAGGTGCTAGATTCCGCACTAATTCACGAACCAATCTACCTGCAATAGTACTAACCTTTTTATTGCCTTGCGTGCTTTTGATTTATTTTTAACATGATTTCTGAAGCGCTGGTCGACACCTAATTTTTTCAGCGTTCGGTTATAGCTTTGGCAAACTGAAAGTTGTTCCTTCTTTGCTATTACAAGACACTTTTTGATGATTTTTATATGCAACTTAGCATCTGTTGGGAAAGCATATTTTTTCTTGAACAGTGGTGTCAATACTAACTTGGTTATCATTGCTGTCATCTCTATTAATACGGATGCGCTCTTTTAATATTAACTCTATTCCCGATTATCCAATACGTTTACGAAAATGAACAAGCTCAGATGCTTCACAGGGTTTTGAAGAAACAAACTTTTGTTGTCCATAAAAATATTGATAGTAAAGATTCTCAGCCCATTGTTCAACTACGCTCTCGTCCGAAATGTTTCGAATATACTTCAATATCAACGACCAAACCATTAAACGTATTGGCTTGGTAGGTCTTCAGTTATCTTCATAATAAAGCGGTTCAAATTCCTTTTCAAAAAATTTCTAATCCACTCAGCTTGATAAAATATAAAATAGGTATTTTTGATCCAATGTATCTTCTAAAGTGAATAAAAAACTAGGCTGATTCGTGATTTTTTGCTTTACTATCATAATTTTAAATTGCAGGGTTTACGATATAAATATACGAAATCTTGTAGATTTAAATAAGAAAATAATAAGTTAATTTATTATTAATCTGAATTCTAACTGGTTTTTAAGGGAATACTAAATACAAATATTCAAATACATGTGTTACCTTAAGAAGAGTAAACAACAATATTTATAAATTTCTATTAATTCTTTTTCTTCGACGAAAATTTATAAAAGTAAAGTCGTCATGTGTTGCTAAATAAATAAACATTATACCAGAAAATAAATTAATTATATGTGCTACTAAAACCCCAATCGAGGCTCCCATAATCTTAGATTCGAATATTTTTATACCTATAATGGGGCAGAATATTAATAGTAATGAAAAACCAATCTGGTATTGAACCATATATTTCCATGATTTTAAACTCCACAATGAATTAACACTTATCACTGAGCCACTAAAAACCCCAGCTATAATCAATACTTGCATTATTGTTGCACTTGAAATATAATTAGGGAAATATTTCTCAATAATTATTGGACATAATAGAGCTCCAAATATTGCAATTGGTGTCAAAATAATAAGCAATAAAACAGTGATTTTCTTTGAATAATTCCAGATAATAAGCTTGTTATTTGATTTACCATAAATAAACGACATATTAGGATATATATAACTAGCTATTGAAGATGGAAATATTGAAAAGGATGTAAATGCATAATATCCAAATGCGTAGAACCCTAATTGCTCCATATCCGAATACTTTAGTAGTAAAATTTTATCTGTTGTGCTTGCTATGTTTTCAATGAAAGCTAGACTAAAGATAGGAAATCCTACTTTTAGTAACTTAATAAAATCTTTTTTATTCCATAATAGCCCAACTCTAACTGGTCGAGATAGATGCATAAATCCAACATAAACTATTGAAACAACTATTGCCTTTAATATCAAACCATAATAAGCTAAATAAAAAACAAAAACTAACGTCAATAGATTAGTAATTGCATGAATAAGCTGTAATTTTGATAATGAAATAAAAGAATCTCTAGAACGATAGGTAGAAGATAAATAGTTTTGATAATAATTTAAAGAGATTAAAATGGTTATTGCTACAATTCCATAACTATACTTTGAATTTTGAGGCGTAGTTATTAACAAAAAACTTCCTCCTAAAAGAAGTACTAATAATGAAGAATATAGAGTAAATGTTTGCACAGTCCCCGCCATTTTATTGGCTTCTTGAACCCTGCCTTTGCCATAAAGAAATGGCAGTTCTCTATTTAACCCATTAATCAAACCTGCCTGAATAAACAATGAGTATGTTAATGCTAAATTGATAGTACTCCATAAACCAAAATCTTCAGGAGTAACATATTTTACAACAACAAAGCCGACTATCGACTGTGCAACTGCTTTTGAAATAGAACCTCCAGAATAAAGGATTGGTCCTTTAAACTTTAAATATAACTGATTTATTTTCTTCAAACGCTTTTTAACAATTATATAAAACTCGTTAGATTAATGTAAAAGCTTAATTTACAATACCCCATTAAATTGACTGAAGAATCTCATTTATAACAAGCAAGTGCTAATCATCAACTCCTGTGCCCATAATATTATGTCTTAATCTCCACTCTCCTTCTTTTTTTACCCAAAGGTGTGGCGATCTAAATTTATCAGTTAATTCATTTCTAAAGAAATTAGAATCAATCTCAAGGTATTCCATAATCTCATTAAAATATCTGTCTGGAAACTCTCCATCAAATTTCTTAACCAAAGCAACTCCATCTTCACGGGTAAGGTGTTTGTTCCTAATTTCTTGAGAAGCATCATAAGTGGCACGCCCAATACCGAATTTTATAAAAGTTGTATAATAATGTAAATCATCAATTTTATCATCAATACTGTTGTATTTGCTATATGTACCTTGAGTTCTAAAAGGGCGTGCATGAAAACCTGTATTTTCAACCGCATAATAATATACTTCCTGAGGTGTCCATTTTAGGTAATAACCTAAATAATGTACCTGAATATCAGATTTCTCTAATTCTTTAGCATCTGCAGGTAAAAAAGATAGTAAGTCATTAATTGGGACTTTATATTTTTCTTTTAACTCTCTAATGGAAACTCCACCCAAAAATATCTCATTCAAATTTTTATAACTGTAGTATGATTTATCACGTAATGAGGTTGCATTATCAGCAATCGGATTACCATATTCAGCTTCATTCTCCCCATAAAAAATTAAAGAAATACCATATTGGCTTGCAATTTTTGGAGCTAGATTTTTTTGTCCTAAAATGAAAGTTTGGAACGGGTGAAAAAGATTTTCTATTGATAATTTAGTAAGCAATTTCATAGTTTTACCATTTCGGTTAAATGATATATTATCAAAACCACTATCCACCCAATTCTTAAAATTCTTATAACCATAATCGGTATATAAAATTGGTGGCCAAGTACATGTTAATGGATGCATGCCATATTTATACTTTAAAACATGGGCTTGAAAAGCACTGTCTTTTCCACCACTACCTGGCACTAAACAGTCGTAACTCCCATCATTACTTCTGTGTTTGTCTAATAGCTTAAACAATTCTTCTTCTCTTTTAACCCAGTCAATAGCTTCTTTTGCATCTGCATTACGACATGCATCACAAACGCCATGTTCATCAAGATGCATTGTATTTTTCTTGCTATCTTTTGTATGTTTGAACTCAACAGCAGAAGTTGGTCTTTGGTTACTTGTAACACATCTGCTGCAAAATTTAACTTTCTGAGGAAGCCCATAATATGCTTCCAAATTTTCTTGTTTCATTTTAAATTATATTAAATTATTAATACTTGCCCAAGTCTTGTATATCTGAAGCCCCTTTTGTGCACTTTTTTCAGGATGAAATTGACAAGCAAAAATATTGTTCTTTTGTATACTAGAAACATAAATTTGTCCATCGTAGTCCGTTTCTGATAAACCAACCTGTTCTTCTGGATCAACATAAAATGAATGAACAAAATACATAAATTCTCCATCTTTAATATCTTGTAAAGGAGTATTATCCCAAGTGTTATTATTTATTTTGTTTATTTTATTCCAGGCAATTTGAGGAATTTTTCGGCTTTCACCTGCAATATTATTTATATTAAACCTTCTCACCTTACCTTTCACTAAATCTAAACCCTTTGTATATCCAAATTCTTCACTTTCTGTAAACAATAACTGAAGTCCCAGACAAATTCCAAGAAAAGGTTTACCTGATTCTACAGCCTGTTCAATTGGCTTTACCAGATTAAGATTATGGAGATTTTTCATGGCATCTCCAAAAGCACCAACACCAGGTAAAACAATTGCATCAGCAGATAAAATATCATTAGCATTTGAGCTAATAAAAACATTCAAACCGATATTTGTCAATGCTTGATTTACACTAAAAAGATTACCAGATTTATAATCAATAATTAGTATTTTTTTTTTAAGAATTATCATATAATATTTTATATTCTTGTTGGAATTTCTGCATTTATAAGGATTGCTCTTATTTCTTTCAAAGAGCTTGGGCTAATTTTTTTAGGTATTTTACCACTATTTAAAAACGTTATATTTCCTTCTAATTTATAGTCGGAGGAAATACCACCAAATGTTTGCATAACCGAATAATGCAAAATAGAAGCAATTGCCACTGCATCAGCTTTTCCAAATTGAATTGCCTGAACTACATCTGCTGGTGAGCTTGCTCCTCCGTGTGCAATAACCGGAATTGAAACTGCCTCACTAATAAATCTGATAAGTTCAATATCATATCCTTCTCCTGTACCTTCTTTATCAACAGAAGTGATTACAATCTCTCCTGCACCTAATTCTTCTGCTTTTCGAGCCCATGATACCACCTCAAGACCTGAATATTCTCTACCATTATCTGTAAATGCAAAATATTTTCCATCAATTCCCTTGATGGCTTCGATTGCAACCACTATGGTAGATGAACCAAATTTCAATGAAGCTTCGCGTATAAATTGAGGGTTTTTAATAGCGGCTGTATTTATCGCCACTTTGTCAGCCCCTGCTCTTAAAACATTTCGAATATCATCAATTGTTCGCAAACCACCTCCAACAGTTAATGGGATAAATATCTCCTTAGCTGTTTTGGTTATGATATCCCGTAAACTGTTTCGGTCATATAAACTGGCAACTGTATCCTGAAAAAAAAGTTCATCTGCTCCATTTTCGTAATAATAACGTGCAAAGTCCTCTGGTTTGCCAAGCACTCGTAATCCTTCAAGATGAATACCTTTAACAAGGTTTGGTCCCTTTATATCTAACCTCGGAATTATTCTAATTGTTTTCATTCATCATAATTTTGCATAATTCAAAATCAATCTTTGTATCAATATCAATTGATCTTGACTGTGGCATGATATAGGCTTTTGTTTTATCGCCTAAAAAACCATTATTTTTTATAAAGTATTCTATTTCTGAAATATAAATAGCGCCATTTAATCGATAGTATATTGGTAAATCTTGTGATCTTTTATTTTTAATCTCTGGTTTAATAAAAGATTTCATAGATAAATTACGAGGTAAGCTATTTGCCCACAAGGGTGAATGTTCTGTTTCACAAACAGAAACTACAGCATAAGTATTTTTATTTAAAAGTTTTATGGCATTGTCAATATCTACACATTTCCTCAAGGGTGAGGTTGGTTGTAAAAGTAGAATATAATCAAACAAAATGTTTTTTGATTTATAAAAATCAATCGCATGTATAATGACTTCATAAGTTGAAACTTTATCCCCTGAAAGCTTTAATGGGCGTTTAAAAGGAGCTTCTACTTTATAATTTTTGGTGAGGTTAATAATATTTTCATCATTTGTTGAAACAAGAATACGGTCAATTAAATTCGATTTTGCAACTTCTTCAAAAGTCCAGGCAATCAATGGTTTTCCATTTAAATCTAATATATTTTTAAACGGTAGCCTTTTACTCCCTTTTCTTGCAGGTATAATTGCTAAAATTTTTTTGTTATTAATCATTAATCAAAATCAATATGTGAAATGTCTTTTTGTGCTTTTTCAAAATCATCTGGATTACCAATATCAATCCAATAACCACGAATTGGATAATGAACCAGTTTTTTATTTGATTTTATAATCTGTTCCATAAAATCCGTTGCATTAAAGACAGTTTCTTTTGGAACTAATTTTAAAAGTTCTTTTTTTATCAAATAAATTCCTGCATTTGCATAATACATAAAATTTGGTTTTTCTTTAAATGATTTAACAACTTTGTTGTCTTCATTAAAAATTGCATACGGTAAGTTTATTTGATAAGGTACTGAAGCAACCATCATATCGGCATTTTCTTCTAGAAAAGATTTATAAAAATCTTCATAGTCAATATTAGTAAGCAAATCAGAATTCATTAGCAAAATAACCTTATTTTTAAAATTTTTAATTAATGAAAGAGCTCCTGCTGTTCCATAAAATTGTGGTTCTTTAATTATTTTAAAATTTATTTCAGCATTATAACCTATGCAAAATAATTCAATTTGCTCCCCTAAATAATTTACTGTTACAAATTGATTACTTATTCCAAATTGATATAATCTATCAAAATTATAAGCAATTATTTCTTTATTTCCAACTTTTAAGAGGGGTTTAGGAATCTTATTAGTAAGCGGTTTGAGCCTAGACCCCAAACCGCCTGCCATGATTACTGCATCAATAGGAAGAATTGACTTTATTTTTGAAAAATCATATATTTTTAACAATCTTCCTTTTTTATCTATTACCGGTACGGCCTTTAATTTAGCTTCACGAAATTTTTTTAATTTGACAAAGTTCTCATCATTTTCATTTAAAAAACTAAAGTTTTTAAATATAAATTTTTCAAGGCAATCATCTAACTTCAAACCATTTATAAAACCCCTTCTAATATCCCCATCGGTTAATGAACCAACAACAACTCGACTTGTATCAACAACAAATAAAATTAAGGCAGAATCTTGTTGATTGATTTTTATCAATGCGTCTAATACCGAATCATTTATGTTTATCAGGAATTTATTTAAGTCCATTTTTTTTTAATATCTTAATTATTTTAATGGATGCCTTACCTATACCATAAACATTGCAATTATTTGGCATTTCTATTTTATTTTCAATTTGTTTAACAGCTTCTAAAATTTGATCCTTGTTGACAGGTATCGAATAGATATTTGGGGTGATTATTCTGCCATCTTGTCTATTTCCAATATTGATAACCCATTTTGGAAAATAAGCTGCTTCAACAAAGCCACTGGACGTATTTCCTATTAATAGCTTTACGTTTTTTAAGCAGGTAAGATAGCCTTTCATTCCAAAAGATTCAACTATTTGAACATTTTCTGTATTTCTACCAAATTGAGTAAAATTTGTTCTAATAATATCCGCTCTTGTATCAGCATTTGGCATCGTAATAATTAACTGGTATCGATCTTTTAATATTGATAACGCCTGAATTAATATCTCAATAAATTCTTTATTTTTTTCAGTTGCAATGGTTTCGGGATGAAAAGTTATTAAAATACTTTGTTTTGTTAAATCTATTTTAAACACCTTATAAAATTCTTCGATAGAATAAAGTTCTTGATTTACTAAATTATCAATACTTAATGCTCCAACATTAAAAACGTCTTTAGATCTTTTGATAATTTCAATCGCTCTTTTTTTATAAATCGCTGTAGTTACAAATAGATATTTTGACATTAAAGAGATGCTGTGCCTATAGGAATTATCTATTGCACCTAGTGTTGTTTCACCGGCATGTATATGTGCAAAGGTTATATTAAATGGGCTTGCGGCTGTAACTGCTCCAAACATTTCATAACGATCTCCTAAGGCAAATACTAAATCAAATTTATTTTCATTCCAAAATTTAGAAAATTTTAAAATTGTATCACCAATATTTTGAGCTATTTCAATTTCAATCTTATTTTTGGTTATGGTTTCTACTTTATGTTTTACGTCAAAACCAAGTTTAATAATTTCATCAACAGTATACCCAAATTCCCTTTTAAGATGGGTGCCAAAAGCAATAATTTCAACTTTAAAAAATTTATCACTCCAAAGTTTCTTTACCAAAGGGTAATAAATTCCAAAATCCGCACGACTACTTGTTAAAATGCCAATCTTCATTAAATTTCAATTAAGTCATCGGGTTTAAATTCTTTTATTGATTTTTTACCTATAATTTCATCCCATCTCATTGGGTTAATACCATTGCCAGGTCTTTTAGAAGCTATATTTTGTGTTGAAAAAATCTCCCCTTTTTTAATTTTTTTAATTGCCACAATACTTTTACGAGCAAGGGTAATATTCTTAATTTCTGATTTTGATGCTTTTTTTACGCCATCTCCTAACGCCAACTCAATATTTCTAATTGCAGACACCATCGCTTTTAGCTCATCTGGCTCAAGTGATGCTTTGTGGTCAGGTCCGGGTAGATTCCTATCAAGCGTAAAATGCTTTTCTATCACTTCTGCGCCCATCGCAACAGCAGCAATAGCTACCTCTATACCTTTTGTATGATCTGAATAGCCAACTTTAACTTTAAAAGTTTCTTTAATAGTTAGCATAGCTTTCAGATTAACATCCTCCATTGGCGTTGGGTATTCAGTATTGCAATGTAGCACAGTTATCATGGATAAATCTAATCCTTCTCCGGTCAATACATCTAATGCCTCTTTAATTTCATTTAGATCAGCCATTCCGGTGCTGATAACAACTGGCTTTAATTTTCTTGCAATATGCTGTAAATATGGCTTATTGGTTATTTCACCGGAAGGAATCTTATAAAATGGCACTCCCAAACGATCGAGCATATCAACACTTTCTTCATCAAAACCGGTTGACAGGAAGGTGATTCCCTTTTGCTGACAGTAATCTATCAACTCAATATGCATTGCTTCATCTAGTTCAAGTCTTTTAAGCATGTTATACTGAGAATCATCACTGTTTTTCAGGTTAGCTTTTTGGTATTCCGCTTGACGGGCTGCCTTTGATACCAGTTTGCCGGCTTTAAAAGTTTGAAACTTAACAATATCAGCTCCAGCTTCAGTAGCAACATCAATCAGTTGCTTTGCCATTTTAATTGAGCCATTGTGGTTTACTCCAGCTTCGGCTATGATAAGAACATGCTTTCTCATTTTTTTATTGGTTTAGCTGGGTTTCCGACAACTATAGAATTACTCAATAAGTTTCTTAACACTATAGCTCCTGCACCAACAACTACATTATCACCAATAGTTACCCCTTGTTTAATAACGGCATTAGCACCAATAAAGCAAGATTTGCCAATAACAACATTACCCGCTAATACTGCTCCTGGTGCAATATGAGAAAATTTGCCAATTTTACACTCATGTTCAATTATTGCTCCAGTGTTAATAATTACCCCCTTCCCAATTGTAACTAACGGATTGATATTTACCCCCTGACAAACCAAGGAGCCGGTACCAATAGCGCAATGCGGAGATACATTGGATTTCGGGTGAATTACAGTAATAAAATCGAAATCATGTTCTTCAAAATGCATACAAATATTTTCACGAATCTGGTTGTCGCCAATGGCAACAAATACAGAAATCCCTTTTATTGACTTCAATAAACCTTCATCATTTTCAAAACCCAAATATTCCAATTCAAGAAAATTACTGTCTGTTTTTTGCTTTTCAATATATCCAATGATATTATAACCTAATAATGATAAAGCTTCTGCAACCACTATTGCATGTCCTGAATAACCTACCAGAATAACTTTTTTTAATGTTTTACTATTCATGTGATTCTATTACACTACTCGGCACATTAACTACTCTGTCTTCCAACCATTCTGCATTACTCAAATCTCCACATTCACAATTCTTAAACATTTCCAATTTATTCATCAACTGCCATATTGGGCGCGTCATCACACCATGATCATTTGAAAACTTCAAGAATTTGTCACGTTCTTTACGGTTTGACAAAAGTATAACATTTAGCCAATAGTTTGAAATGGAATTTACGGGTTCAGTGATATGTTTTATTTGATCGTTGTTTGTTGTTCCTTGTTCCTTGTTCCTTGTTCCTTGTTTGTTGTTTGGTGTTTGTTGTTCGCCTTTATTGAAAAATTCAGTATAAGCATTCGCAATTTTGCGTTTGGAAGCAAGAATTTCATCTATTTTTTCCATTTGAGCTACGCCTAAAGCCGCATTTAAGTTGGGCATTCGATAGTTATAACCAATAAAGTCGTGTGCATATTCCCAAGGATGTGGTATTTTAGCTTGGGTGGTAATGTGCTTTAGATGTTTACCTAATTCCTCATCATTAGTTAATAACATTCCACCTCCGCCAGTGGTAATGGTTTTATTGCCATTAAAACTTAGCACTCCTATTTTACCAAAATTTCCTGTATGTTTTCCTTTATAAAAACTGCCTAAAGATTCAGCCGCGTCTTCAACAAGTGGAATGTTGAATTCCTCACATATTTCGGCAATCTCGTCAATACGACAAGGGTGTCCAAAAGTGTGCATGGGAACGATAGCAGAAATGCGTTTGCCTGTTGATTTATTAAAGGTTCGTTGTTCGTTGTTTGTTGTTCGTTGTTCTGTGTTTTGTTCGAGCCAGGTTTTTAGTGCTTTGGGTGACATTCCCATGGTGTCGAGATCAACATCTACAAATACTGGTTTAGCTCCAATATAAGCTATGGCATTGGCAGTAGCAATAAAAGTTAAGGGTTGGGTTAACACTTCAGAATCAAATGTTACACCAACTGAAAGCAGCGCAAGATGTAAGGCGTTTGTTCCATTCACGGTAACAATCGCTTTCTTGGCTCCTGTATATTCCGCAACCATCTCTTCGAAACGGTCAACAAATTTACCGACAGAACTTACAAAAGTAGTCTCAATACATTCTTCAAGGTATTTCTTTTCGTTGCCCCTAAATACTGGGGTGTGAAGCGGTATGAAATCTTTTGGAGTTCTATATAACTCTCGTATGAAATCAATAATATTTTTAAACTTTTTCATGATTACATTTTGCTGTCTAGGTACTTACCTATTTCTTTATGTCCAAAATCAGGGATCAAATAATGAAACAAATCAACAATTTCTTCTTTATTCCATTTCAAATTATCCTTTAATAAATGTATGTTCTTAGTAAACTTTATAAGTTTGTCATCATTAAAGTTTAAAGAATTCTTAATCACCCCTAAATTCTTGAAACGCTCCATATCCAAAACTTCATGCTCAGTAAAAAACTCTTCAAAATCTTTTTCGCCCGTGGTGTCACTTTGAGTGAAGAGGCAAGGCCATCTTTTGTTTGGGATTTGGGGTTTGTGGTTCGTTGTTCGTTGTTCGTTGTTCGTCCCTTCAACTTCGCTCAGGGTAAATGTTTGTTGTTTGTTGTTAAAAAAAGCTCTAGCTTCTTCTTCTGATTTGCAAATATACGGTTCGTAACCAATTTGCTTGAGGTATTTTTCGGCGATTTCGGCGAAAGTAATGAGATGGAGCTCTTCGCTTAATTTTGGGAAAAAGATGTCGCGGTTTTCACCAAAGATGCACGACAAAAGGCAAAGCTCACCCGATTCTTTAGGAATAACAAAATAGCGTTTGATATCATTGGGCGCAACAATGGGTTGCTGTTTTTTAATGCGTAGGTCGAAGCCATGCAAAAGAGAACCATCGGAGAAAGCTACATTGGCAAAACGGGCCATTGAAACATTGATATCCTTACTTCTCCGATTCACAAATAGCTCCATAATACGCTTGGAAGCACCCATCATGTTAACAGGGTTTGCTGCTTTATCAGTACTTACGCAAAAATACTTTTTAACCCCATTTTGAATGCATTGTTCAAGCGTTTTATCGGTGTTAAAGATATTAGTTTGAATCATTCGCATTAGGGTAAAAGGGTCTTTTTCCGAGCGAACATGTTTCAATGCCGAAAGATTCAGGACATAATCGTATTTACCATCGGCTTTCCAAAAAGCATCATATTCTAAGGAACCAATATCCAAAGCAAAGGTTTTAAAATCACCATTAATATAACCAAAGGAACTGCGAATGTCACGTACCAATTCCACCATATTGTTCTCGCTGATATCTACCACATGTAGTTTAAGAGGATTTCTTTTAAAAATCTCCTTGGTAACGGCTTGACCAATAGAGCCAGCACCACCTAATACCAAGAATCTTGAAGCTGAAACAATTTGTTTCAATTCGTTTTTATGGTTCTGAATGTCTTCGGTGAAAAGTTCAGAAGTACGGCCTATGAGGTTTAACATTTGATTGAATTAAATAATTTAAAGTTTATTGTTGAAAGTTATCTGTTTAAAACTTATTCCTTACTTAAGGTATTATTTTTCTTTACATTTTCAACGTTCTCCACGATCATAGTCAAATTCATGCTTTTCGTAAAATTGATGTATTAGATTCTGAGGCCCTTCAATAGGTCCAGCAACCAATTGCGGATAAAACATTACATACAATGAATAGATCCCAAAATTGTGCTCTGCCTTTTGGTGTCCTTTATAGACCTCAATGGTATAACTCATCGCCTGAAAAGTATGGAAAGATAAGCCAACTGGCAGCAAAATCCCCAAATGAGGAATGCTATTTTCGTATCCGAAGGAATTTAATAAAACAGAAAGATTATCGTTGAGGAAATTATAATATTTGAAAACTGCCAGTACACCAATATTAGCTACTAAACTTGCTATCAAAAAATATTTTCTTTGTTCCCCTTTTGTTTTTTCAAGCCATATTCCTGCAAAGTAATCTACTACTATAGTAAAGCCAAGTATTAAAATGTACACTGGCAAAAACACCATATAGAAATAACTACTGGCAGCCAGCAGCATCATCCAACGATACTTATGTGGCAACACAAAGTAGAGTGTGGTAACTATTATAAAAAAGAAAACGAAATGAAAGGAGTTGAAAAGCATTTATTGAGTGAAATGTATAATTCCGATAGCCATCGGTATAAAAACTAAAAGTGAAAAACTAAAAATTTAAGGTTCAAGGTCTAAAGTTTTTTAAGCTATTACACAAAGGTTATATAATTTGTGCTTAGTTAATGCTTTGTGCATTTTATGCCTTCTTTATGGGGTTTGTGTTACAGCCTGCCATGCTATTACAGAGTTGCTTTTAATTGGGTAATTGGGTAATCGGGTAATTGTTTAATCGGTTAATCGGTTAATCGTTTAGTTTCTTTACCTATTAACCTTTTTCCTAATCAATTAACCTTTTCCTAAACAGTTAACCGATTAAACA
>Ga0210052_1001415_pt1 | contig 13575 bp, 13 predicted proteins | sample CryGeymeta201508_FD_183976 | JGI IMG/M metagenome (GOLD analysis project Ga0210052, IMG submission 183976) | Groundwater microbial communities from Crystal Geyser aquifers in Utah, USA - Crystal Geyser metaG 2015-08 (SPAdes) (version 2) | ecosystem: Environmental > Aquatic > Deep subsurface >...
CCCGACCGGGGCGGGGCGGGGGTAGAGGAAGGGCCAAGCCGGCCGGGCGGACGCGCCGGCCGCACCCTCCCCCCCACCCACCGGCGGAGAAACCCCCACCCCCTGCGGGCCGCGGCGGAGGGCGATCGGGCCACGCGAGGGTGAGCACCCACGGCGCCGAATCCCGCACCCCCTGCCACCCCTTCCGCGCCACGCCAAAGCGGTCGCCTGGGAATGGCTCGGACCTTGTCGAGGGTGGCGAAGAGCAGCGGGCGCGAGTCCGGATCGGGAGCGGTTCGACCACCGTCGTACGGCTCGCTCCCCGGCGACGCGAGGCGCGGGGCCGCAGCGCCGAGTGCGGTGGCTTCGCCGTCAATCCAGACGGGGCGCACCGGCGCCGCGGGGACCCCCTCCCCCCTTGGGGCGTGGCGGGCGGTGGATTGCAAAGCGACGGGTGGCCGCTCTGCCCTGGCGCCGCCCGTCTCCGCGGGGAGGCGGGACGCCCAGAGTCCACGGCGCCGCCCCGGCGACGCGCGCGGCTACTGGTCGAGCACCCCGGTGCCGTGGACGAGGGCCTGGCCGAGGGACTCGAGGTTGAACTCGTGCCACGCCGCCATGGCGGCGCTGATTGCCTCCTCCACCCGCGCCCGCTTGTCGCCGGTGAGCTGGTGGCCGGGTTCGGGGAAGACCAGGGCCATGCGAATCCGGTGGGTGAACTCGAGCATCGTCTGCGCCACCTCCACCGTGTTCCCCGCCGCCGTGTCCGTGTGGCACTGGCGGCAGGTGGCGGTGATCGTCCCGGCGTTGAGGACGTGGCCGCCCACTGCGCCGTGGCAGGTGGCGCAATCCGCCGCCTTCCGCCCCGCGCTCAGGGCCTTGAAGTGCGGACTCACCCGGTAGCCGTGGAAGGTGTCCTGGTGGCAACCGCTGCACAACTGCACCACGGTGAGACGCACCGCTGGATCGCCCGCCGCCGCCTGGCCGCGGAAACGGATCCCTGCGTGCGCCTTGGCCGCCTCCGGCGCGCCGTTGTCGCCGCCGTGGCAGCTGGTGCAGGTGATCTCGTTGAAGGCGTGGATCGACTCTTCCCAGTCGGCGTAGGTGTGGGCCCAACCCGCCGCCTGCTCGATCTTCGCGTGGCAGGTGGGACACGCCGCGGCGGCGAGGCGGGGTAGGCAGAAAAAGAGGGCGACGAGGAGGCAGAGGCGACAGACCATGGCAGGCTCCAATGACAAATGGCGAGCGGCGGCGGAGGGTAGCACGGCTCCGGCGCGCGGGCAGCAAAACGCCACCCCCCTGCGCCGCCCCATCCCCGCCACCTGTCCGTATGCGCCACAGGGGGCGCTACCCAGCCGCGGACCAAGGCGAGCAGCCGCGCGCCTTGGAACCCGCTCGCTGGACGCCACCGCCCCCCGCGCCACCCCGCGAACGGTGGCCGGCTTCACCCCCCCGTGGAGCGCCTCGCCCCCTGCGGACCCTCTCCCGCGGTCTACGGCGTCGCGGCCCCCAACGGCCCCCAGTCGGGGGCGGTGGCGTTCATCCCCGGCGGGGTGATCCGGCGGTGGTCGCCGGTGCGCAGGTTGTGGATCTCCAGCCCAGCCTCGCCGTGGTGGGTGGTCTGGTAGACGAGGTACTGGCTGTTCGGCGCCCAGCTCGGGCACTCGTGGGAACCGGAGGCGTCGGTGACCCGCTGGATGTCGGTACCGTCGGGCCGGATGGTGAAGATGTTGAAGCCACCGTTGGTGGTCTTGGCGTAGGCGATCCGTTTGCCATCGGGCGACCAGGCGGGGTTGGCGAAATAGGTGCCGCCAAAGGAGAGGCGGCGCTCCCCGCCGCCCTCCGCGTTCATCAGGTAGAGCTGCGGCGAGCCGGAGCGGTCGGAGACGAAGCAGATCTGTTTCCCGTCCGGGGACCACGCCGGCCCTACCGATATCCCGTGGGTCTGGGTGAGCTGGCGGCGGCCATCCCCCGAGCGCTTTATCACAAAGATCTGGGTGTCCCCCCCGGCGGTCATGGTGAGGGCCAGCTGCCGGCCGTCGGGCGACCAGTCGGGCGCCATGTTCACCCCCAGGCTGCGGGAGATCCGCTTCACCATGGCGCGACCCACGTCGAGGACGAAGAGGTCGGGGTTGTTCTTCAGATAGGAGGTGAAGGCGATGTACTTGCCGTCTGGCGACCAGTCGGGCATCAGGTTGAGCCGGCGGTTGGCGACCACCCGGCGCGGATTGTGGCCGTCGAAGTCGAGGACATAGATCTCCTTCGCCCGGCCGCGGCGCACCTCGCAGATGATCCGGGTGTCGAAGACCCCCTCCTCGCCAGTCACCTCTTTGAGGATCTGGTTGGCGACCCGGTGGAGGAGGTAGCGGCGCGCGACCAAATCGCCGGTGAGCTGCTTGCCGAAGATCTGCCGGCGGCCAAAGAGGTCGTAGAGACGCGCCTCCACGGTGAGCCGCTCGCCCTCCACCTTGGCGCCCATCTTCACCAGGTACTCGGCGCCCACCGTGGTCCAGTCGCGGTACTCGAACGCGCCGGCGGTGAGACTGGCGGTGCGGTAGTCCTCCAGGTAGGCGGCCGGGTCGATGCGCTGGAAATAGCCGGAGATCTCCAGATCATCCGCCACCACCCGGGCGATCTCCTGCGCCAGGGTCACGTCCAGAGGGGTGTCGAGGCCGCGGCAATACGGGATGGCGAGATGGATCCGTCCCACCCCGGAGGGGGAGATGGTGGTGTATTCCGCGGCGCGGGCCGGAGGAGCGAGGGCCAGACCGAGAAAGACGAGACCGAGGACGAGGGAGCAACGGCGGAGCAGGCGGATGGGGGTCACGAGTCGATCGCCAAGAAAAGGAGGGGGGGAAGGTAGCGCCGGCAGTGGGGTCGAACCGACCCACCGGCGCGCTGGGGGTTCGGTAGCGGAGCCAGCGGGCGCGGCGCACCGCCTCACAGCTCGTCCGAACGGAACTCGAAGTAGAGGGTGACGGCGCTGCCGTCGAAGGCGTCGAGGAGGGAGAGGTCGTCGGGGGGAGGTTGCAGGGGCGTGGACTTTTTCACCGCCCGCGCCACCGCGTCGTCAAAGTACTGGTTTCCCGAGGGAGACTCCAGGACCACGTCGAGGAGCTCGCCGGCGAGATCGACGCGCACCCGCATCTTGGTCACCAGCTTGCTCTCCTTGGGGACGTTGGGGGGCAGGGTGAAGTTGCTCTTGATCGCCCGCCCCACCCCTTCCTGATAGGTGGAGCGGTGGCCCTCCGCCACCACCACCGCCTGGGAGGCCGCCGCCGCGCGGATCGCGGCCACCCGCTGCTCGCGCTCGGCCCCCGCACGCGCCTCGGCCACCCGGGTCTGCTCCTCCGCCTTGATCCGGGAGATCGTGTCGGCGAGCTGCTGGCGCTCCCTCTCCAGCCGGGTGGCCTCTGCCGCCTGTTGCCGCGCCGCCTTCTGCTGCCGTTGTCGCGCCGCCTCCTGGCGCTGGCTCTTCTCCTCCTCGCGCTGCGCCTCCGCGCGCCGCGCCGCGAGTCGCTCGCGGATGTCGGCGAGGCTCTTCTCCTCCACCTTCTTCTCCACCAGGGCGTGATCCGGCCCTTTCGGCGCCGGGTGGACCACCTGGGGCTTGGGCTCAGGCTTGGGCAACGGCGGCGGCGGAAGGGGCGGCGGGGGGGCGACCTTCGCCGCCGGCGGGGGCGGGGCGGTCGCCGCTTTGGGCGGCGGCGGCGGGGCCACCGACGGCGGCCCCGCCGTCTTTGGAACCGCCGCCGCCGGCGGCGCGGTGGGCGGTCCACCCCCCTCCTTCACGAACTGCACCTCCACCGACGGCGGCAAGGGGCGGGGGGGGTGGATGGCAAGGTGGCCGGCGGTGAGAACCGCCACCACCGCCACCACGTGGCCCACCACGCTGCGCCCGAGAAAGGGGCCGAGGCGGTCTGCGCGACTAGCCCGCATCGCTCACAAGGGCTCGTCGCGTCGACGCGCCCCTGCCCGGAGATGCTGGCCGGCCCGCAACCCTCGGCCCGCGGCCAGGCGTCCGGCCGGTTGCGGGCGCGGCCGGCAGATTCGGAGAGGCACACGCGCGGAGCAGATTCATGGTGAGAGGTGCGGGCTCAAGCCCACATGGCGACCGGCCTACCGGGTCTCCAGCGGGCGGGTCATCATTCCCAAGTGGTCAACCCCTGCCTCTTGGAGGGAGGCCATCACCTGCGCCACGACGCCGTAGGGGACGGTGCGGTCGGCGCGCAACAGGACCTCGCGCCGCTCGTCCTCGCGCGCGGCAAAGATCGCCACCACCTTCGCGCCGAGACCGCCGACCTCCACCACGTGGTCCTCGAGGGCAACCTGACCGTCCCGGTTGATGGTCACCGTGAGCGGCTCCTTCGCCTGCTTCACCGGGGTGGAGGTGGTCTCCGGCAGGTCCACGTCCACCCCCTGGGTGAGCATCGGGCTGGTCACCATGAAGATGATCAGGAGGACCAGCATCACGTCCACCAGGGGGGTGACGTTGATATTGGCGATCGGCGCCCGCCCAGCCCTACGGCGCAACATCTCTGGAGTCCTTCACGAAATGGCGCCGGACGATGTTCAGCAGCTCGGAGTGGAAGTTGTCCATCTCCGCGGTGAGGGTGTCGATCTTGCTGTTGAAATAGTTGTAGGCGATCACCGCGGGGATCGCCGCGGCCAGGCCGGCGGCGGTGGCCACCAGGGCCTCGGAGATCCCCGGCGCGACCACCGCCAAGGTGGCGTTGCCACGGGCACCGATCTCACGGAAGGCGTCCATGATCCCCCAGACGGTCCCGAAGAGGCCGACGAAGGGGGCGGTGGAGCCGGTGGTGGCGAGGAAGGTGAGGTAGCGGCGCAGGCGGGAGATCTCCTCGTTGGTGGCCCGCGCCAGGGCCCGGCCGATGTTGTCCACCCCGCCGAGGTCCGTGCTGATCTCACTCGGCGCATCGACCACCGGCGCGGCTTCACGGTCCCCGCGCTGGGAGAGGCGGACCAGCTCGCCATAGCCGGCGCGGAAGAGTTCCGCCAACGGCGCGCCGTTCAGGTTGCGGGCGGCGTCGAAGATCTGACCGAGGCGCACGGTCCGCCAGAAGATCTCCAGAAAGGTCTTCGAGCCCCGCCGGGCGCGGCGAACCACCTGCCACTTGAAGGCGATGATCGCCCACGACACCACCGAGAAGAAGACCAGAAGGAGGAGGACCGCCTGCACCATGGGCCCCGAGTGGAGGACCAGGGCGAAGACCGACCGGCTCTCGGCAGACCCCGCCAAGGCCCACGCGGAGTGGGGCACAACAAGGAGCGCGAAAAGGAGGGCGAGGCGCACGGCAGACAAGGGGAGGGGCAGGTGGGAAAAATGGGTGGCGATAGTGGGGAGGGGTGGCGGACGAAGTCAACGGCGGCCCAACCCCTTGACCGGCCATGCGCGCCTCGCTAGCGTCCGCTCCCCCGTGCGGGTGCGCGGCCCGCGCCACGGGGGGTGCGGGCTGGCTCGCCGTGGGGCCCGTGCGGCGGTGTAGCTCAGCTGGTTAGAGCATGCGGCTCATATCCGCAGTGTCCGGGGTTCAAGTCCCTGCACCGCCACCATCCGCCGCCGCCCGATGGAGCTCGCGCAAGAGATCCATCACCCGGTTGGCGGTGAACTGCTCGAAGTCCAGCGGCGCGCCCGCCGACTCCCACGCCACGCGACTCGCCATCAGGTAGTCGGCGCAGGCAAGCGGCGCGCCGACCCGGAAGACCACCCGATCCTGGATCGGCACCTCCAGCTCCATCGGCCCGGCGGTCGCCGGCAGGGGGTTGCCCACCATGGCGATCGGATAGGCGAGGTCGAACGCCTTCAAGTACGAGGTGGTCTCCTTCACCGGCACGTTGTCCAGCTCGCCCTTTGGCCGGCCGCCAAGGGGGAAGAGGCAGAAGATGTGGCCGTTGCGTTTGAGCTGCGCCATGCGCCGGAAGGCGGCGCGGTTGATCGTGGCGGCGGTGTGCTCCTCGGCCAGGCGCGCCCCCCGCTCCGCCGCGCCCTCCGCGTGACTCGGCCCCAGTAGCTCGCGGCGCGGCACGATGACGATGCGGGAAAAGATCTCCGTGTACATCTTCACCACCTCGCTCTCCTCGTTGAGCTTGCGGCCAGCGATGTAGATCAGCCGGTCGAGGATGCGCTGGTAGCGGAGCGAGGCGCGCCCGACGAGGTAGAAGAAGGCGGGGACGTCGAAGTTCCCCGCGTGCTCGGCAAGAAAGAGGATCCGCTGGCCCGCGTCGATCTGCGCCAAACAGTGGTCGAGGTGGTCACACCCCTGGAGCGCGGAGCCAGGCAGCAGGAGCTGCTCCATCAAGTCGAGGATCACCGGCAGGTTCCACCGATTGCCCGACTGGTAGACGTTCTCCGCGGTGATCCGGCGGTCCTGACCCGGGACGTGGTGCAGGGCCAGACGCTTCGTCGTCGCCACCACGAGCTGGTGCAGCGCTTCGCGGCTGAGGAGAACAGGAGCGACCATAGCGGGGCGACAAGATGGCACCGTGGCCACGCGGGTCACAACCTAAGCGCCGGTCGCGCGTGCTACCCCGGGGGCGGATCTTGCCCGCGCTCTTCCCCCGCCGGCCGGCCGCCAACCCCGCGCCAGTCGCGCCCCCCGCCTGCGGCCGGCGGCGAGGGCCCCACCCCTGTGCTCCCGCGGCCCGGCCGGGGAGGGGCGGCGATCGACCCCCACCGCGACGGACGGGGTACGATGGGCCATGGTCCTCGGGATCGGCATCGACCTGGTGGAGGTGGCGCGGATGCGCCAGGCGCTGGCGCGCTTTGGCGAGCGCTTTCTGGAACGGTGCTTCACCCCGGGCGAGCGCGCCGACTGTCTCTCCCGCCGCGACCCCGCCCCCTCCCTTGCCGCCCGCTGGGCGGCGAAGGAGGCGACGGCCAAGGCGCTCGGCACCGGCCTCGGGGGAGAGGTGGGGTGGCGCGACGTGGAGGTGGTGCGCACCGCCACCGGCCAGCCCGAGCTGCGCCTCACCGGCGCGGCTGCCGCCCGGCTGGCCGCCCGCTCCGGGAGGGTCCGGTTCTACCTCTCCCTCACCCACGAGAAGGGGATGGCGGCGGCGGCGGTGATCGCCGACGGTTGACGACATATCTGGATGGCGGTATATATGCATCCCCAAATATGTCCCCCACCCACCTCCTTCCCCTCCTCGCCGACCCCACCCGGTTGCGCTGCGTCACCCTCCTCGCCGCGGAGGGGGAGCTGTGCGTCTGCGAGCTCACCGCGGCCCTGGAGGTGAGCCAGCCCAAGGTGTCGCGCCACCTCGCGCCCCTGCGCGACGCCGGGGTGGTGGAAGACCGGCGCGCCGGCCGGTGGATCCACTACCGCCTCCACCCAACCCTGCCCGGGTGGGCGCTGCGGATCATCCACGAGCTCGCCGCCGCCACCGCCAGCGAGCCCCCTTTCACCGACGACCGCACCCGCCTCGCCGCCATGGCCGGAAGGCCGGAGCGCCTCTGCTGCCCCACCTGAGCCCCGGCGGAGTTGCTCCCCGCCAGAATCGGCGCCCGGTTGGCAACCCCCGCGCCACCCTCGGCCGACTCCCCACCGCGCCCCCCCCCCCCCCCCCGTGGCCACCCCGCTCCGCATCCTCTTTCTCTGTACCGGCAACGCGTGCCGCTCGCAGATGGCCGAGGGGTGGGCGCGCGCCCTCGGCGGCGAGCTTGTCGTGGTGGCCTCGGCGGGGATCGAGGCCCACGGCCTCAATCCGCGGGCGGTGGCGGTGATGGCGGAGGCGGGGGTCGACATCGGAGACCACCGCTCCACCCTCGTCACCCCAGCGATGGTGGCGGCGGCCGATTGGGTCATCACCCTCTGCGGCGATGCCCACGACCACTGCCCGGTCCTGCCGCCGGGGGTCGAGAAGCGCCACTGGCCGCTGGCCGACCCGGCCCGGGCGACCGGCGACGAGACGGCGGTCATGGCCTCCTTCCGCGCCAGCCGCGACGCGATCCGGGCGCGGGTGGCGGCGCTGTTGGCCGAGCTCAACCAGAGGGACGAATGAGGACCCTCCACCTTGCCGGTTCGGCGATCCGCCTCGCGTTAGGCGCGCGGCGGCGGCGCCTCGGCGGCGCGCCGGGCGATCTGCCCTCGTCCGTGGCCCCGCCGCCAACCCCCGCCCCCGGGGTCCAGCCGGTGGCCTCCCCGCGCGCCCGTTCTACCCGCGCCTCCCGACTTCCCACCTCCCCCGCGGTCGAGCCCGTTGGGGTCACCCCCCGTCCCGCGGGATGGAGGTGCGGGTGAGCCGCCCGTGTCGCGTAGCCATGCAGCGGGCGGCGCGGGCCCGGCTGTCGCCCTTCGAGCGCTACCTCACCCTCTGGGTCTTCGCCTGCATCGGCGCCGGCATCACCCTCGGCCAGCTCATCCCCGCCCCCTTCCGCCTCCTCGGGCGGCTGGAGGTAGCACGGGTAAACCTGGTGGTGGCGGTGCTCATCTGGCTGATGATCGTCCCCATGCTGTTGAAGATCGACTTCGCGGCGCTGCACCGGGTGAAGGAGCACTGGCGGGGGGTGGCGGTGACCCTGTTCATCAACTGGGGGGTGAAGCCCTTCTCCATGGCCCTCTTGGGGTGGATCTTCATCCGCCACCTGTTCGCGCCGTGGTTGCCGGCGGCGCAGATCGACGCCTACATCGCCGGCCTCATCCTGTTGGCGGCGGCGCCGTGCACGGCGATGGTCTTCGTCTGGTCCAACCTCTCGGACGGCGAGCCCCACTTCACCCTCACCCAGGTGGCCCTCAACGACCTGATCATGGTCTTCGCCTTTGCCCCGATCGTCGGCCTGCTCCTCGGCCTCTCCTCGATCCACGTGCCGTGGGGGACCCTCTTCCTGTCGGTGCTCCTCTACATCGTCCTGCCAGTTGGCTTCAGCCACGCCTGGCGCAAGCGGCTCTTGGCACGCGGTGGCACGGCTCCCCTCGACCGGGTGCAGGCGCGGTTGGCGCCGCTCTCGCTGATCGCACTCCTCGCCACCCTGGTCCTGCTCTTCGCCTTCCAAGGCGAGCAGCTCCTCGCCCAGCCCCGGGTGATCGCCCTCCTCGCCGTGCCGATCCTGATCCAGGTCTACTTCAACTCGACCCTCGCCTACCTCCTCAACCGCGCGGTCGGCTCCGCCCACTGCGTGGCCGGGCCGTCGGCCCTGATCGGCGCCTCCAACTTCTTTGAGCTCGCGGTGGCCACCGCGATCTCGCTGTTTGGCTTCCAGTCGGGCGCCGCCCTGGCCACGGTGGTGGGGGTCCTGGTGGAGGTGCCGGTGATGCTCTCGGTCGTGCGCATCGTCACCGCCAGCCGGAGCTGGTACGAGCGCGGTAGACAAGTCGCCGTGGGGTGACGCTGGCCGACCTCCCAGCCCCCCCCGTCACGATCGCCGGCCCGCAGGGCCGACCTCCCCTACCCCCTACCCCGGAGTCCCCATGACCCTACTGTCGGTCTTCGATCCCCCCATGTGCTGCGCCAGCGGTGTCTGCGGCAGCACGGTCGACCCCGCCCTGGTGCGCTTCGCCGCCGACCTCCGCTGGCTGGAGGCCCACGGGGTGCGGGTGGTGCGCCACAACCTCGCCCAGGAGCCCGGCGCCTTCGTGGCCGAGCCGGCAGTCCAGGCCGCCCTGGCGGCGGAGGGCGCCACGTGTCTGCCCCTGTTGGTCGTGGACGGCGAGATCCGCGAGCGCGGCCGCTACCCCGATCGCGCCACCCTCGCCCCCTGGTTCGGCCTGGCAACGGAAGCGAGGGTTGAGCCGTTCGTCCTGCGTGCGGTCGCGCCGCCTTGCCCCCCCGCCCCCGGCGATGGCCGGGGGAAGTGCTGCTGATCCCATGGACCTCCTGACCCACCCCACGCGCCACCTCCTGTTCACCGGCAAGGGCGGCGTCGGCAAGACGAGCCTCGCCTGCGCCACCGCCATCCACCTCGCCGAGGGTGGCCGGCGGCTCCTGCTCGTCTCCACCGACCCCGCCTCCAACCTGAGCGACGTCCTGGGCGTGGCGGTGGCGACCACGCCGGTGGCGATCCCCGGCGTCGCCAACCTGCGGGTGGTGAACATCGACCCGCAGGCGGCGGCCGCCGCCTACCGCGAGCGGGTGGTCGGGCCGTACCGCGACCTCCTCCCCACCACGGCGATCGCGGCGATGGAGGAGCAGCTCGGCGGCGCCTGCACCGTGGAGATCGCCGCCTTCGACCAGTTCACCGCCCTGCTGGCCGGTGAGGTCCACGGGGGGGAGTACGACGTGATCTGCTTCGACACCGCCCCCACCGGCCACACCCTGCGGCTGCTGGCGCTGCCCGCCGCGTGGAGCGATTTCCTCGCCACCACCCCCGGCGGCGCGTCGTGCCTCGGCCCTGCCACCGCCCTCGCCTCCAGCCAGGCGCGCTACCGGGCGGCGATGGCCGCCCTGGCCGATCCGCTCCAGACCACCGTGGTCTTGGTGGCGCGCCCCGAGGCCACCACCCTTGCCGAGGCGGCGCGCACCGCGGTCGAGCTTGCCGGCGTGGGGATGGTCCACCAGCGGCTGATCGTCAACGGCCGGTTCACCGCCACCGACCCCAGCGACCCGGTGGCCGCGGCCTTGGAGCGGCGCACCCTCCAGGCCCTCGCCCACCTCCCCGCCCCGCTCGCCGGGCTGGCGCGCGACGAGCTCCCCCTCCAGCCCTACAACCTGGTCGGCGTCGCCGCCCTCCGCCACCTGTTCACCGAAGCCGCCGCGCCCGCCGCCCCACCCGCCCTTGGAGGGACCGTGGCGCCGGCCACCGCGCCGGCCACCGCGGCCGGCGGGGCGACCCTCGCGACCCTCCCCGGTTTGGGCGCGCTGATCGACGACCTCGCCGCCGCCGGCCACGGCCTACTCCTGTTCATGGGCAAGGGCGGGGTCGGCAAGACCACCCTGGCCGCGGCGGTCGCTTGGGCCCTCGCCACGCGCGGCCACGCGGTCCACCTCTCCACCACCGACCCGGCCGCCCACCTCCACCACGCCCTCGCCGAGCCGGCGGCCAACCTCACCGTCGGCCGCATCGACCCGGCGGCCGAGAGTAGCCGCTACACCGCGGAGGTCCTCGCCCACGCCGGCGCCAACCTCGACGCCGAGGGGCGGCGGCTACTCGCGGAGGACCTGCGCTCGCCGTGCACCGAGGAGGTGGCGGTCTTCCACGCCTTCGCCCGTCACGTGGCCGAGGCGCAAGACCACTTCGTCGTCCTCGACACCGCCCCCACCGGCCACACCCTGTTGCTGCTGGATGCCACCGGCGCCTACCACCGCGAGGTGGCGCGGCGGCAGGCCGCCAGCCATGACCCCCTTGCCACGCCGCTGATGCGGTTGCGCGACCCCGCCTTCACCCGCCTGCTGATCGTCACCCTCGCGGAGCCCACCCCGGTCTTCGAGGCCACTGCCCTGCAAGACGACCTTCGCCGCGCTGGGATCACCCCCTACGCCTGGATCATCAACGCCTCCCTCGCCGCCGCGAACCCGCGCGACCCGCTGCTGGTGGCCCGCGCGGCGGCCGAGGTGGGGCTGATCCACCAAGTCCAGGCCACCCTTGCCCGCCGCTGCTACCTCGTCCCCTGGCGGCCGGAACCCCCCGACGGCGCGGCGCTGCTGGCGGCGCTGGGGCGGGGGTAACCCCCACCGAGGTCGGACAGAGGGGGTCGACGCGCCGCGCCCGCGGTCCTCCACGTGGCGTCGTCCCACCGTGCGCTGGAAGAAGGTTCGTCGCGATCGCCGCAAAGGAAGGCGAAGGGGCGCGCATCGTGGCCGGGGAGGGCGCGGTCAACGCGCGGTCGTGAGCGACACCTCCGCCGGCAAGGCGCCCCGGGCGACGACGGTGAACCACCCTCGGTTTTCGTGGACGTGGATGGGCGTGGCTCTGAGCGCGCGCTGCTGCTTGGGCACACGATCGCGAAGGTCCGACGGCCTCCCCCTACTCCCGCCCCGCCCCTGGCCCCCCCGCCGCCCGCCCCGTAGGATGGGCGGCCGTGTCCGCGCCCGCGCCCATGCTTCAGCCGTTTCGCGCCCTGCGCGCCGACCCGAGCCGCGCGGCGCAGGTGGCGGCGCCGCCCTATGACGTGCTGGACACCGCCGAGGCGCGGGCCCTGGCGGCGGGGAACCCCCTCTCCTTCCTCCACGTCTCCAAGCCGGAGATCGACCTGCCGGCGGGGACCGACCCGCACGCCCCGGCGGTCTACGCCTCCGGCCGCGCGGCCCTGGAGCGGCTGATCGCGACCGGTGCGCTGGTGCGCGAGGCCACCCCCTGCCTCTACCTCTACCGCCAGCGGATGGGCGACCACACCCAGACCGGGGTGGTGGCGGCGGCCGCGGTCGAGGCCTATCTCCAAGGGAGAATCCGCAAACACGAGCACACCCGGGAGGACAAGGAGGAGGACCGCACCCGCCACTGCCGCGCCCTTTCCGCCCACACCGGTCCGGTCTTCCTCACCTACCGCCACACCGCCGCGATCGACCAGCAGGTGGCGCGCCTCACCGCCCGCGCGCCGGCGATCGACCTGGTGGCGGAGGACTCCGTCGGCCACACGGTCTGGATCGTCGACGAGCGCGGAGCAATCGACCGCTTGCTGGCCGCCTTCGAGGAGGTCCCCAGCCTCTACATCGCCGACGGCCACCACCGCTGCGCCGCCGCGGCGCGCCTGGCCGCGGAGCGGCGGGAGGCCACCCCGGGCACCACCGGCGACGAGCCCTTCAACCGCTTCCTGGCGGTGATCATCCCCGACGACCAGGTCCAGATCCTCCCCTACTACCGGGCGATCCGCGACCTCGGAGAGATCCGCCCCCCCGACCTCCTCACCGGCCTCGCGCCCGTTTTACGGTGGAGCCGAGCCGGGTGGCGGTCGCCCCCGACCGCCCCGGCCGCTTCGGCCTCTACACCGGCGGCGGCTGGCTCTCCCTCACCCTCCGGCCCGAGAGGGCGCCGGCCGCGACCGACCCGGTGGCGAGCCTCGACGTGGCGATCCTCGCCGACCAGGTCCTGGCGCCGCTGTTGGGAATCACCGACCCCCGCCGCGACCCGCGCATCGACTTCATCGGCGGCATCCGCGGCCTCGCGGAGCTAGAGCGGCGGGTCGACGCCGGCGAGTTCGCGTGCGCCTTCTCCCTCTATCCCACCCGCCTGGCGGCCCTCTTTGCAGTCGCCGACGCGGGAGCGGTGATGCCGCCAAAGTCCACCTGGTTCGAGCCCAAGCTACGCGACGGATTGGTGAGTCTGGTGGTCGACTGAGCCACGCGCCCGAACCGCCTTGGCGGTGCGCACCCTGCGGTCCGAGAAGGCGCGGGCGCACACGAAGGCACGAAGGGGGGACGCTTCAGCCCCACGGGGCGAAGCCGCCGCGTGAGCCCGCCTTCCTGCCCCGCACCCGTTGTTCTCCGGTGGCTTCACCGCCCGCGCCACCTCCCTCCCCCACGCCTCCTCCGCGCCTCCGCAGGATCGGATTGGGGTCAGGCTTTGGACTGGGGTCACATGAGCCACGCGCCCGAACCGCCTTGGCGGTGCGCACCCTGCGGTCCGAGAAGGCGCGGGCGCACACGAAGGCACGAAGGGGGGACGCTTCAGCCCCACGGGGCGAAGCCGCCGCGTGAGCCCGCCTT